>Ga0123354_10017085_pt1 | contig 11367 bp, 8 predicted proteins | sample TergutLab28metaG_2_FD_97872 | JGI IMG/M metagenome (GOLD analysis project Ga0123354, IMG submission 97872) | Labiotermes labralis P4 segment gut microbial communities from Petit-Saut dam, French Guiana - Lab288 P4 | ecosystem: Host-associated > Arthropoda: Insects > Digestive system > Gut ... | reverse complement strand
GCTGGAGGGAGGTAGCTGCACAGTACCGGAGGCTGTAGTTACAGTTTTATGTACTCCTGATGATGGGTGTGGTTGACACCCGAAACATGTAGAGTGAACTTGCAGAATAATAAATAGACTGCTATGTGTTGCATCTCGTTGGACAATTATTAATATAGATCAGCGATGCACGGAACCATACACATAAAATACTTACTCATTATTTTGGTAACAAATTAAAGCAATTATTTGAGTCAAATTTTGCAGAAGGCTGTGTCTCCTTGACATCGGGTTATTTGCAGTGCAAAGCATTTATTTGTAGACCTGCAAACAATATTTTTATTCATCATGTATCTCAGTCTACAACCTGTATTTATAACACTTATGTATATATAGGGTGATTTAAGAGGAAAGGTCAATATTTTTAAGGTTGATAGTATCGGTCATTGTGAGGAAAGTCCATATCAACATGTGTCTAAGTCCAAAAGTTTACCACGTTGGAGCTGTTTGAATGTTCAGACCTAATTCAGTTAGATTTTTATTTGTGGGATTAGGTGAAGAGCGAAGTTTAAAAAAAAGAGGATGGATACTCGAGATAAATTGCTGGTTAGCATTTTGGGTGCTGCTGCCTGCATAAAGATACGTCAAGATCAACTCAGACGAACAAAACGCGATCTTCGCACACGAGTTGCAAAGTGCACTGAGGTTGACGGTGGGAATTTGGGAACATGTATTGTGAAATGAAACATATTGGTCATTTCTGTGTAACAAAATTTGTCATCTAAAATTTCAATTAAAATTAAAATAGAATTAACAGTAAGTAATTTCTCTTTCATTAGTATCATTCACATTGCGTTAGTGTAGTGTATGTAGATTCAAACAGCTGTATTTCGGTAGCTATCCAGAATCTGACACACGTTAATACGAATTTTTTTCACAACGACTGATGTCGTCAATTTCCAAAATGTTGATTTTTTCTTCTGTGTGTGTGTTTGCTTGTGTTTATATACAAATCTGTAAATTGATATGTATAGGCACCTTCTAAGCCTTAACTAAATATCGTTGTAATTATTAATGACCTAATCACTTCCTTAGTTTCTTATCTTTTCTATACGTCTTAACTCTTGCGTCTTGTATTGAAGAACTCCGTTCTACTAATCTTCTCTAAGGGTTCCATTCATCTAACGTGTCTAATATATCGTTTGATTCCTTCAAAAAGTAACGTAAATGCGTGTTAGACAAACCGTCACCCATCAATCACTCTCACCAATTGTAACCAATCTATGTGCTGACACTTCCTCTGTATGACCCTCACCAATCAACTACCCTGACCACTTGTATCAGTCTATGTGCTAATACTTCCTCTGTACGATTGTCACAAATCAAATACCCTGGCCACTTGTGTCCAATCTATGTGCCGTTACTTCATATGTAAGACTGATTTTAATATTGTAGTGCCCCCGAGTAAAAGTGCGCCTACACTGATACCGCGATTCAGCACTGAGCGGAATTTTACTACAGAATTCCCACTCCATGAAATACCCTTACATAAATTACTAAATGCTTCCACCAGACGACACTAAATCTACTGATATCGTCAAATTGCTCTCCGCTTTGTCAATGGGGATCCGAAATTCAGGATTCAAGGATATTATAACGTAACCTCAATTAATTATCCAAATTTCCAAACAAATATATCTTTACTCTAATCTACCAAACAAACTATCAATATAACTTCCAATAAACTTAGTAAATTCCTAAATAAGTACAAAGTTTGAGTCCAAATTTAATTAAAAATAGTTGCTACGCCTCTTTATATAATCGCAGTCTAAGTTGCGTAAATTTTGAATTTAGAGTTTCAATCGCACAACAAATGAAACTGCCAAAATTACTCAACTCACGAAGGAAAATTTATAAGCAAACTGTAATTTCAATACAGCCGACAAGACTCACTTTTTATCAATAGAAAATAGCTGCACTTTGTCATTATAATCACTCTGCTGCTTATCAATTGTGTGTTATTTTACTTGTAATAAATCTTCAACCTGTAGACACCACACAGCCGGTAACGAGCAGCAGTTCGGCGGGCAAGTGAACGAGTGAGGGCGATTAACCTCAAACGGTAAAATTTATAAAGATGGCTTTGCAACTAAGACATTCCTTGGAGTTTAGTAAACTCCGGGCGACGTCACTGCGCGTTCAGACATAGTCCAATTATAATGAACTGCCTGCCGGTGCAGCTTTTGCAACTGTTCGTTTCCTCTTAACTAAAGTATCGTACACTATAACACTGAAATATACAATATTTTACAAATTAATAAAATATTTTATAATTACGGTCTGCATTCATTACAATATTTTATTTCAAACAAAAGGCAAAACTTATTAGGAACTTTTACAGCTCATGATCGAGACAGAGTTTCAGAAACTCCATGTTTTAATGCTAATTTATTGATTATCCGTTTGACATTGACTGAACGAATAAAATGGGATGATGTTACCCCCCCCCCCAAGACAAAAAAGTTGTGTTTACTAGCAAGCTAAGAGGGGTGATCAATATTATTAGCATCTATTAAAACTGGTAGTACAATGCATAATTGAAGCTAACAAAGAGGGGCGTGGTTCTATGTATAACAGATTTGGTTTCTTCGGTAAAAGGGCTTAGGTTGGCCTATATTATCGATTAAAGGAATTTGAACAGCTTGCTGTCAGAATGCATGAATTTATACAGGCAGCAATACTTCAGTTATACACAATCGTCTGTCTGGGTCTTACTGATCCACTCCAGCTACTATCACGCATTTGCTTCAATCGTCGCTCGTACATGAGTACCATAATGGCGGTCATGAGTCCCATTGCTAATGTAGCTACATTCCTTGTCTCCTGGCTTATGGGCACGTCGCTGAGTTCGTGTGTCGTCTCTGCGAATCTGAGTGGCAAGTTCTTCTTATACAGTATCTGCAGCAACCCACCCTGACGCATCTGCAGTAACCTGAAACATCGAAGTGTTGATGTCAGGGATAAGGGAGTCACGTGACAAGCTATATCCAGGGATTATTTAGCTTGTATGGCTTAGTGAAGGTGCTCCTTTGAATCTGTCTTTGGATCAAACTAAGCATTCAGGGCCAAAGAGCGATGGCAGTAAATTTTACGCTGTGGCGACTGGTAAATAGTAACTGACGTTTCAATATGAGGGTAAAGCAGGCCGTCTGGCACTTCTTGAACCTGGATCGGAAAATCTGAATTAAATAGGCCTATACTACCCATGGGAATGAGATGGACGTGCATGTAGTGCGTATGGGGGAGAGGAGAGGCATACACAGGGTTTTGATGGGGAAACCTGAAGGAGAGAGAGCACTTGGGAGACTCAGACGTAGATGGGAGGATAAGATGGATCTTCAGGAAGTAGGATGTGGGTGTATGGACTGGATCGAACTGGCTCAGGATAGGGACAGGTGGCCGGCACTTGTGAATGCGGTAATGAACATTCGGGTTCCATAAAATACGGGGAATTTCTTGACTAGCTGCAAACCGTTTACCTTCTCAAGAAGGACTCTGCTCCGTGGAGTAAGTGCGTAAGTAAATAATTAAGTAATTATGTAAGTAAGTAAGTAAGTATACTACCCACGAGACCAGATTAGGGAAGGGTGGGTAAGAATAAAATTGGTCGTCGAGAAATGTATTTCAAAATGTGGATTAGATTCAGCTGGCTTACAAAAATATCTGATTGTATGCTTTGTTTAAACAATGTAAAAGTTATTTTAAGTATTCACATTCGGGCTGTGATTCGTTACCTTCATATGACAGAACTGCGAGCCTTCGCAACCGTTACATTTACCAGTCGGCACGGCGAAGACTTGAATGTCGTACTGCTTGGTTATGAGTCCTGGAGGGAAGTGTGTGTGATGAAGAGTGCTTTTAACAGAAACGGGTGGCGGGTATTCGCATTCGGTGTGTCATCCGAATGCTGGCTGCGGTTTTTTCGTAATTTTCCTCAGTTCGTCAAACCCATTTACGGAACAGTGTAACAAGTGGAGGCAAGACTCCTTCCTTCTAAGTGTTTCCAATTCATCTTTCATGAAGCATTTCTACGCCGTTCGAAGCTATACAGATCAAGTTACGTAAGGCGTTATTTACGAAGGGACAGAACACTGGAGGAAAGTTGCTTTATGGTCTGTAGCCTAATCCTAACCCAATACTGGGGTAGATGAGAAACGCATACAGGATTTTGTTGCGGATGTCTTTAATAAAGAGACAACTTTGAAGGCTTAGGCATATTTGCGAGGATAATATTAAAATTGATGCCAAAAATATTCTGGGAGAACATGGACAGGATTCGTCTCTCTCAGGATAGGTGGCGAGTTCTTGTGAACACTGTCATGAATTTTCGGGCCCCGTAAAACACGGAGTGTTTGTGATGAAACATCAGATCATCAAAAAGGACCGTGTTTCGTGTAACTAAATGCGTCTGTAAGAAAAAAATATAAAATGACGTTTCATCTCCATCCTTAACTATGTTTTGCGAGTGTTCCCTTTCCATGCATGTCACATTTCAGTACACTTACCTCTGTTTAAGTATCCCCCTGTAAGGACTTCCCTTCTGCAGAGCCATCGAATTGTTCACAACAAATGCCTTAGGCACTTGCTGTAATCTGCAGTTCAGTTGTCCGAAGGCTAATCAAGCGGGTTTCTCGTAGCTCACTGTTGCCTAATTGTGGCGACAGCAGACCATTTTCAGACCTTCCAGCATGCTTGTGGGGAGATCATACTGGTGTGGGGCCATCTGCTTGTCTTATATCCACTTCAATGTCCAGTCATTTGACATCTGCACAAACACAGCTATTTTGTTACCTAAAATTCGAGCAAGCGTTTGAAATAGCTGGTATAAAATGTCTACGCCCTTTGTCAGATTTGTAGTTTTTGATTCTGTTGACCGCAAGGATTGCTGCATTCTGGGTTAGGACGCCGTGCAGTCTGGTATATATGTATCGACATTTCAGAGGAAAATTATGCCTCCATAATAAGGTTGATGAAATAGGTACCCGGATAATAGCAGCAAAAATTTCTACAGAAACGTAGGAGGCAACAGAAATTGGTATTCTGAGACACCTTCCATTAATAGAAATCGTTATTTTTGCCTGTAGTTTTATATGGGTACGAAATTTGGTCACTTGCATTCAGGGAAAAAGATGCATTGACAGTGTTTGAAAATGCAGTCCTGAGGGAAATAAGTTGACCTCAGAGAAGGGAAGTGAAATGGGGAAAGATAAGGTGACAATTAGAAAACTCATATTCCGTATTTCTCGCCATGCATTATTCTAATGCACCTGACGAAACATGTAACACGCATGAGGGCGATCAGAAGTCCGTACAAACATGCAGTCGGAAGAACTGAATGGAAAACAGTTCTTGGAGGACCTGGGCAAACACACGAGTGTAATATTAAATGCGGTCTTAAAAGAAATTGTGTGGGAGATTGTTGTGTGACTGGATTCATCAGGCACAAGAAAGGAAATAGATTCGGAATCTTGTAACAAATAGTGAATTAATAAAATGGACTGAGTGTCTAAAGCAGTTATGTTGCGATTAGCATCTGAAGGACTAAGTTGTACAGATGGGCCTAATTAATTGTACTATGTGTATTTGGTGAACTATGGCAGAACTATTAATAAGGACAGAGGGCATCGTACAATGCTACGCTGCTTAATTAACACTCTTAGGTAATAACTTGGGGCACCCGGTGGAGCAGTCAGTTGAGGCACTACGCTGCAAGCCGGAAGGGCACAGGTTCGATTTCCGATATTGTCATTGGAGCTTGTCATTGACATAATCTTTCTGGCCGCACTATGGTCCTGGGGTTGACCGAGCCTGTAACAGAAATGAGTGCCAGGAATATTTTCTGGGGGGTACACGCGGCCGGTTCTTAGGGCTGACAACTTTACAACATTCATGTGTCGATTTTCTCAAAATCTGGGGCCCAAACCTTCTGGAAACCTCTGGACCCGTAACAGGCCTGTACAGGGATTGTTTAAACTTTACGTACTAACTTAGAATTATGGTGAATATTAAAGGCAGATGGGCATGGAATATAGCATGAAAGCGAAACCTGATTGACGCATACAAAAGTCTATTATTAAAAATTTTTACAAAAGAATTACTTGTGAGAAGAGACCGTGAATTTGTGGGTACAATTATTTTAATGCTGTAGGAACACTAAGTGAACAGCAGGTCTATATCTTGGTGGTTTAAGACGGTGTAGACTGTCCTGGTCTTAAAACGTTTAGTGAATATTTTGATTCTACAAGAGCACGGTGTTACTTGAGAAACTGGAGGGGATATTAGGCTTTGAAGGAAGACCATTTTAGAGTTATTTGTCCTAAAGCTATTGTGGTGATACTGTGCATATGGGTAGGCAGGCATTACTGTCCTTATTGAAGACGGCAGATAGCACCATAAGCTAGAAGACCGGAATTTAATGAACTGAAGTGTTTACTTTCGCTTATTGGTCACATATTTATTTTACGATGTAACTTGCAGTGAAATTACGCCGTCATTGTAATCAAATATGATGTTCGGTGTTTATATTTTGTGTGTTAGTTGAACAGATATTGCATATCTGTGTAGTAGTTACAGATATAATTTCAGTTTTCTTGCGTTTTAGAAGCTTTAAATATGTGGCAAAACGTCAAACGAACAAGGCAAATTTAACGTTAGGATAGTCTGCTCGAAAAAAAGAGGCGCCAAGACGTTTGTACGTTGAAAGGGTCCTGTCAGAAATAATGAGATGTACCGTCCGTCTTATTCAGTGATGTTTTGGTGAAATTACTGTGAAGATTTAACGTAATGCTCTGTCAAATGTACAGCACAAAACACTCTCCTATGCGAGATATTTAGTACACAGCACGAGGACTTGATCCTTCTGAGTGAAGACTTCGAGACTAGACGTTTTAGTCGTATAAACACATACAAAATAGACACTGGGACATCAGTCAGATTTTTAGAATAATATTTACAATTACCTTTGTAAATATATCCACATTTTGTGTTTATAACAGCCATTAATTGATTTCATATTTACTTCTAGTTTTGTAGATACGAAATGGATGTGTTGGTGCTATATACCATTGTCTTATTTCTCTTTGAGAATGAAAATGTATCGCCGATACACTGAGGTTGTGTACATATGTGTTACGATTTTGTTCAATTGAGTGAAATTTTTGGTGTAAAAGATGATCATAGACTGAAGGAAAGAAAAAATGAAAAATATTAAATGACGAGATAAGTCGGTCTGAAATTGTTGACAGAAACACGCGTGGATGTAGAATAATATGGCGGAAACAGCGAGGTTCTGGCTCCTCTCATGGCCGTATCTTGTATGTGCCAGACAGACACGAAGAGCACAGGCGGCAATGGCTACGGCCAGCCACATTCGGTAGCTGTAAGGTGTGACGTAGCGATCCCATACCATGTCGTATTTGTTGGGTAACCGTATGTACATGTTGATGCTGGAATGGAAATTTACAGTTGTTATTACAAATGTGAAAGCGACTACATTCAGTTATGGTTATATTTAACTAAGAGATGTCACATTATGTTACTGAGCTAGTTGTAAGTTGCTGAATTTGTCGAGTGTGTGTGTGTGTGTGTAGGAAGACGGGGGTTTTTGAATGAATTATGATTTTTATGGCATATTTTACTATCGTCTGTAGTTAAATCAATTTCAGAATTCCGTTCCGTGCATTTTCAGGCTCTTTGATTATGGCAGTAGCAGGTTTATCAGTGACACTTTCATTCCAACTGGTATCAAATTTAGTAAATAAGGGGTTTTTCCTAGAGCTGTGAAGCCCAAAAACGTAAAGTTTAGAGTTTATGTCATGAGATATTATTAGAAATAATTAATAGAAACTGGAAGAATTTATAGTTAATACAGCCTGATTAAAAATGTATTATTTTGCAAGAAGGAAATATAGAGGATCGGAAGAGCACATGGGAAAATATGGTGGTTCTTTAATTCCAGTAGTTAAGAAATTGACATAAGGGATTGGAAATGATGGTCAGAGAACTGAAGTATTACGAAGAAAATATACTGCATTTTACAATGAATTTGGGAGACCATGCGGATTGCCATAACTTTGTAGTATTAATAAAGGAACAGAGACAAACAGAAGTATAATTCGGAGAATTTGCTGGCCCCAATTCTCTGCTGGTGTTGACAAAGAGAGTGACGAATGAAGCTCGCAGAACATGAAGGCCTCACTATGAAAAGTGCGACTTAATAATTAAAGTGAAGAGAATAACTACAATCAGATTTACTTACTTTGAGAACTCTACTGTATCTGTGAAAGCGACCAGTTCAGATCTCTCCTTCGTCGCTCTGAACTGTCCGATACCAATGTCTGCCACCCCATTAGTTACCAGCGCCATAATTCCGTTCCACGATCCGTTACCAGGCTTAGAGCCATAAGCATCGGCTTTGTAAAATATAGTGTTTTGGCAGGTGATATGAATTAATGGTGCTGTTAATTATGTATGTTTAAAACATACATAATTAACTATTTTCCATGCATTGAGGCCTTCTTTCAATCCTTTCATTATTTGGGATTCAAGTAGCATGCAACTATATACAAATAATAACAGATTTTTTATTTAGTTGATTTACAGTATGGTTTATATGAGGTAGGAAATTCTAAAAGTTTTTATAGACAATGAGTGCAGAGTTTTTCCTTGTACTTTTCATACACAGAAAGTTCCAGTTTCCAATTTCCACTCGCTCTTTTTTTCCTTGTTATTTTATTTTCGGGCCTCGTTTTTATTATATCTCTAGGTTTTTATCGTGTAGAAATATTTATTATGATAAAATATTTATATTTACCTTCTGTTTGTTACCTGCGCCATTGTGGTTCATAATTCTTCAAAATATCTTTTAACTCCAAACGATCCTTTTATTTTACTGCCTCAAAAAATCGCCAGTCCCGTCCATTTTACTGTGCATTAATCCTTTACGTGTCTGTTGTGTGTATGTGTGACACGTGCTACGACGTCAAATCATGCAATATCTGTCTAATCCTCATACAGTGCACTGGAACTGTTCGTTGTATTCCCAGTGGTGATACGTTTATAGAATTGCTAATAAAACTTTCTATATCAATAAATTTTCTTGGTTTTCTGGGGGAATGAAAAGTACTAATACATAATTGGGTTTCACGCAGTTGAGTTGTAATTTATTTCAGTATTATAGGATGAAAATTAGTAAGAGACGTTACTCCTAATTCATCGCAGCTGTTGATAAGGGGTCCTTAATTTGAAAATTCCGGAAAAATTATTGTATGCATTTATCCTTCCCTTCTATATATGCTACTCTTATACTCAGCTCCCCTTATCTGGGTTGATGAATTACACATGAAAGTAATAAAAATTATAATTAACAAGAATTTCAAAAGGGACTAACTGTTTCTATCTTGAAATTCATGCCAAAAAACACATATAGCTTAGGCAAGAAATGTACAGACCTCTGAAGTTGAAACAGGTGATAAATATGCATTAACACATTTAATATAAAAATCTCTAATCTTTATAATCTTGTGAAATAAATGATTAGAGATTTGATCTTTGTGTAACTTATTTAGGCCCTTAATTTTTCAGCTAATTTGCGAGATAGTCAAGTTACACCACAACGTGCTAAACATAAGGGGCCAGTATCACAACTAACGAAACATAATGTAACGTATAGTATGCACCAATATATAGAAATAAACATTATTTTATATTATTGGTATTCAAAAACGTTATAGTTTGAAATACAGGAAAAATTAATTTTACACATTACTCTGTAAGTGTACAATTTCTTCTGTTTTATGACGGATAAAAATAGTGAGCGAACTTCATAACAGAGTGCTGAGGAAATTGGTGTGAGTTACGAGGCGACAGGTGACTGGTGGATTGGCATACTGAGGAAATTTGTGATCTGCATTGATCACGAAATTGTATTCGGTCGATCATATGCAGAGGGGTGTGGTGGTCGTGGCGTGTGGAACGTATAGGAGAGGGTAGAGACCGTACAGTAATTGTCGTGGAAACATGAGGTAAAGAGATCACAAGAAAAAAGTAGGCGTAGATGCAAGGGTAAATATAAAATAGATCTCCAAGTTGTAGTTTGGTAGTTTAGGGATTGGATTGATGTGGCTCAGGTTATTGAAACTGAAGAACGTTAGTGTATATGATAATGTATACTGCGATTTATAATTTCCCGGGACTATTTCGACTGAATGCGAAAATCGAAACAATTAGCTTTTGAAAAATAATTGTGTTGCGTCGAACTTTTCTGTTATAAGCACCGTATACTCTGATTTATGCTGGTAATTTATTCGCAGTTTTGTAATATTACTATCATAATATTGTTATAATATAAGAGGTAAGTTATTAAATTCATAACAAATTTTCTGGTTGCAAGAGTAGGATGTAACTTGGAAAATATACCCTAATATATTTAAGCACGTGCCTGAAATATAATTCAGTCAATTCAATTGTAAATTAGTATATTAAACCTCACGGAATTAACGCTTTGTGCAGGTTGAATGTACGCAAATGTTGCATTATATAGGCAAATATATTTTGTTGAAAGTTATAAAGAATGCTTGAAAACCTCACATTTATTGTAGAAAATTTGCAGTTTTTAGCACGATATTCCAGCTACAGATATCAATCAATATTAAAAATAAAGAATTAACATATTAAACACAGCTGATTAGCAGTATCGTACTGCTACATGTTTCGGCACCGCGGTGCCATCCTCACAGTTTCTGATAAAACGAAGACTATAATCCAACACACTAAACTAGTTATTGTATTGTCCTCACCCAAACAATTAATGTATTGAAACATTAAATTGCATAAACTTGCAAACATAAAATTGTAGTCACATATCTGCGTCACACCAAGTTACGGACAGTTTTATAGGGCGATCCCTTCAACATATATTCAGTATTTACAAAATATAAATTATTACCCGAAAACCTGATCGCGATAAACCAAATTATCTAGGATTGTTCATATGTTTAATCTTCCCCTAAACACTACGAGAGCCGTGTTCGATCCTAAGATAACCCATGTATTATTTTTGGTAGAGGAAGTGGAATTGGGACAGGTTTAGCTCCGAGAAATTCGAATTTCGCTCTAAATGTCTTCTAAACATTTACGTAACCAAACTGGTTTTGAAAAATTTAACAAATTTCGAATTAGTTTATAAAGAAATTTCAGAAAACCCAGCACCTACAAGTTGCATACAAAGAAACCTACACAAAACTGAAACATTCTGAGCGAAATTGGTAAATGTGATAATTTATTTCTTCCGCTTTCATTAAACTGACATCATTAGAACTATACGTGTTT
>Ga0123354_10017083_pt1 | contig 11367 bp, 2 predicted proteins | sample TergutLab28metaG_2_FD_97872 | JGI IMG/M metagenome (GOLD analysis project Ga0123354, IMG submission 97872) | Labiotermes labralis P4 segment gut microbial communities from Petit-Saut dam, French Guiana - Lab288 P4 | ecosystem: Host-associated > Arthropoda: Insects > Digestive system > Gut ... | reverse complement strand
AAGTTTATTGTATTCCTCTACATGTTTCGAGCACTATTGTGCTCATCATCAGGAGGTCAAAATTGTATTATACGGCATCCGGTATGTTCACTCTCCGTAGGTGGCCGTCCGGTGCGCCGAACCTCCTGATAATGAACACAACAGTGCTCGAAACATGTAGAGGCATATAATAAACTTATTATAAAACAAGAATTTGTGCATTAAGTTGGTCACTTACTAAGATCTTCTCATGTACCATTATCATAACAGGAAACATGTACCTGCGACTGTCACTTACAAACCATAGTCACGTACCAATAGGTACTGAAAATATTAATGCCTACTTTCAAGTTAATGGTGTTACACTGGTTGGCAAGATTGAAGTGCAAATCATCGAAAAAAACAGCGCTGTGAATAAGTCACATTTTGCATTTGCTATTTGTTAATTTTAAACGATTAGGCATCAGAAAAGAGTCCGTATTTTTATTCGGGTAACAAGATAGCATCTTAGTAGACATTTTATAAATGCTTTTCTCTATATCCTTATATCCTGTATATACATCAACAGGTATATGTCATACAGGTTTTGTGGACAGAAATCCATTCCGAAACATGTAGAGTTCTAATTCAAATATAAATTTGAGAAATTTGTGCATCTCGTTTGTTTTATTAGAAGAATATATCACGATGCACGGTCCTCTGAATGTCAAAAAGGATTTTCTCTATACACTAACATATTTAAAGCAATTTTAATGGTGCAAAAAACGTTACTAATTTTAGTTATTAAAAAAATAAATCCTAAACATTACCATCTGCAGGCGACGTACAACCGGGTGTATGTTTGCCACAGTTTGAAAAACAACAACATCGGTGGTTTTGGTTCGAAAATGTGAAGAAAATAAACAATAGGATGAGGGAGGAGTTGCAAAAGATAATATTTAAAAAAAAGCTAACATAAAAATGATTTTACACACTTCATAAAGTCACTTAAAACGAGCAAAAGCATAGCTGAATTTATGTAACTTGCGATAGGAAACGGTATTAGGGCTGTTAATTGTGTAATGGAATATCGCATTAGATAATTGTTGGGAATTTCGTGTCTGGCTAAGTAACTACTGCGTTCGCAAAGTCTCTAATTAGGTGCTTAACCATTGAAGCGATAATAGGAGAAATGACAGTAGGCATGAATAAGCACAGTAAATACTTTAACATAGGATATTCAAGTCGTCAAGGATGTTATGTCATGACGAAAAGTAAAGAGGTGAATAAATTTCAAATTTTTGTTACGATTAGGACAGAATTACCCTGAAAATTAAGACAAGAGGAATATTTGAAACACGGTAAAATATTGCACAGAGATAGAGTCCAGCACCTTAGAAGGTTTAGTTCCTCATAAAATAGTTGTGATAACTAGAAATTAAAAAAAAATCGAAATCGGTTATAAGGTCACAGAGAGGACTGAATAAGCTGTCGTTAAAAAGGAGAAGTATAATATCATGGTTAAAAGTGGGAAATTAGATGGTGTAAAAAAAACTGATGTTATAGGCGAGATGAAGTATAAATAGATGTCGTTATAATCGAGGAGTATATGTTAGGGTTAACAGAAAAGAATTAAGTGTTATACAAGACATGTTACGTTGCAGGCGAGGTGTCGTATAAACAGTTGTCGTTATAAATGAGGAGTATAAGTTACGTTTAAGAGTGAAGAATTAACTGTTATACAAAATATCTTACGTTATGGGCGAGGTGTCGAACAAACCGATGTCGTTATAACCGAGGAATGTATGTTACGGTTAAGAGTGAAGAATTAATTTATATAAAAATATATGACGTTATAGGCAAGGTGTCGTAAAAACCGATGTTGTTATAACCGAGGAGTATAAGTTAAGGTTAAAAATGAAAAATTAATAGTTATACAAAATATCTGACGTTATGGGTGAGGTGTCGTATAAACAGTTGTCGTTATAATTGTGGAGTATACGTTACGGTAAACAATGAAGAATGAAGAATTAAATATTATACAATATAAGTTAAGTTATAGGCGAGTTGTCCTATAAACAGATCTCGTTATAGCCGAGGAATGTAATGTTACGTTTAAAAGTGAAGAATTAATTGCTATACAAGTTATTTGACGTTATAGGCGAGGTGTCGTACACACCGATGTCGTTAAAATTGAGGAGTATAATTTAAGGTTAACAGCGAAAAATTAATTGTTATAAAATGTATCTGACGTTATATGTGAGGTGTCGTACAAACCGTTGTCGTTATAACCGAGGGGTATATGTTATGGTTGACAGTGAGGAAATAATTGTAATACAAATTAACTGACGGTATATGCTTGGTGTCGACCAAGCCGATGTCGTTAGAGCCGAGGGATGTAATGTTACGTTTAAAAGTGAAGAATTAATTTTTATACAATATATCTCACGTTATAGGCGAGGTGCCGTAAAAACCGATGTCTTTATAACCGAAGAGTATATGGTACGGGTAGCAGTCTAGAAGTAATTTTTAAACAAAATATCTGATGTTATAAGCGAGGTGTCGTATAAATTTTGTCGTTATAACAGGCGAATGTAATGTTACGTTTGACAGTGAAGAATTATTGTTATACAAAATATGTGACGTTATAAGCGATGTGGCGTAAAAATCGATGTCGTTATAACCGAGGAGTTTATGTTACGGTAAACAGTGAAGAAATAAGTGTTATAATAATTATCTGACTTTTAGGTGATGTGTCGTACAATCTGATGCCGTCATAACACAGGAGTATATGTTACGGTTGACAGTGAAGAATTAATTGTTTTACAAAATATTTGACGTTACAAGCTTGGTGTCGTACAAACCGATGTCGTTATAGCCGAGGGGTTTAAGGTTACGTTTAACAGTGAAGAATTAAATTTTTTACAGAATATCTCACGTTATCGGCGGGGTTACGTACAAACCGATGCTGTTATAACCACGTTATTTATGTTACGGTTAACAGTGAAGAATTAATAGATACACAATATATCTTACGTTTAATTGAGGTGTCATTCAAACCGATGAATTTATAATCGAGGATTTTATGTTACGGTTAACAGTGAAAAATTAATTGTTATACAAAATATCTGACGTTATATTAGAGGTGTCGTAAAACCGAAGTCGTCATAACCAAGGAGTACGGTTAACTGTGAAGAATTAAATGTTATACAAAGTATCTAAATTTATATGTGAGGTGTCCTAAAAGAGTTGTCGTTAATGCCGTGGAGTGTAATGTTAAGATTAACGTTGTAGAATTAATTGTTATACAAATTATCTGGCCTTATAGGCGAGGAGTCTACAAACTGATGTCGTTCTAACCGAGGAGTATATGTTACGTTAAACAGTGAAAAATTAAATGTTATAAACGTATCAGAATTTATAAGTCAGTTGTATTATAAACAGTTGTCATTATAGCCTAGAAGTGTAATGTTACATTTAACAGTGAAGAATTAATTGCTATTCAAATTAACTGACGTTATAGGCGAGGCGTCTTACGATGCGATGTCGTTATATACGATGAGTTTATATTACGGTAACAGTGAAGAGATAAGTAGTTATAGAAAATATTTGGGGTTATAAGTGAGTTTTTTTATGAATGTTTGTTTTTATAGCCGAGGAGTGTAATTTTACGTTTAGCATTGAAGAATTATATTTTACAAAAAATATCTAACTTAATAGACTAGGTGTCTTAAAAACCGATGTCGTTAAACTGAAGAGTATATGTTATCGTTAGCAGTAAAGAATTAATTGATTTAAATATATCTGTGTTTATATGCGAGTTGTCATATAAACAGTTGTCGTTTTAACCGACCAATATATTTTACGGTTACAATTTAAGAATTAAGTCTTAAACAAAATACTTCACGTTATAGGTTTAGTGTCGTATAAGCAGTTGTCGTTATAACCGAGGAGCTTAATGTTAAGTTTAACAGTGAAGAATTATTTGTTATACAATTTATATATTATAAGCGAGGAGTCCTACAAACCGATGTCGTTATAATCGAGCAGTACATGTTACGGTTAACAGTGAAGAATTAAATGTTATAAAATAAATTTGAAGTTACGGGAGAGGTGCGTATAAACAAATTTGATTATAAATTTTGAGTATACTTTACGGTTAACAGTGAAGTAATATGTGTTACACAAAATATGTTACGTTATATGTGAGTTGTCGTATAAACAGTTGTCGATATAGCCAAGGATTTTAATGTCAATTATACCAGTGAAGAATTAGATTTTATACAAAATATCTTATGTTTTATGCGAGGTCTCTTAAAAAAATTATCGTTATAACGGATTAGTATATGTGACGGTTAGCAGTGAAGAAGTAATTGTTATAAAATATATCTGATATTATTAGCTTTGTGATGTATAAACACGTGTATTTAAAGCCGAGGAATATATGTTAAGTTTAACAGTGAAAATTTATTTCATACAAAATATTTGACGTTTTATATATAAGGTGTCGTTTAAACAGTTTTCGTCATAGCCGAGGAGTGTAATGTTACGTTTAACAGTGAAGAATTAATCGTCTGAAAAATTATCTGATATTTTAGGAGCGGTATCGTATAAACAATTGTCGATATAGACGAAGAGTGTAAAGTTACGTTTAACAGTGAGGGATTAATATTTATAAAAAATATCTGAATTTATATGCGAAGTGTCGTAAAAACCGAATATGTTATTACCGAGAACTCTATGTTACGGTGAACTGTAAATTATTAATTGAAATAAAAATATCCGACTTTGTATGCGAGGTGACATATAAACAGGTGTAGTTATAACAGAAAAGTATATGTTAGGTTAACAGTGAAGAATTCATTGTTAAACGAAATATCTAACGTTATAAGCGCGGTGTCCTACAAACGGATGTCGTTATAACCGAGTAGTGTATTTAAAGCTTAACATTCAAAAATATATTGTTTTACAATATATCTGAAGTTATAAGCGAACTGTCGTACAAACCGATGTAAATATAACTGATGAGAATAAGTTAAGGTTAACAGTGAAGTATTAAATGATAAAAAAATATTTGAAATTACAGTTCAGGTGTCGTGTAAACAGTTGATATTTTAGCCGAGTAGTTTAATGTTACGTTTAACAGTGAAGAATTAATTGCTATACAAATTATTTGACGTTCTAGGCGAGGTGTCGTACAAACCGATATCGTTTTCACTGAGGAGCAAATGTTACGTTTAACAGTGAAGAATTAAATATTACAAAATTTCTGAAGTTATGAGTGAAATGTCGTAAAAACAGATGTCGATATAGCCCATTAGTGTAAAGTTACGTTTAACAGTCAAGAATTAATTGTTATACAATATATGTGACTTTATAGGCGATGTGTCGTACGAACCGATGTCGTTATAACACAGGAATATATATCACGGTAACAGTGGAGAATTAAGTGTTACAAAAATATCTAACGTTATAATTGAAGGGTCGTATAAACTGTTGTCGTTAAAGCGGAGGAGATAATGTTACGTTTAACAGTGACGAATTAAATGTGTTACGAAGTGTCTGACGTTATAGGGGAAGTGTCGTGTAAACCGATATCGTTATAACCGAGGAATATATGTTACAGTTAACAGTGAAGAATTAATTGTTATACGAATTACCTGACGTATATACGAGGTGTCGAACAAACCGATATCGATAAAACTGAGTTGTTTATTTCAAATTTAACGGTGAAGAATTTATTTTTATGCAAAAATATCTTACGTTTTAAGCGAGGTGTCGTACAACCCGATGTCGTTATACGCGAGGATTATGTTTTATGGATAACAGTGAATAATTAATTGTTATACAATATATGTGATGTTATAGGTGAAGTGTCGTATAATCAATTGTCGTTAGAGCCGAGGAGTATAATGTTACATTTAAAAGTGAAGAATTAATTGCTATAAAAAATATCTGACGTTATAGGTGACGCGTCGTACGGAACGATATCTTTATAAAATTGGAGTGTATGTTACGATTAACAACGGAGAATTATTTGTTATAAAAGTATCTGACCTTTTAGGCGCGGTGTCGAACAATCCGATGTCGTTATAACCGAGGAATTTATGTTAGGTTTATCCGTGAAGAATTATATGTTATACATAATATATGACGTCATATGTGATGTGTCGTATAAACAGATGTCGTTATAGCCGATGAGTGTAATGTTACGTTTAAGAGTGAAGAAATAATTGTTTTACAAAATATCTGATGTTAATGGTGAGGTATCGTACAAACTGATGTCGTTTTAACTGAAGAGTATATGATACGGATAACATTAAAGAATTAATTTATACAAAATATTTGATGTTATAGGCGATGCGGCTTACAAACCGATGTCGTTAATACAAAGTATCTGAAATTCGATGTGAAGTGTCCTATAAAGTGTTTTCGTTAGAGCCGAGGAAAGTAAATTTACGTTTAATAATGGAGAATTAAATATTATAAAATATATCTGACTTTATAGACGAAGTGTTGAACAGACCGATTCCGTTATAATCGAGGAATATATATTACGGTTAGCAGAAAAGAATTAATTGTTACTGAATACATCTGACGTTATAGGCACATTGTCATATAATCAATTGTCGTTATAACTGGGAATATATATTACAGTTAAAAGTGAAGAATTAATTGTTATTCAAAATACCTGAAGTTATAAGTGAGGTGTCGTGTAAACAGTTGTCGTTATAGCCGAGGAGTGTAATGTTACCTTTAACAGAGAGGAATTAATTGTTATACAAATTATGTGACGTTATATGTGTTCTGTTAAACAAACCGATTTTGTTATAACCGAGGAGTTTATGTTACGTTTAAGAGTGAAGAATTGAGTGTTATACAAAACATCTGAACTTATAGGCAAGGTTTCGTACAAGCCGATGTCGTTATAACTGATGAGTATATGTTATGGTTAACAGTGAAGAATGAAATGTAATGCAAAATACCTGAAGTTATAAAGGAGGTGTCGTATAAACAGTTGTCGTTACAACCGAGTTGTTTAGTGTTACGTTTAACAGTGAAGACCTAAATATTATACGAATTATTTTACGTTATAAGCGAAGTGTCGTATAAACAGTTGTCGTTATAGCCGAGGAGTGTAATGATTCTCTTAAAAGAGAAGAATTATTTTTTATAAACATTTGTGACTTTATAGGCGAGGTGTCTTACAAATTGATGTCGTTTTAAGAGGGGGTTATGTTACCGTTAAGAGTGAAGAATTTATTTTCATACAAAATATCTGACGTTATATTCGAGGTGTCGAACAATCCGATGTCGTTATAACCGAGGAGTTTATGTTACGTTTATCCGTGAAGAATTATGTGTTATACATAATATACGACGTTATATGTGATGTTACGTATAAACAGATGTCGTTATAGTCGATAAGTGTAAAGTTTCGTTTAACAGTGAAGAATTAATTGTTATAAATATACCTGACTTTATTGGCAAGGTATCGTACAAAACGATATCGTTTTAACCGAAGAGTATATTTTAGGTTAAGAGTGAGGAATTAATTTTATATAAAATATCTTATGTTATAGGCGATGTGGCTTACAAACCGAAGTCGTTATGTCCCAGGATTATAGGTTCAAATTAACAGTGAATAATTAATTTTTATACAAATTATCTGATGTTCGATGTGTAATATCCTATAAAGAGGTTTCGTTAGAGCAGAGGAATGTAAATTTACGTTTAACAATGAAGAATTTTTTTGTTATACAATATATCTGACTTTATGAGCGAGGTGTCGAACAGACCGATGTCGTTTTAATTGAGGAATATATGTTACGGTTAGCAGAAAAGAATTATTTGTTATACAAAGTATCTGACTTTACAGGCAAATTGTTGTATATTCAATTGTCGTTATAACTGAGGAGTGTATATTACAGTTAAATGTGAAGAATTAATTGTTATACAAAATATCTAACGTAATCAGCGAGGTGTCGTATAAACAATTGTGGTTATAGCCGCGCAGTGTAATGTTACGTTTAAAAGTGAGGAATTACTTTTTATACAAATTATGTGACGTTATACGTGTTGTGTCATACAAACCGATTTCATTATAACTGAGGAGTATATGTTAGCCTCAGCAAAGGAGAATGAAGTGTTATACAAAATATCTGACGTTATAAGTGAGGTGCCTTACCAATCATTTGTGTTATAACCAAGGAGTTTATGTTATGTTTGACAGTGAAGAATTAATTTTTACAAAAATATCTGACTTTAAGGCGAGTTGTTGCACAAACCGATATATTTGAAATCGATTTGTATATGTTACGATTAACAGTGAACAATTAATTGTAATACAAAATATCTGACTTTATAGACTAGTTGGCTTTTAGACAGTTTCGTGATAAACGAGGAGTGTAATTTACGTTTTACCGTGAAAAATTAATTGTTATACAAAATATCTGAAGTTATGTGCGAAGTGTCGTTAAATCAATGTCGTCATAAGAGAGGGGAATGTGTTACGGTTAACAGTGTGGAGTTATATTTTATAAAATATATCAGACTTTATATGCGAAGTGTCCTACAAACCGATGTCTTTATAATCTAGGTGAATATATTACGGTTAACAATTAAGAATTAATTGTTACACAAATACCTAACGTTATATGCGAGGTGACGTACAAACCGATGTCGTTATAACCGAGTGGTATATGTTAAGGTTAACAGTGAAGAATTAAATGTTACATTATTATTTGACGTTATAGGTGAGGAGTTGATTAAACAGTTGTCGTTAAAGCCGAGGACTGTAATGTTACAATTAATGGTGAAGAATTAATTGTTAGAAAATTTATCGGATGTTATAGAGTAGATGTCGAATAAAAAGTTGTCGTTATAGCCGAGAAATGAAATGTTAAGTTTAACAGTGAAGAATTAATTGTTATGCAATATATCTGACGTTATAGGCGAGCTGTCGTAAAAACCGATGTCGTTATACCCGAGGAGTAAATATTAAGGTTAAAATTTAAGAATTATATATTATTAAATTATCTGAAATTATAGGTGAATTGTCGTATAAACAGTTGTATTTATAGTCGAGGAGAGTAAAGTTACGTATAACAGTGAAGAACTATTTTTTATATAAAATATCTGACGTTATAGACGTAGTGTCTTACATACCGATGTCGTTAAATCGTAGAGAATATTTTATGATTAAGAGTGAATATTTATATGTTACAAAAGTATCTCATGTTATAGGCGATGTGTCGTATAAACAGTTGTGATTATAGCCTTGGGGGCTAATATTTCGTTTAACAGTGAAGAATTTATTGTTATAGAAAATATCCGACGTTATAGGCGAGGTGTCCTACGTTCCGATGTCGTTAAAACTGAGAAGTTTATGTTCCGGTAACAGTGGAGAATTAAGTTTTTAGAAAATATTTGACGTTATATGTGAGGTGTAGTATAAACTGTTCTTGTTATAGCCGAGTATTGGAATGTTACGTTTAACAGTGAGGAATTAATTGTTATAAAAATATCTGACTTTATTGACGAAGGAGTCGTATAAACTATTGTCGATTTGGCCGAGGTTTGTAATGGTACGTTTAGCAGTCAAGTATTAATTGTTATATAATTTATCTCACCTTATAGGCGAGGTTTCGTAAAAACAGGTGTTGTTATAACGGAGAAGTTTAGGTTAAGTTTATGATTGAAGAATTAAGTGTTATACAAAACATCTGAATTTATAGGCAATATTTCGTACAAACCGATGTTAAAACTGAGGAGTATATGTTATAGTTAAAGGTGAAAAATGAAGTGGAATGCAAAATATCTGAATTTATAGGTGAGGTGTCGTATAAACAGTTGTCATTATAAACGCGGGGTATAACAGTGAATATTTAAATATTATACGAAATATTTGACGTTATAGGCGAAGTGTCGTATAAACAGTTGTCGTTATAGCCAAGGAGTTTAATGTTTCAATTAAAAGTGTGGAATTATTTTTATACAAAATATGTGACGTTATAGGCGAGGTGTCTTACAAATTGATGTCGTTTTAACAGAGGGGTTATGTTACCGTTAACAGTGAAAAATTTATTTTTATACAAATTATCTGATGTTAAAGGCGAGTTGCCGTTCAAACCGACATCGTTAAAAGCGAGGATTATATTTTAAGTTAAACAGTCAAAAATTAATTCTTCTACAAAATATGTAACGTTATATGCGAGGTGTCGTGCAAACCGATTTCGTTATAACGGAGGAGTATGTGTTACGGTTAACAGAGAAGAATTAATTGTTAAATAATATATCTGACGTTATAGGCGAGGTGTCGTACAAACCGATGTCGTTATAACCGAGGAATTTATTTTACGGTTAACAGAGAAGAAATAATTGTTATAAAAATTATCTGACGTTTAAGCGGGGTGACACAAAACCGATATCGTATTTACCGACGTTTAAACTTTAAGGTTAACAGTGAAAAATTGAGTGTTATATAAAATAACTGACGTAACATATGAGGTGTCGTATAAACAATTGTCGTTATAGCGGAGGAGTGTAATGATACGCGTAGCAGTTTAGAATAAATTGTTATACAAATTATCTGAATTTATTGGCGAGGAGTCCAACAAACCGATGTCGTTATAACCGAGGAGTTCAATGTTATGCTTAACGGTGAAGAATTATATGTTGTACAATGTAACTGACGTTATACGCGAGGTGTCGTACGAACCGATATCGTTATTACCGAGAAGTATATGTTAAGTTTAACAGTAAAGAATTAATTGCTATACAAGATATCTGACGTTATAAGCGAGGTGTTCTACAAACCGATGTCGTTATGAGCGAGGAGTAAATGTTACGGTTAACAGTGAAGATTCAATTGTTATGTAAAATATCTAACGTTATAGGCGAGTTGTAGTATAATCCGATGTCGTTATAACCGAGTTGTATATGTTAAGTTTAAGAGTGAAATATTATTTTTTATACAGTATATCTGCGTTATAGGTACGGTGTCGTATACGCAATTGTCATTAAAATCGAGGAGTGTAATATTACGTGTAACAGTGAAGAAATAATTATTATATAATTATGTGGCTTAATAGGCGAGTTGTATTACAGGCCGATATCTTAATTACCGAGGAGGTTGTGTTACGGTCAACATTGAAGTTTTAATTTTTATACAAAATATTTGACGTTATAATGAGGTGTACTTTAAACAGTTGTCGTTATAGACGAAGAGTGTTATATTACGTTTAACAGTGATGAAATAATTGTTACAAAAGTTACCTGACATAATAGTCAATGTTTCGTACAAAACGGTATCTTTATAACTGAGGAGTATATGTTATCGTTAACAGTGAAGAATGAAATGTAATACAATATTTCTGATATTATAGGTGAGGTGCCGTATAAACAGTT
>Ga0123354_10017081_pt1 | contig 11369 bp, 6 predicted proteins | sample TergutLab28metaG_2_FD_97872 | JGI IMG/M metagenome (GOLD analysis project Ga0123354, IMG submission 97872) | Labiotermes labralis P4 segment gut microbial communities from Petit-Saut dam, French Guiana - Lab288 P4 | ecosystem: Host-associated > Arthropoda: Insects > Digestive system > Gut ... | reverse complement strand
GGGGTGTCACGTGGTCAGCGCAACGGGTCCCCACAGCCGTTAATCTCTGTTTTCTAGACCTGGAGCCGCTACTTTTTTCATTCAAGTAGCTCCTCAATTGACCTGACGAGGCTCACGAGGCTGAGTGGACCCCGTTCCAGACCCACTACTACTCAGAAAATCTGGTAGCGCCGGAGATCGAAGCCGGGACCTCTGTATCTGTAGCCAGAAACTCTGACCACTAGACCACAGAGGCGGTCCAACTCATGTAATAGAAGAACCATATGTGGAGTTTTATGTCATTCACTCTGTCTGGTCTGCCGTACCGATATTATCAACACACCCTTCCCTGCAGGGTGATTTACAAAGTACGTACCATCTGTTACCCATTAGAATCTATCATAAATACTTTATTGGAATCCTAACATTTAATATATATTTCAAACCATGTATTTTTAACTAGTATTTTATTTCTGTGCATTAGCTCAAAACCTTCTGTTAATATTTCGATTTATTTGTCCTTTTTTAATGCATGTTCCTGAAGAAGACCAAACAAGTGACCGAAACATGACGGAGGTGGTGGGTGTGTATAATATACTTCACACACTTATGTGTATTTACTGATTTTGATATCATATCCACTACAAGCACTATATTCCCTGCAAGAATCTCACTGCACAAGATGCATACAACATGATTTTACAGCTCCGTTAAACGTACAAGTTAAAGGTAAAGGTCAGCCCATGCCATGCCTATTCAGGCACAGACGGAAGGCAGAGGTCTAACTCCAACCCATTCGCAACTTGGCACTAGAAGGAGGTGCGTGGTCAGCACCACGCTCCGGCCGGTCTGCACGGCACGGAAAACCTGAACCCCCACCGGAATCCGATCCATGGACCGTACAGCCTGAAACTAGTCGCTATATAGACTGAGCTATCCCTGTCGTCACCTTTATGTGCCTAAACGCATTCATCACAAGTGAATGAATGGTAATCTGTTAGACAGCACAGCAGTACATTATAAAGCTACCGCAGGTTCTACAGAGTAATGAAAGTCACGTGTGCATTTAGGGAACTTACATTCGCTTGCAGTGACGCAGACTAATTTTACGTTTAAACGGGCAAGCAGCCTGAACTTTAATATCCAAGCTCAATGACTCTACTCTCCTGTAAACATTCCAAAGGGAGCTTTAGTGTGACGATACGTACCTCGCCGTCAGCTAATCCGTTGTGAGGAGGCTGACGCAAGGTACCAAAACAATGAGGATAGTCTTTTTCAAATGTAGTTAACTAGGTGCACACTAATTCTTAGTATATTTATTTCAACTTCTCTACATGTTTCAGGCAACTGTGTGCCCATCATCAGTAGAACTTACTGTATCTATGTGACACTGATATTTTTCACTGTGTATGGGTGGCTATCTGGTCTGCAGACCAGACAACCACCCATACAGAGTGAAAAATACCAGTGTCGCATAGATACATTAAGTTCTCCTGAAGATGGGCACACAGTTGCCCGAAACATGTAGAGAAGTTGAAATAAATACACTACGAAGTAGTGTGAACCTAGCTGGCTTCATTTGAAGAAGATTATATAGAGATGCACGGTCAACAAAACATAAAAAATGTGGAAAGTCTTGAACACTTTGAAGACTGGCGTTTTAAAAGCTATAATAAAAGGTACATTTTTTATCTCACAAAGGAAACACTCCGTTTTTCCGTTTTCATTATGGGGATCAACGAGTTGAAGCTGTTTAGAAGCGCGGTCGGTATGTATGTGACTCGTACGGACACATACAGCTCCGCAAAAACACAGGACTCAATCATGTTACAGCAGTCGGTACATAAAACAAACATTGGACTTTAAATGGTTATTGAATGTGCAGCTGCAGCAATATGAGGCAACAATTTACTATCTCAAAATGATTTCGAGTAAAGATATTCGTCTCTGCAAGCATCATCTGTTTTCTTGCATTCTGCATGAGCTACGAACAGATAAAAAATAACGATATATATATATATATATATATATATATATATTACGTTGCACTTTCCTAATCTCTGTGTTATTCAGCCGGTCTACACTTCCATCGTATAAAAAAACAGAGAACGCTGATTTCTTCCATTTACGATAACATACTTGTCACTCTCCTATTTTCTTCACAACAACAAATCCGGTGGTCCTGGCCGTCTGTGGGCCGAATTACAAGCAACGGATATAACAAAAAAAGTCCAGCTTTGAAAGTAAAGTGTTATTACTGTTGGTGACAAAGTGCAATCCAGTGACGTGCAGTGCCATTCTGCTCTTCCCTAAGTATGCTTCCACACTCGCTCATTATTTTGCACACAGTTACTACAGCTTCATTTTAGTCTTAATTTACTATACTGCCCGGTCTGCAAGGGCGTGTCTTTCCTGCATTTTTAGTACATCCTGACTGATGTGTGGATGTGTAAGCTACTTATGTTGCTTAAAGTAATTTCTCACACACTCCAAACTAGTCAGCAGTTTGCAATGATGAATACCTTTGCCGTTCACACACTTGATGTGAGAACGAAGCACATTTAGCCTATTTGGCGAAGGAGACATCCACTTTGACGTGAAGTAACATTCGTACAAACGACAGGGAACGTCAGGCTGTACTCTCTTTTTTGTTACTTTTTAAAGATTTATTGCAAAAAATTATGTACAGCATGATAAAGGACAAGTTACAAAATTGTTCCCTTAACCAAATATAATAAATATTTACACAATGAAACAAGTGAAACGGAAGTGAGTATAAACAGTAAGTGTAAATAACGGCAGTGAAAAATTCTAAAACAAAAAACACGGCGACTTCCGGTAAACTAATTATAGCTGTATGTGCTTCGGTCAGTTATGTTTATACTTCCTATACATTTTTGTCAAGTCGGCTAGAGTATAATTCCCGATTTTTTGGATTTGGGGGTTGGAGTGTAAGGGGCAGTGAGCAAAAAATTTGGCTGTAAGTCGTTGGATGATAATGCAGAAGGGCTCAATGTTTAGAGTTCAGAGCAGGTTGGAAGTGGGGGTAGGCAGTACACTGATAGTGCATCCAAACATAACACACTTCGCCTGCATTGTGTAGAGTGCAGAGCAGGTTGGAAGTGGGGATAGACAGTACACTGATAGTGTATCCAAATATAACACACTTCGCCTGTATTGTGTAGAATGCAGTGAATGTTGGAAGGGGGGTAGGCTGTACACTGATAGTGCATCCAAACATAACACACTTCGCCTGTATTAATGGAACTAAATTTGCATCAAATTCACGAAAATACCATCGTGCGACATAACTGTAATATTTTATGAACAAATATGTTATTTTGCAGAATATATTAACTGCTGACGTAGTGTATCTAGTTTCTTCAGCGGATGAAAGACTCATTAAGCACGTACATATTTTGTGTTACAACACGCTATCAGAACACGCCACGAAATGTAACTATGCAAGAAAACAGGCAAATTTGAATTTCAAACAAAGAACATTACAAGTTCTTCATTCCGCCGTCATTAAAGACTCAAGAATATTACACTTTCTTGTACAAATTGAAAAGGGCAACTTAATTTAAGTGTAATGATATGATGTTTACTGCTCAAATTTAAGTAACAGACGCATTTTCACCTTTGTTTATCTGTTCGAATTAATTAAAAATTTACTACTTATTCTCATGAACTCATTTCCCAATGACTTCATATAAATCTTCATTAAAATGACCTGCGAATTCTTTGGTTAGTTTGATACTCATGTAATGCAGATGCACGGCCCGTTCTTATTGGAATATCCATTACTCCACTACAAATAGACCCAATTATACATTGCAGCACTGGCTTCATGCAGTGTCTTACTCACACCCATAATCACAGTACAACCCCAGCCAAGTGTAAGCCCCTTCACAATACAATTCGAGTTTACTCTTCGTACACATACAATACAAATGCTGCGAGTTATTACTGATTTACGTCAAGGATACATATTTCTTTTGTACAACCTCATAAATCAGAATAAATGGAAAATTGTAGAGGCACATGTCAAAGGAACATGTTAGTGCAAATTTTCCAAATAGAGTGGATACTGACAATCAGCTGTAGTTGTTCACATACATGAAGCAAAGTCAAGACATTTCGAAATTGTATGCAGGTTTTATGAACAAACAAGTCACGAACCACAGACGTTTCTAAACATAAATATGACAGTACCCCGTCTGTCAGAATTAATGGGCCAGGTTACGTTTGTTTATATTTCTAATATTTCATACGATTCTAATACCAATTGGTACTTCCTCAAATTTTCTGGGAATATCACAATAAATATACTTGAATGTAGACCTTTACGTTATTTCTAATATCCAACAATTTGGTTTCGTTTCAGATCTGGATGGGTTTTATGCTGCTGCTGCTGTCAGTGTTGTTGTTGTCGTCGTCGTCGGTGTTGGTGTTGGTGTTGGTGTTGGTGTTGGTGTTGGTGTTGGTGTCGTTGTCGTCGGTGTCGTCGTCGGCGGCGACGTCGTCGTCCGCGCCCGCGTCGGTGTCGGTGTGGTAGTGGTGGTGGTGGTGGTGGTGGTGGTGGTGGTGGTGCCGCCGACGGCGACAATAAAGTCAATAGTCGGCCACATTATGCCAAGAGCGCATGCTTCCACATACTGCACAGTTCAGTATCCGCCAAGCAACTTTTCAATGTGTGGGAGTGACGGAATTCCAGTAATTATGAATTATTTGCCTCGTCTGACTAAAGTTGTGTAGATTTAAATTTTTACTAATATCGAGCCATGGACGTGACATCCTCTGCCACTCAGACAGTAGCCACAGTGGATACAGAACAGTTACTGTCCTTGTGACTGGTATAGCTCTTCAATAAATTATTGGACCAAATAATTGAAATGAAATTCGATAAACATATCCATTCACTGTGTCGCCCAGGATCTGTCATATTCCACAAACTGTATCTCCGATCATTGTGACCCGACAAGGTCACTCAGTCAACGAACACAAGCAGCCCGCGATCATCACATTAGAAGTCACGGTTGCCAGAGCGAATTCCGTCAGATGACCCACGGCATCCGTTGCTACCAACAGACTGTCATGCAGCAGGCACGGAGCTAATGAAAAATAGACGGCGTGACTGCGAAGGTTCATCCATATTAAACTTACCAACAAACCTGCCGTCTCCAAATTAAAACATGCCCTATACTCCCTGTACTTCATCAGTAACGTGGAGCACCCTAGTGGGGTGAACATAATAGAGGCTATCAGGCCAACTGATGTACTAAGAAAATCACAGGACGATTTTAAAATAAATAATACAAATCTGCGTGATTTGATGAGATTCTCATAGCATTGGTAATGATGAATACTGCCTCCGAGTTGTGAGGCTATTTCTGGTAGACATCTATGACTGATCAATCCTAAAACCCGTTTGGACATACGGTATCCAACTCTGGGGATGCACCAAACAAAGTAACACAGCCATCATACAATGATTCCAGAACAAAGTACTCAGGAACATGGTCAATGCACCCTGGTACATTAGAAACAATGACCTCCACAGAGACCTGCAAGTGGATGTTGTGATTAGCGAAATCCGGGGGTTTGCACAAATGCGTGAAGGAAGACTCCACCATAATGAAAGTGTAGAGGCCATACATCTCCTGAACAACATGGGTATAGTGCGCAGACTGCAGAGGGAAAAAACTCTTTGAGCTAGTTTAAGTGATAGTGCAAATGTAGAGAGAGTGCTAGCGCAAGTGTTAGTGTAAGAGCAGAGGCAGTGCTAGTGTAAGTGTTAGTGGGCAAGCAGAGACAGTGCTAGAGTAACTATCAATGTACGTGCAGATTCAGTGCTAGTGCAAGTACACAAAAAAACGTGTACACATTATTGTAGCAGAAACAGAGAGACGCTAATGGGTGAACTCTTAGGTTTAGTTCAAAGACTAATAATTTAGGTTAGAATAAAAGAGCTTATTGGTCCCTGTGACTAGATTGTAATGACATAAAGCTCTGAAAGGTTTTATATATAACAAAATCTATAACTTTGGGGGAATACATCGACTGCATCTTCTGTTCCGAAAACGGACCCGGGTATGTTCATTCGAAACGTTGAAATCTTTCTGCCAGACTACATGGCGACACATCCCAGTAAGCAGTATATCTCAATTACGACAGTGTCGTCTATGGAAGACCTCAGAGCAGCTGTTCTTAGCCTGGTGTCCGTGAACTTGAATGGCGAAAAAATTACAAATTTATTTTCACTGACCTTTAACTGAAAAATAGCTTTTCAGTCAATAATTAATGCAATAAATCTAGGCTCCATAATGTTTCACAATATTGTTTACTCCGCGGTGGTGGTGGCTCCCAACTAACCTTGTTGGAATACTGTTTGATTTTATAAGAAATTTTTTTTTCAAATAATTATAAGTACGTACTGCTGGAACAATTTTCAGATAAATACCTTCAAAACGTTTGTTAACTTCAGTAAATCGCACTACCTTTGTTTCATATAATTAAATAATTTTTTTCTGAGAAACGATCCTTAAGATTCATCAGGCACTTAATGGGGTCTGAGGGCAGGGATACCGCGGTCGGTATAGCGACTCATTACGGGTTGGATGGTCCGGGGAATGAATCCCGTTGGAGGCAAGATTTTCCGCACCCGTCCAGACCGGCGATGGGGCCCACCCAGCCTCCTATACAATGGGTACCGGGTTTTTCTCGGGGTTAAAGCGCCCGGAGCGTTGTGTTGACCACCAACCCCATCTAGCGCCAAGGTTAAAGAAAGAGTAGAGCTATAACCCTACTCCCCCTCTGTGTCTTCATGGCCTGTTCTAGGGTGAACTTAATGTGGTCTATGGCAAAAATAAGTTTAAGAACCCCTGCTTTAGGGGGTTCTTTATGTCACAAGAATGGTGTCATTATTTTAACTTGGGCATGAAATTGCTACCATAAACTCCTGCCCCTTGAGGAATATAAACACAAAATTAGACGAAAGAAACCAAATATTTCAATCTTACAGCTATCGTAAAATTGCATTTACTTTCCACAGAAAATTTACAGATTGTTTTCATTCCAAAATTAAAACGTAACAGCCTAATATTTCAACAATACAAAGCTTTATTAATTCACTTCATCACATACACGAAATCTGTATGAAAATAAATTTAATTTCATAACTTAAGACTTGACAATGACTTTGCTTGTATCAAAGAAATTCTTGGCCTAGCGTTTATCACCTCCCTCCAGCGCTGAAGCATAATTTTAGGGGTCACAAATTTCAAAATGATCACGAATTGAAAACAGTTGCAACAGGAAGCCTGCTCACAAGGAACGTGGAGTTTCTTCAATAGACGACATAAACTCTCGTCTCAAGATAGCAAATACCTCAGTCTGGCGGGGACTAAATGGAGAAGTGGTGGGATAACAGCACAACATCTTAACTGTTCATTTTTAGTAGGAACTAAAGAAAACAACAGTGCGTGTAGAAAACTTATTTTCTGACCGATTCTCATTGTGTAGCAGACAGTTTGTCTCATCTCACAACAACTCAGTGACTCTTTTGTTGGTCTCCCATTCACCTCCCGCCCCCCCCCCGTCCCCCCAATACATGAACTTCGTTACTTTGCACGTGCTTCGTGCCACGTTACAATGTGTCATAGCAACCTAAACTTAAATCATCTTTTGTTCACCAACTAGCCAACTTTTCCTCCCGCCTCTCCTGTTATCTGCTTTGCACCAGTTTCCTTCCACCTTGGAATATCCTATTACATAATATTTTATTAATATATTGTGTAAAACTTCCATATTCCTTGTTATTATCTTCTAATGATTTAGTACTTACTTTGTACAGTCTACCTAAAATGTTAAAACTTTACTACGTAACCTTATACATTTTCACATATCTCACACTCGGACACGGTTTGAGGGTGCTCAGGATAATAAGGTTTAGAGATGTGTTGGAAGCTGTCCGTTGTTTGACCTTTATTTTATATACATCACATTCACTATTTAGCAGTACAATTTCGGATGAATGTTTCTCATAACAAAAGACAATTTTACTAATTTCGTACTTAATGTGAAAACCGTTCTGTAGTCCGTTAAAGTGTTAGACTAGTCAAATCCCTCTTTTTAATGGCTCGATAGCCCCTAGTATGCCAGGGCATTTGTCGAGGTTTCACGATCACCCACAGACAGACAGACACATCATACTCAGTAGATCTCCTCTGGACGAGTGATCAGTCCGTCGCAAAGACCTCTAAATGACAACACAAAACTCCCACTAAAGACAGACATCCATGCCCCCGGCGGGATTCGAACTCACAATCCCAGCCAACTAGCGACCACAGACCCACACCTCAGACCTCAGACCGCGCGGCCACCGGGATCGACCTTATAAATGTGCGACGTTCTATTGAAACTGCCGCTGTTAGTCGTAAGATATAAAAAAATTACAAAAACAGACAGTACAATGACAACAAGATACTGGAAGGTAGAAGCACAGCAACTGCCAAACAGCACTCATCGGCCTAAGCCTCAAGATAAAATTAGGGACAGAGATCATTAGAGAACTGCTGGATACAGTTTGGTGTGAGGCAATAAAGGCCGTACTTTCGCGGTACAAAGGACCCGATGAAAGAGCAAAAAGTTATCTAGGTACGCCTTTGCGGGTACTTCAGATCCTTACTGAGGGACCGGCGAGAATTCACTTACGATGAAAAGGAGAATACAAAGATAAATCTGCATTACTTGAGAAATGAATTCTATCGTTTGCAGATGCTTGTCGCGAAACTTCTGACAGCCAAAGGCAAGGATACGGAACAGATAAAAGACGAACATTTCAGAACCTCAGATATTAGATAAGAATGGTGGTGAGGAAGGCGATAATGTACTTCCACACAATGCAAAGCGCAAGCATGGAATATCAAGTCGGTTCTATATAAAAAGAAGTCTTCAAAGATCTTGTAATATTTATGAATACGTAAAGGAAAGCAGGGCTTGAAGAATTGCTTGAAATATGAACTCATATGAGCAAAAATAACTAGACACTTCCTCCAATTGCAATGCAGCTGCAACACTCATTTCACGACGTCACACCAAACAACACCAACTTCAGGTTTATAGTTCAAACAAAATTTATTTTGAGCAGAAGGTTTAATACATTACATAGTTAATTGTTATTAAATCTGTAACACTGCGAGCCGTGTCCTTGTGGGTAGTGAATGTACCTGCGTCGAAAAATGTCTCCCCCCCCCCCCCGCACACATTACAGCAAGATGCCGGAAACCACCGGTCACATAAAACCGATTCATAAGACTAATTTAAAAATTATAGTGCATTAAACTGCTGTAACTAAATAAGTTTATAACTTGCGTGTGTGAAACAGCTTCCAAAATCTTATAATCCTGTCACTTTGAAATACGTCCTTCATAAAACCAGTTTCCATCTCTCCTTCGGATTTTTATGGTGAGAATCGCCATATTTGAAAAAAAAAACTTGCAATATAAAAAGCTCACATATGAGGCCTTCATTTTTCTTACTTACAGCAACAAAATTGGTGAGGTTTAAGCCAAACGATTTAGAAACAACGCGACAAAATTTATTATTATCAAGGCTAAAACGCAGTTTAATAAACTTAGAATCAACATTTCGCGCTTTTAGTGTTTTCTCATTTTCAATGCAAAAATTCAGACGTCCACTTTCAAGCAAAAAAAAAATTACAGTCTTCAAGAATCTGTTAACGATTTATTAATCCGTACGTGGAACTTCTGAAAAAAGTGGCACTAATATATTTTAAAAAGTGTGAAACGGACATAAAAATCTAAGGAAATCGAAATACAAATCCGCCCGCTAATATAGGCGCAAGTAACAAGAAATGACTTATTTTACTTTGATATTAGAAAATGGTTGCTTACAATAAGTTCACAAGCATTGTATATCCCAAATTCTCCAGAATTTAGTCGCATTTTTCTGAACGCGAAGAGTCATTACGGTATTCATTAGAGTCAATCTACGGTCCCTAATCCTAGCCAGATAAATCCAGCTCTGATAATCCTATTCTCTGTCCTTAAGATTCATTACACATACAGCTATATCTGCGATAGTGTAATCCACGTGGCCTCTTGCCTGCAGGTTTCCCCGCCAAATCCTGTACATGTTTTATTCCACCGCACACGTGCCAAATGACCTTCCCATTTCACCCTTCTTTATTTGATCACTCTAAATAACGCTAGTGAGCAGTACATATTGTGAAGCTTCCCAGTATATACTTATTTCCCCACCTCCTGCTACTTCCTCCTCTTAACCCCAAATATCGTCCTGAGCATCCTGTCCTCACACAACCTCACCCTACGTGTTTTCTGTAAAGCCCAAAGATCACCCTAGAACAGGCCATGAAGGCCCACAGGGGGAGCAGAGGTATACCGCTACATTTTCTTTAACCTCAGCGCTAGATGGTGTGGGTGGTTAAAACTATATCCCGGCCGCTTTACCCATGAAAATAAACAGGTGCTAACGATGAGGAGACGTACGTTATTACCTTAATATTAGTAATCCATGGTCAAACTCATAAAAAAAAAACAACAGGCCCAATTTTATATATAAACACACGCACACTTTTGGACAGCGAACGGAGCAGGCAAAAGACTCCGCGCCAAACTGTATCAGACATTCCCCCCAAGCACAGTGTAATTAAACTGGAATTATAATTACAATACATTTAATGAGAAAATTCTCAGTTCGCGTTGAATAAATGGACCGCTAAAAAACTGTTTCATAGAAGACTGAACTCCGATTGTGAGTATAAAAAAAGCAGGAGCGGGTAGCAACTATTGAACTTCGTTCTTATGTACCAATACGAACTGCCACGTAAGATATTGGAAGTGATAACATCATTCTGTACAGAGGTCACGTAAGGGCTGTGGGTCTAATCTCACCCTGTGCATGAGTTGATTCCAGTACACGCAATCTCGAGGCGCTCTGAGCGCGACTAGCCACAGGCCAGCTACATTCGCCTTGAAAAACTGAACTTTTGTCTGCTTCGAATATGCGGATAATAGCTTACTGAAAGGAACAGTTTCAAACCGTATGTTAAGCCGTAACAAACACAATTCCAACATCACTGATGTCACAGACTCTCAGATTTCAATTCAGAAACAAATGGCAGGAAAACAGACTCATCGTGACCCTCCTGATTTAACATTAATAAAAGTCCAACCAGATGCAACATTATGCAGATATTTATTTAGTGCAAAGTCACTCTACATGTTTCGGGTGTCACAGCACCCATCATCAGGAGTACTAAAAACTGTGACCGCAACCTCCGGTACAGGTCATAATACTGGTACAGCTACTTCCCTCCAACGTGGCCAGATTGGGACTGCAGTCCC
>Ga0123354_10017080_pt1 | contig 11369 bp, 6 predicted proteins | sample TergutLab28metaG_2_FD_97872 | JGI IMG/M metagenome (GOLD analysis project Ga0123354, IMG submission 97872) | Labiotermes labralis P4 segment gut microbial communities from Petit-Saut dam, French Guiana - Lab288 P4 | ecosystem: Host-associated > Arthropoda: Insects > Digestive system > Gut ... | reverse complement strand
TATATATATATATATAGGGGTGGAAGATGTGATCTGAATCAATGTAGCGAAGAATCAGGCCTAATACTGGGCTTTTATGAACACCTTCGACCTAATTGAAGAGGGGCAACTTCCGCGAATTTTAACTCGGTAACTGTTCTGAGCAGTGTCGGCCTTAGCCAACGCGGGGCCCGATTGCGATCCTTGTGGCAGCCCCCTAAAATTTACTGTGCAGAAGAAAAAAGGACCAGCGTCTCTGGATATAATTTTAAATTAACGCAAATTGCATCCGTTGTGAATAATAAATGTGATTACACAACTCTTTTTTTTTTTGTTTAAACCAATAATTTATTTTGTACCGTCATTACAGAATCAGTCCGAGAGCTTTGTGTTGTAACACACTGCGACCTTTTGAAAATTACCAATGCGCAAAACCCCCCCCCACTCCCCCCCAAGAGCATGAGGCCCGATTGCGTCATATTGGTACAATCGGCCTAAATCCGGCCATGGTTCTAAAAAAAATATATAAATATTTGGTTGATGAATTCTAAATATGACTGCCCATGCTGGATCAACTAGTGAGTGTAGCGCTGTGTGCAGTCGCTTCTCCGTACATAAACAAGTTACTATGAAGGTTGCCAATTTTTACGGTCTAGCAGACGACCTTCGTTAAAAACTGACAATGAGGATGTGCGTGGCCGCTGTAATGTTATCTTACACTCAACTCGTGATCCGTAGTGACGTTTTAGCTGTCTTGTACAGGATGCGCCAATAGAATATGGCGATTTTCATATCGCTGATTTGATGAATCGGGTTGAATGTAAGAAACACAAAAAAGTACTGGAAATCAGCAGCAAAATGCTGTTTGATATACGCTGTTTTCTTCTTAATGATCGCCGGGTAGAAATTTGAGCTCACCCAGTTCGTCATTTTACTTCATCACACATGCCAGTTAGCTCAGTCGGTATAGCGACTGACTACGGGCTGGACGGTCCGGAATCGAATCCCGGTGGGGACGAGGTTTTTCGCCTGTCCAGACCGGCCCTGGGGTCTATCCAGCCTCCTGTAAAATGGGTACCGGGTCTTTCCCGGGGATAGAGGCGGCCGACGCGTAGTTTGCTTCGAGACGTGGTGGAGTGCAGTTGTGTTTACGCAAGGAGTGAGCCTCCCGAGTAGCTACCCTTGAAGTAGTGAGCGTGTTTGTACGGTGATACTACACCAACAAGCTATCAGCGGGAGACAGTAAACATGACTGAACGGCAACAAACAATCGTCTGTGCTTTCGATCAAAATAGCCCCCGTGTGTCGGCATTCGACATACACGAATGGGTCTATGAAACCCTACATTTAAAAGAACATGAAGTAGTGATGATACAAATTGATGGACTTCGAAGACACGTTGACATAAAATTCAGGGACTCACCGAGGATGCAGGCAATATTGACAGCGACCGAGGCACAAGAGGATTTTCGACATGAGAACGGCGAAATGTCCAGAGTTCGAATTGAGGCAATCGGATTAGGAATGCGACGAATGAGGCTGGCGAGCTTACCCCTCGAATTGGAAGACAAGACCTTGAAAATGGCGCTGGGTGCAGTTGGTGAAATACGTGCCATTCAACCGGAAATATGGCCAAATGCCTATCGCTTTCGGGTTTCCGCTGTAGTACGTGTGGTAAGCATGTCATTGATCAAACATATTCATTCGCATGTGGTGGTGGCAGGGTACAGAACGTTAATATCATAAGAGGGGCAGCCGACAACTTGTTACAGCTGCAACGAACCGGGTAATCTGCAAACTGCTTGCCCGCACAGACGGCGGGAGCGGTCGGAAAGCAGACCGGCAACCACGGCATCATGGGCGGAAGTAGCGGTGAGGGGGCCATTTCAAACACCACATATTGGATAGCGCCACAGACATGGCTGCACCGAAAATATGGAAACAGAGACACTGCAGGCACTAGATAACGCCCCAACGCCCCAGAGGGACGAGATAGGCCAAAGGGGAATGGAGGTCGCCCCCGCAATGGTGGAAGAGCGGGTACTGGGACCTGCAACGGTCACAGCGGGCGAAGGACAACAGATGGAGGTGAGGCGACGGACGCTCAGTAACGACTATGCCCCACCGTCCCGAGAAGGGCTGGAGGACAGGATGGAGACACCTCTCGAGCAGCAACCAGTGAGGCGGCAGCCCGGCAACGAGAAGAGTGGACGGCCCATCAGAGACAACGTGGATTTGGAAGGGAGCACTTTGGAGTGGAGTACAGGCGGGAAAGAAGAAGGTCGTCCAGCGCCCCGGGACGGGATGCAAAAGACAGCTACGGCGACCAGTTCCAAAAGGCCCAAAAAATTGAATATCGACAGAGAGGACGACACTCCTACGGAGCGACGACGGAGTAGACGGAGGACTACGGGAATCACTTCCCTTTAAGAACGAGGCGTCACCCACCTTAGTAAGACTCGCGATGCCTGAGATTTTTAAAATCGCGACCCTGAACAGTAACTGCACGGCTACACCACCCAGGATAGCGATGCTGGAAGACTTCTTGCAAAGCAGGAAATAGACATCATTCCCCTACAGGACGTCACACGGCCTGTCTTCGATTATATCCGAGGCTTTACAGCTTACATAAACATAGGCACTACGGGGCGGGGGATGGCGATCTTGACACGAGACCATTATCAGCTTACGAACATAGTATGTCTCCCTACTGGCAGGATAATGGCCGCAGATTTCCAAAATGTAACCATAGTGAACATCTACGCACCGTCTGGAGCCGAGAGGAGGAGGGACAGGGAAAACGTTTTTCGAACGAACTCCCATACTACTGCGGGGCATCCCACCATCGCTCCTGGTTGGAGGTGACTTCAATAGCGTCCTCAAAACCTGGACGCCAGAGGACACCCAAAGTACAGTCGGGCCCTGCAAGAGTTCATTAGAGGATTTGACCTAGTTGACATGTGGAAGACGTCCCAGGAACGCGCTACCTATACACCAGTCGGGGAACCTCGAGGATTGTTAGGATATATGCGTCGCGCAACCTGAGCAGACAAAAATGGGGTGCGGAAACGAGAATCGCTGCGTTTACTGACCACCTGGCAGTGGTGATACGAACAGCCCTTGAGGCCAAACCATGCGGCGCGGACGCAGTTATTGGAAGATGAATACGACTTTGCTGCGTGGGGAAGGTTTCCAGGAAAACTAGCGGCAGCGTTGGGCAGAATGGTCCAAACAGACCAAAAACTACCCTACCGTGGTGATGTGGTAACGAGTGGCAAAAGTGCACGTCAAGAAACTCTTCATCTGTGAAGGGACTGTGAAGCGACAAGATGAAACACAGATGGAAAACTTCTAGTACGCCTGTCTTTATGACATAATGCAGTGCCCGATCCAACACGCGGAAATGAGGGCAGCCCTTAATCATCGTAAAGCCAAAATTTAGTGCAAGGTAAAGGTAAAGTGATCCCGTAACAGGCCCAGTGTGGCCCAGAGGGTTGGTAGAGTTATAGCTCTACTCTTCCATGACTAGAGAGGGGTGAGTAACGTGAATTTAATGGAAGGTAAAAATACCTTATGTTTAATTAATTAAATGCCAAGACAGAAATCACGTATTGGGGATTGGAGGCGTTTCTTAACTTTCTAAATGTGTATTATCTGTACTATGTGTGTATTGCTGTTTTTAATTTAGATGCCGGACTGCTGGCTAGAAGTCAGTATTCGGAAGGTTCTGCGACCGGCCACCTCGACATAGGTTTTTCTTGGTTTCCCCTTGTCTATAAGCAATTGCTGAGATGGTTCCCAGGATTCCAAGTTGCTACTACATGCTTCTCATGTAGCTCTCCCGACTTAAATTTATTAGTATCCGATTTCATATTTTGTATACATGTAAAATAACCACTGCCACCGGGTGACAACGCAATTGCAGTTTATAATAATAATAATTATTATTATTATTAAACCAGCTGGAGATGAGATGTGATCCAGAATTTCTGTGTTTTGAGTCATTTTGTTGGAAGATTTTACATAGAACCCCTTGCTGGTACAGCTGCATAGCAGCAGTGGGTATGAGCTTCATGTGAGCAGCACTGGCTGGAGGTAGCTGCAGGATCAGACATTGAACCGGTGTTTCGAAATTCTTCAACCAAGACAGAAAGCTGTAAGAGCGATGTAAATACTCTTACTTTATTTGGTGGGAATTATCATCTTGCCTTATCTCTCTGCTGTCCAATAACAGTTCCGTACAAAACAAAGCATAGAAGGCGTTGTGTGCTTAATTGCATTAATTTTTCCCTCACAAAGGCGAATATAAAGACAGTGTTGTTGGCTTAGATGCGTGGTGAAGTCACGAAACAGTAATTAACCCTTTAAAGAGTATGACTGATCTGAATTATATTTAAAGATTCAGTTCATACAAAGCAAGGAAGTTAAGAATTCACAACATTACAGCTAAAGCAGCATTGAAATTTGGAAGTGAAGCTTGTGCACCGAAGAAAGGAGAGGAACAGCGATTAGAAGCAGCACAGATGAAATTTTTGAGTCACCTACTTGGAATAACGAAACTAGATAACGAAAAGAATCAATGTGTTAGGCAAAAAACGGGGCCACAGAACATAGTAAAGGAAATAAAACATTACGAGGAAAAGTGGCTACAACATGTACAGAGGATGGACACAAACAGACTACCAAAACAAGCACTACAATATCAACCAAAAGGACGAAGGAACATAGGACGACCGAGGAAGAGATGGAGGGACCAACTTCATATTGAGGATCAAGGAACAGGAAACACACCTAACCCTTCAGGAACATGATGATGATGATGATGTTGATGATAATGGTGATGATTCAGTTCATACCGCGCAGTAAACAAGCTCCTTCTCGGTGATAAAAACATTAACTGAAATCTATATAGGGATATAATCACTGTTTTTTTTTTTACCTTTGAAAAACATAGACAACACATAAATGCACTCTGTGGAAAGAACATATAATTTTGAATGGTACACATGATGTAGGGGAACCGCTGTAGCACAGTGGTTAAGGTGCTGTGCTACAAATCGGAAGGTGGCTGGTTCGATTCCAGCTGGTGTCATTGGAATTTTTCATTGACATAATCCTTCCGATCGCACTATGGCCCTGGGGACGACTCAGCCTCTAACAGAAATGAGTACCAGGAGTATTTCCTGAGGGTAAAAGCGGCCGTTGCGTAAGGCTGACAACCTTACCACCATCCTGGGCCATTGTCACGTAATCTGGGAACCTTAACTTCCTGGAATCCTCTGGGCACCTCGGGCCTCTAATGGGACTGATTTACCTTTTTTACACATGGTACATATACTAACCACTGGGCTGTAAAGGGACATATCCGTCGAAGGAGTAGTAAACTACGGCCCGGGAAAAATTCGCTTCGGCGCGCAGCTTTGCTTTCAATTATACTCTTCTTGTCAGTAATATGGTGTAGAACAAATATTTTACTTGTAAAATAAAAGCAAAAGCCGAGACATTGACACAAAGTCGACGTCCCTGTATGACTTACACCATCTTCGGAATGTATACAAAATCTGTATAAAGAGTGCAACCAGAGTCTTTGTACCGTTAAATCCAGTTTGGATAGCAGCGTGTGTGTCTGAACTGAATGGATTAAATACTGCAACAGCAGTGTCAAAGCTGTTCTTCCGTAATGGCTGTTGAACGTGAAAGGCAAGTTAAAGCCTTGCTAATTAACTGTACATAAATCTAGAGCGCGGTGAAAGAAGAAATATTAATATAAGTTGGCTAGAAATGATCTGCAATTGAGATCTTGGGAACTGAAAGTGACAGGAAGAAGTTGCGAGTTGCGGTGCAAATTGATTGAAGAAACACCTACGCTGACGATGGGAGGCAACGGACCACAATCCTGAAGAGAGTGGGAGCAGAGAAAGTCGATGGTACGTGGGAAGAGAAGAGTTGCGAAGGAAACTCTTAAAGAAGGAACAAGGAACAACGTTAAAAATTGGCCAAAACAGGGTCCCTTAGGGTCATCGATCAGAACGTACGATTTCACGTCCGTATTAGTCTTTGAAAGCCTACTAGGAACTTAAAGTACCACAAGGTTTAACATTAAAAAATTCTACATGGTAATTACTTTTTTTTTATGTTTCTGGTTCCGTGCATCGCTGATCTGTATTAATAATTGTCCAACGAGATGCAACACAAAGCAGTCTATTTATTATTCTGCAAGTTCACTCTACATGTTTCGGGTGTCAACCACACCCATCATCAGGAGTACTCAAAACTGTAACTACAGCCTCCGCTACTGGTCATATTTTTTGTGCAGCTACCTCCCTCCAACGTGGCAAAGCTTGGCCACGTTGGAGGGAGGTAGATGCGCAGTACCGCAGGCTGTAGTTACAGTTTTGTGTACTCCTGATGATGGGTGTGGGTGACACCCGAAACATGTAGAGCGAACTTGCAGAATAATAAATAGACTGCTTTGTGTTGCATCTCGTTGGACAATCATTAATATAAAATTTCATTAATTCACAATTCTGTGTGGTAAAGAGGAACGTATTAGATAACACAGTGTTATACAGAATGCTCATCCTAAAATGAATTTTCAAAATTGCAAGGTTTGATATTCTTGCGGTGGAGGTAGTGGAGAGTACTGTTTTCCAAGGACGTTACGCCGTTTAGTCTGGTAGAAAATTACCACCGTTTCGGAGAAACCTGCTGCCTCCATCATCATCATGGTGGAAGAACTTTTGTTCTATGCTGAAGATGTTCAACCTTTGTTTTATCAGACGACACAGTGGCACACACCAGAGGACAGTCATCACCATTTTCAAAATTATAATTCTAGTTTTGAAATTCTTCCTGCTTTAAACATACCTTTACGAGGGTACTGGTAAGGCTGGCCTGCTTATATCATACCAACACGACAATAGTATAGCGTAAAAATGACTGAAAACTGTTGAAATATGTTTACGCATTTGATAAACATTTTGTTAACTCCCTTATCGAAGAAATGACTCCCCGTTAATATTGCGATACACCACGTGTGGTGAGGCTGTCAAGACTCCTGTACATGTCGCTGATGGGAAAATGCAAACTTGCGTGTACATAGACGTAAAGCGCATCACTGCCTACCCTCTGGTTAACGTCTGAAGCCCATCCAGAATCCGTGACAAAAATTTTCACGGAACAATGAGCGACGCCTCGCATCTACCGCAGTTTCTGTCGCTTCGTCTTCCTATTCTATCATTAACGATCTTTTGCGTGCACAATTAGGATCTTGCAACCACGATAAACTTTTCTAGGATCTTGGCTAAATGCAAATAATTGTCGGCAACGCTTTTGTGACATATGGAGTACGTTTCTTGATAACTTGCGGAGTTGCAAACACTTCCGTCCGTCAGGTATTGGGAACTTGTCCGGTGATTCAACATGCGCAGTTATTTCCTGAATGACGACAGTGTTGCGGGACACTGAAGAATAAACTTGTTCACCCTTCAATAACGAGTCTGAGTTCAATCAGGACTTCCAAGACGTTGGCCACATACGAAAGCGGCGACAACCACCTGTCATTTTCAGCTTGATTTTTGAGGCGTGTGGAGTATGGACGAGAGGATTTCTCCTTCGGGCATACAAGCGAATTAAAATTCTGGAACTACAAGGACATTTTCCAGTTGAGTCCAGTTGCTTGATGCTGTGACCCCACTTGTTATAGAAAGCAGTAGCTGCTAGTGTTGTAACCCCACTCCCTTTAGAGATCAGAAGCTGCTGGTGTTGTGTCCCCACTTCGTATAGACACCAGTAGCTGCTGGTGTTGTGTTTCCATTTCCCATTGGCATCAGTAGCTGCTGGTGTTGTGCCCCCACTTCCTATGGAAATCAGTAGCTGCTGGTGTTGTGCCCCCACTTCCTATAGAAATCAGTAGCTGCTGCTGCTGTTGTGTTCCCATTTCCTACACACATCGTTAGTTGCTGCTGTTGTGTTCCCATTCCATATAGAGATCAGTAGCTGCTGGTGTTGTGTTCCCATTTCCTACAGTCACCGTTAGTTGCTGCTGTTGTGTTCCCATTCCATATAGAGATCAGTAGCTGCTGGTGTTGTGCCCCCACTTCCTACACACATAACTAGCTGCTGGTGTGTTATGACTTCTTGTACAGATCGGTCACTGCAGGTGTGAAAGTATTTCTTCATGCACAATGCATTTGATCTTGCAAACATTCATGACATCGACAGTGGGTTCAGAACTTCTTGTACTACAGGTTTTCTAGCTAACTGTTCCTGGCATACGAAATAGTGCGTTGCTGAAACTGGGCGGAACCTAACGCCGTAATTCTGGCAACTGTTAATGTCACTGCAGCGTTCTTCTGCCCTTAATGGCTGCGGTAGAACATTCTACGTCATATCGTTCCCTTACTACGGCCACTTCACTTACAAAATGTTGCCTATAGGTTCTTTATCAGAGATGAAGTAGCAGCGGTGGGCAAAAGAGTGCCCACTGACCTGATCCGACAAGACGATGCTGTCAGCCTGGCCAGAAGCCATACACTAAGCAACACACCATATCAAAACGTGTGTTCGTAAACACTTGTGTCAAAAAAGAAATAATTAGTCGCAAAATTATAATGACATTAACCCTTTGAAGACAAAGCGCAGACTGCTTTATTTAAAGACCCAGTCCGTACCGCGCTGTAAACACTTTTCAACTCGGTTATAAAAGCCAATCAGTTTATGCTGTAAGTGGCACAAGTCGCTGTTTGTTCCAAGATAAATACAAAACACATAAACACAGTGTGGGCAGACCGTACAATTGTTGAATGTTAAACCTGTTGGTGCATCACGTAACCAAGTAGGCTTTAAAAGGTTAAAGAAAGTGAAAGCTTTTGTTTTGCTTTGTTAGGGGCGTTCGCAAAATTCCGAAAAGCGACTATTATCTTCGTCGTGTTCGGCGATACCTAAGGCTACAGACACACACTCAGAGCATGTAACACTTACTGCTTTTCCACGGCAACAGTTGTTGCACTAACGTGCCTCTATGTTACGATTACACGCACATTGGCTGCCTTGTTAACCTTTAGCCTGTTATAACTCACTTTATTTTAATTTCCTCAAACTGTAAATAGAAAATAGAAAATATGACACTCGCCAGTTCATTCGACTAAGACATGTGGCTCACAGAACTAAGCTCGAGATGTGGTTTGTCAGTCAATACAGTTACCCATTCCTGCTTTGCAACTTGCCTCTTTCCTCACATGTCCTCTCTTGTCACTTGGAGCTTCCTTCAAACTCTGCAACCCCCTCCCTCAAGTCACAAAACTCTTAGTCCGTGGCGACACTGAAATCCACATAACACTGTAACTGATCCGTGGATTATATACCCCTTCTCTCCAACACAATACAGTCGAACTCGGTTATGATTTCATGAAAGGGACTGAATATTTTGTGTTGTTATAACCGAGGAATGCAATGTTACGGTTAACAGCGGGGTATTAATTGGTACCGCGGAATATCTGGCGTTACAGACGAGGTGTTGCATACACCGATGTCGTTATAACCAGGTTCGACTGCATTTTTATCCCACGGAACTGTTTCGCTGCAGTTTTGCCTGTGTTATTTGTACACCGACTAACAGGCCATATATTCCCGCACTGGCTAGTGACGCCCCCGAAATAATGTTTTTCTCTTCCAGCACTCACATCTCTTGACATTTAATCCACGGATACATTTTTCCGTATTTAAATAAATTCTGTGGCGGTTCATTTTTTTACTCGATCAAATCTGATGACGTAAGATACAAACTTAAAATTCCTTCGATACGCATTATTTTCACGGACATGTAAAACAAGAAACCTCGCTTCGTAATACCGTTCCTTCCGACCTCAGTTTATTTGTGGCGATATGAATGTGCAGAATTTTTTCAACAGTTACAACCAACTGAATTATTCCTGGCTTTCACAACAACACAAATGACCAACTGCTACGCAAGTAGGCTATGATAAAAAGCTTATTTGCTTACTCCTAAACCAAAACGCAAATGTTCACTAAGGGTTGTCTTATCAATATTTCGACCTGAAAATTTGGTTCTTATTTCCTGTGATAAAGAAACGTTTTGGATATCAAGGCTCCATTACAGTTTGTGACCGTCAGTTTGGACGCAAATTAAGAAAGAAATAAATTCCTCACGACCACGAGAACACTATGAAATATCCTCGGGTTCTGTTCCCACGTCTGCAAATTTAAGTTGAACAGAATAAAAAAAATAGCCATCGGGTGATCGGCTTCCAGTGCCTGGTTGGAAGCCGATCACCTTCCCCGACGTCGTGTTCACCGAAAGCATTCGCACGGCAGGCAGTGGGTCATGTCATGTCAAGGTGCGTGTACACACACTGCCTTCTAGTACGTACCACACCCACAAATGTTCCACTTGTCTCACGACTTGAGCTGGTGTTTTTGTTGTGGAGTGGAATTGCAGTCCTGCTCCAAGGTTAACCACAATAAACTGAATCACGGCGGCAGAGAGGTTCGTCCCACAATTTTAAGCCATAAAACATAGCCTTTCAGCCTCCGGGCGACAACACCTAATACACTACATATTTCGGCCGCATTCTTTTTTCGGTTTTTTTTTCTTTCTCCGTAAAGTTAGATCTCATTTCCCTTACTTTATTTTGTACGCGTCACGCAAGAGACCGCCACTGGCAGTTTCTTCTCCGCGATTGCCCATCCCTACATCTTCCCAATTCCCATGTCGATGACGGGAAAAGAGCTGAAATGATGTAGGTGTAGTCTACCTGAAGGGTACCTTCTCGAAACATTCATAAATAATTATAAAACAGGTAATAAATAGTGGACTATAAAGTTTAGTTGTCTGAGAGTCGTTGAACGACCAGAGGCACTGATGAGATGCGAGTTTCTCACGGCAGTGGCTATCAGAGATAAATGTCTTCAGAAATGTGACGTCACGTATTATGAACAATAGGAAACAAGGTTTAGGCTTCCTCCATTCTAGAGACCTCGACTCCGCGACCGTATCGTACAGTACCCCGAAGAGGTATATTAAGTAATATACCTATCCTCGTAAGGAAGTTAGCTGATTATTCTCAAACGCCAGCACATAGCTACCCTCTCGACAAAGGCAGACGATTATACTCTCAAACGCCAGCGCATAGCTACCCTGACAACAAAGGCAGAAGATTACACTCTCAAACGCCATCACATAGCTACCCTGACGACAAAGGCAGAAGATTACACTATCAAACGCCAGCACATAGCTACCCTGACAACAAAGGCAGAAGATTACACTCCCAAACGCCATCACATAGCTACCCTGACAACAAAGGCAGAAGATTACACTCCCAAACGCCATCACATAGCTACCCTGACGACAAAGGCAGAAGATTACACTC
>Ga0123354_10017079_pt1 | contig 11369 bp, 12 predicted proteins | sample TergutLab28metaG_2_FD_97872 | JGI IMG/M metagenome (GOLD analysis project Ga0123354, IMG submission 97872) | Labiotermes labralis P4 segment gut microbial communities from Petit-Saut dam, French Guiana - Lab288 P4 | ecosystem: Host-associated > Arthropoda: Insects > Digestive system > Gut ... | reverse complement strand
GTGCAGGCGTCCCTTGCGGGCCTGCTCCAACGCCTTGGCCAGCACCTCGTAGGAGAGGCCGTCGACCTTGATGTCCATCTGGGTGGCGGTGATGCCGTCACGGGTGCCGGCCACCTTGAAGTCCATGTCGCCCAAGTGGTCCTCGTCGCCGAGGATGTCCGAGAGGATCGCATATTTGCCTTTGTCCTCGATCAGGCCCATGGCGATGCCCGAAACGGGCTTTTTGAACTGCACGCCCGAATCCATCAGCGCCATGGTGCCGGCGCAAACGGTGGCCATCGACGAGCTGCCGTTCGACTCGAGGATGTCCGAAACGACCCTTATGGCGTAGGGGTTGTCGGTGGGAACCATGGGCTTGAGCGCCCTCAGGGCGAGGTTGCCGTGGCCGATCTCGCGGCGCGAAGTGCTACGCACGGGACGCGCCTCGCCGGTGGAGAAGGGAGGAAAGTTGTAGTGGAGCACGAATTTTTCTGAGCCTTGCACCATCACATCGTCTATCTGCTTCTCGTCAAGCTTGGTGCCGAGCGTTACGGTGGTCAGCGACTGCGTCTCGCCGCGGGTGAAGAGCGCCGAGCCGTGCGTGGCGGGCAGTATACCCACCTCGCACCATATCGGGCGGATCTCGTCGGTTTTGCGGCCGTCGAGGCGCACACCCTCGTCAAGGATCATGTTGCGCATCGCCTTTTTGAGCACGTCGTCATGGAAATATTTTTTTATAAGAGGACGTTTTTCGACCAGCTCCTCCTCGGAGAACCTCGTGCAGAACTCCTCCTCCACGGCCTCGAACTGCTCAGTCCTCTCGTGCTTGGCAGTCATGCCTTTGGCCACCTCGTAAGCCTTCTTGTAGGTATCTTTTATCACCAGTTGGCGCAACTCCTCGTCGTTAACCTCGTGGCAATAGGTGCGCTTCACGTCCTTGCCCAGCTCGCGGCTGAGCTCGATCTGCGCTGCGCAGTGCTTTTTGATCTCCTCGTGGGCGATGCGGATAGCCTCGAGCATCACCTCTTCCGAAACCTCCTTCATCTCGCCCTCGACCATCAGGATGTTGTCGATGGTGGCGGCGACCATGATATCCAGATCGGCCTCCGGCATCTGCGAATAGGTGGGGTCGACCACGAATTCGCCCCCGATGCGGGCCACCCGTACCTCGGATATCGGGCCCCCGAAGGGTATGTCGGAGACGGCCAGCGCCGCCGACGCCGCCAATCCCGCAAGGGAATCGGGCTGTATGTCAGCCTCGGCCGAATATAGCGTTACATTGACAAAAACATCGGCGTGAAAATCGGCAGGGAACAGGGGGCGCAGGGCGCGGTCGATAAGCCTCGAGACGAGGATTTCGCTGTCGTTGGGGCGGGCCTCACGCTTGAGGAACCCTCCGGGAAAACGCCCTCTGGCGGCGTATTTCTCCTTGTATTCGACCTGGAGCGGCATAAAATCGACCCCCTCTTTGGGCTCTTTGGCAGCCACAACGGTGGCAAGCAACATCGTGTCGCCCTGACGGACCAGGACGGCCCCGTCCGCTTGCTTGGCAAGCTTTCCGGTTTCGATCACTATCTGGCGCCCATCGCCGAGAGTGATCGTCTTTTGTTTCACATTCATCATCTATCTTCTTTTCCTTGTAATGTCGTCGCGGCCCCCATGGGGCCATACTTGAATAATGTGGGAAAAGGCCCTCCCCGCGGCGGGAACAAGCCTCTTCTCACAACTGCGTTTACACCTATGTTACCTTCTGAGGTTCATCTCCTTGACTATTGCCCTGTAGCGCTCGATGTCGACCTTTTTGAGGTATTCGAGCAGCTGGCGGCGTTTACCGACCAGGCGCAGCAGCGCGCGCTGCGTGCCGAAGTCGTGTTTGTTGTTCTTCAGATGGTCTGTAAGGTGGTTGATACGGTAGGAGAAGAGCGCGATCTGGCTCTCGGAGGAACCCGTGTCGCTCTTGGACTTTCCGTACTTACCAAAAAGCTCCTGCTTTTTGTCGGCAGATAAGTAGCTCATAATATTAGTTTTACAATTTCACTTTACGATGCATCCGCCTTACCGGATTACACCAAAGCTCGCGCAAAGGTATCAATATTTTTGGTTTATTCACAATATCTTACGAATTTTTCTCTCCATTGTCGCGAATTTTCGTATATTTGTGAAAATAGTATGGGAAACATGAAAATTACGACCATAAAAAAAGTAAAATTCGTCTACAATCCCCTCGCGGGGGAGGGCGCGATCACGGCCTACCTCGACCAGATCGTCTCGCTCTACCAGCGCAACCACTATTCGCTGGTGCCCTACCGTCTCACCTTCGAAGGCGAGGGATTCGAAGAGGCGATCGTGCACGATCTGGACGAGTCATACCACCACATCCTCATCGCGGGGGGCGACGGGACGGTAAACTTCATGGTCAACCTTTTGCAGAACAACAATATCGACCTGCCCATAGCAGTGCTCCCCATCGGAACGGCCAACGATTTCGGGCGCATGATAGGGATGCCTTACGACGTGATAAAGGGGTGCAAGACCGTCCTGCGGGGCAAGATCACCGCCATAGATCTGGGCGAAGCCAACGGGCGTTACTTTATTAACTTGTTGGCGTGCGGCCTGTTCACGGATGTGTCGTTCAAAACCCCCACCATAGCGAAAAACACCTTCGGACGGCTGGCCTACTTTTTTGGCGGGCTGAGCGAGCTGCCCAAGTTCAAACGCCTGCGCATCGAAGTCTCTTCGGACGGGGGCCACTACAAAGGCGGCTGCCTGATGCTTTTGGTTTTCAACGGACAGACCGCCGGCCAGCTGCGCGTGGCCCACACCGCCGAGCTCGACGACGGGCTGCTCGACGTGGTGATGCTCAAGGGGGAGAAGACGATAGTGGCGCTGGCGCAGGCGCTCACCCACATCCGCGTGGGGCGTAAACTGCTGACAAAATACAATATCAACCTCGCCGAGATAGTCCACTTCAAGTGTTCCGAGCTCTCCGTAACCTGCCAGAGCGACGAGAACACCGACATCGACGGCCAGGAGGGGCCGCGCTTCCCCCTCGAGATCCATTGCGCCCCCCGCCGCCAGAAGATCATTCTCCCGGCGCCGGCGCTCGAGAAAGGCGAAAAGTAATTATTTGGGGATCAGTTCAAATATGGGAGCGAAGCCATCGCCCTGTTTCACCGTGAGCACGACCGGCCCGCGGTGCTTTTTCCCGTTGCAATCGAGCCATTGGCCGCGGGGCAGGCGCACGAGGCGTCTGCCCTCCCCCTCGAAGAAAGGTGCGCAAAGGTAGCGGCTGCCGAGCATGAACTCATCGTCGCAATCGGCAAAGCCGTCGTGGGGGAACATATATTCCATCTGGCGCACCATGGGCTCGCCGCTGTGCAAACACTCCTTATATAGGTCGGCCATATAGCCCGCTATCGACACGCGCCAATCGACACACTTTTTCACCGCATCGTACAACGCCTTGTCCGTAACGCGCCACGGGGCGAAACCGACCGTGGGCAGGGGAGAGATGATCTGCAGTTGCAACATGCGCGCCATGAGCCATTGATGCGAGAAGAGCGCGGCGGTGTCGGCGGGCGCGCAGGGCAGGTAACGGCAGGCGTTGAAGCCATTGAGCGATCCGGCGACAAGGGTGTTGATGGCGGCGGGTAGCAGGCCGGACAACAGGGCCGGCGAGGACTGCGTCGACTTGGGAATACCCCATCCGACGATGACATTGACGTAGGGTGTCGAGGGGTGGCCCTCCCCCGGGCAATATTCCACCAATTTCATATTCTGTCCGAGCGCGAGCCATCGCGCCATAAAGTCCGCACCCTGCGCGGCCGGGTGCTCGGCAGCTGAATCAGCGGCGGGGAGCGACGACGCGAAAAGGGACGATGACGGCAACTGCGGGTCGCCGAAACGCAGCCCGTCGATACCGTAATCACTCTTGAGGCGTTCGAGCGCACCGCTCACATAGTCGAACTGCCGGCTGTCGGAGAGGTCGTAGACCGACAGGTAGCCCCCGTCGCCGCCAACCACCACCGTCGGCCCCAGCTCGTCGCGCAGCAGAAATCCGCGGCGCAGGTTTTCCGAATAGATGCGCCCCGAGAGCGCAGCGTAGGGCGTAACAGTCAGCATCACTTTGAAACCCAACTCATGGAGCCTGTCGACCATCCCCTTCGGATCGGGGAACGCGCCGGCAAGGAAAGTATATGTGCCTGCCGTCTCGCTCCAGCCATCGCCGATAAGGATTATCCCTTTTGGAAAACCCTCTCTGAGCAACCTCTCGGCATAGGCCACCACTCCCTGCTGCGAGGGCAGCGGGCCGAACTCGAGCGAGGTGTCGTAAAGCGGTGTGCTGTAGAACTCCACGGCGGGAGCGGCAGTACTGTCGGGCGGAAAATATTTATGGCACGCCGCGCGGTAGGCGTCCCTCAGGGTGCGCCCCGCATCGACAAGCTCCGGCCGGACGCCATCGTAGCTGAGACGCAGCGCGGCGCCGTCGAAATTCACCTCGGTGTCCACCGGGCACCAAACGTAGCGCCCGAGACTCGAGATGAGCAGCGGGGTGGTGAACCCGCCCGCCACGATCCGGCCTGTGGTAACGGTAAAGGGGTGGGAGAAAGGTTGCGGGGGGGTGTTACCCACATATATGCCCCACCATTTCTCGCCGCGCTGGCCCGGGACGTTCATCTCGGCGGCGCGAAGCATGCCGACAGTTGCGACCATCGCCGCAGTGAGGACTATATTGCGAAAATTCTTCATATCTTTGGCAAGGTACTTAAAAAATATGATTTTCGAGCCCGGCCCCGAATATTTTTGGTCGGGACGGGCTAACTTTGCACCATCGAAAACCCTAAAACAACCATGGTATGGCAACCGTAACATCCCTCTACAAAGGCGATCTGCGCACCGAGATGGTGCACGTGCAATCGGGCACGAAAATAGTCGTCGACGCCCCGACCGACAACCACGGCAAGGGCGAATCGTTCTCCCCAACCGACCTGGTTGCCGCGGCGCTGGGAGGGTGCGTGATGACCATAATCGGAATCGCCTCCGGGACGCACGGCTTCGACGTTACGGGCACACGCCTGGAAACCACCAAGATAATGGTCTCCGATCCGCGCCGCATCGGCGAGATTGCCATCGACTTTTATTTTCCGCACGACTACGACGCCAAGGTCAGGCGCATCATTGAGGCCGCCGGGAACGAATGCCCCGTGGCGCGCAGCCTCGACGCAGGGCTGAAACGGACACTACGGTTCCATTATGGCAAGTAGACGCCTCCGGTTTCGGAGGCCCGCACTGCGTCTGACGGGGGAGAAGGCGAAAATTACGAAAATATTTTGCGGTTAACGGAAATTTTTCTATTTTTGCACCCCAATCTGCTTAATAAAGTGTAAATGTACGTAATTGCGGAAATTGCAGGACAGCAGTTCAAAGTTGAAAAAGGTCGCAAACTCTATGTTCACCGTCTTGCGGGGGATGAAGGTTCCTCGCTGAGTTTCGACCGGATCCTGCTCACGGACAACGACGGTCAGGTCAAAGTAGGCACACCTGTAGTGAAAGGTGCCTCGGTAAACGCGACGATCCTCCGCCACCTGAAAGACGACAAAGTGCTCGTCTTCAAGAAGAGGCGCAGAAAAGGGTACCAGAAATGCAACGGCCACCGCCAGCAGCTGACCCAGATCCAGATCGACGACATCATAACCGCTTAAAATCCGACAGAGAGATGGCACACAAAAAAGGAGTCGGCAGTTCGAAGAACGGCCGCGAATCGGAAAGCAAGCGACTGGGAGTGAAGCTCTTCGGTGGTCAGTTCGCCAAAGCGGGCAACATTATCGTCCGCCAGAGGGGCACCGTGCACAACGCGGGCGAGAACGTGGGCATGGGCAAGGACCACACCCTGTTCGCCCTGTCGGACGGAACGGTAACTTTCACCAAGAAAACATCCGGAAAATCTTTCGTCAGCGTTACCCCCACGGCGGAATAACTTTAGCCGAGCCCGTATTATAAGCGGGGCCTGCCGAATTCGGCAGGCCCCGCTTCTTTTATTGAATTTTTGTATTATATTTGCATCATATTAACTTAAAATCCTACTAATATGAAAATGCGTGTACTATTACTGTCTTTGGCTGCCGTAACTTTTGCCTTTACCGGTTGCAAAAAGAGCGACAGCAGCAATTCTCTTTTCCCCGAACCCCAGACCTCATGGGGATACACACAAGCACAACTTACAAGCAAGCTGGGAACTCCCGATGACACGGAAACGGACACGGACACCGGCGACATTTACCTCTTATACAATATCGACAATAAAGTATGTTCCGGTCATGAGTATATAATCTTTGCCGACGACAACAAACTCCACGCTTCGGCGGCGCTCGTCGATGCAAGCGAAAGCGATATCGAGTCTTTTTTGAGCTCCAAATATACCAAGTTGGATCTTAGCCAATTAGGCCTACCTTCCGAATTACTCGCAAGTGTACTCAGCGCCTACGTCAATAGCAGTCAAACCACAATAGTCGTGATTGAGTATAATTCCGACTATGACAGCTACATGGTGGAATATGGAGATGTCAACTACGCGAGCGAAGGGGCGTTGGCCCCGGCCCGCAGCGCCGGAGCGGCGCAGATAAACGCTGCGGCGTTGCTCCCCCTGCTTAAAGGCCGGTAACTTCGATAGCGGCGGGCAACATCTGCCGGTCGGAAAAAGCAAGGGCTGCGCGATGCGTAGCCCTTGCTCTTTCCGACCGGTGGGCTTTCGCTCCCCCTCCCGGTCTGTGGGCCCAGAGGGTCATGATCCCCCGACCTTCGGATTATGAGTCCGCTGCTCTGACCAACTGAGCTATGGGCCCCCACAGAATAGCGCCCGGAATTTTCCAAGCGGACAAAAATACGAAAAAGCGGCCTAACCGCAAAATTTTTGCTGCGATTATTCTCCCGACCAATTTTATTTGTAATTTTGCGCGCGAAAACCAAGCCGTAAAACCAACCCGACTAACAACTTAAAAATCTTACATATCATGAAAAGGATCATTCCCGCCCTTATCGTCGCCTTGGCGCTCGCCGGCTGCGTGAGCAAACGCACCGCCGACCGTCTGACGAACGACCGCGACTCGCTCAGCGTGGTGGTCGCCGAAAAGGACTCGGTCATTAACGATGTCTTCGCCTCGCTGAACCAGATCTCCGAGAACCTCACCTCGATCAAAGACCGCGAGCACATCATCACCACTTCGGTGGACAACAACGAGATCAAAAAGGAGTCGACCGTGCAGATCAACGACGACATCCAGGCCATCGACCAGATGCTGCAACAGAACCGGGAGACCATAGCCCGCCTGCAACGCAACGCGGCCGAGCTCAGAAAGCGCATCCCCGAACTCGAAACCCTCATCAAGCAGCTCAACGGACAGGTCGAAGCGCGCGACAGCGAGATCGCCGACCTCAAGGACAAGTTGCGCGGCATGGACATCAAAGTCGAGGAGATGAACACCAACATAACCACTCTCAACAACACGGTCAGCGGCCTGTCGGAAGACAAGACGCGCCTCGAGGGCGAGGTGAAGGACAACACCGACCGCCTCAACAAGGCGTATTATATAGTCGGCCCGGTCAAGGAGCTGCTTGCCAAGGAGATAATCTACAAATCGGGCTTCATCGGCCGCACCCTGCGCGTGAACGGAAGCCACAGCCTCGACGCCTTCACCCAGGTAGACGCCCGCAATTTCGATGAAGTAGTCATTGGCCACAAGGATGTTACGGTGGTCTCCACCCATCCCGCGGACTCCTACCAGCTGGTTACGGATGACAAAGGGATGGTAACCTCGCTTACGATCAAGGACAAGACGCAGTTTTGGTCGCTATCCAAGGTGCTGGTGGTAAGCTATAAGTAAAATTTGCGGGGATGTGGTGGCAAATTGATAAAAAATTCTTATCTTTGCGCTCCCAAGATAAACAAAACACAAGATGAAAAAAGGTATCCATCCTGAAAATTATCGTTTGGTGGCGTTCAAGGACATGTCGAACGACCACGTGTTTTTGTGCCGCTCCGCCGTTTCGACCAGGGAGACCCTCGAAGTGGACGGCGAAACCTATCCCGTGTACAAGATGGAGATCTCCAACACGTCGCACCCGTTCTACACCGGCAAGATGAAGTTGGTCGATACCGCAGGCCGCGTCGATAAGTTTATGAGCCGCTACCAAAAGCACTACGATAAAAAGAACGCCGCCGCCAAATAGCTGGCCAGGCGCTCATTGAGCAAGCAGGGGCCGTCTCAAAAGTTTGGGGCGGCCCTCTTGTTTTCATTCCTGCGCGTTTTTTTGTACCTTTGAGGGTTAAGAACTTTACAGATGAACGAAAAACTTTTGCTTCTGGGCGACCAGGCGATAGCCTTGGGGGCGATAAACGCCGGTATATCAGGCGTGTATGCCTATCCGGGCACCCCGTCGACCGAGATTACCGAATATATTCAGGAGCACCCGCTGGCCACGGAGCGCAAGGTGCACAGCCGCTGGTGCACCAATGAAAAGACCGCGATGGAGGCCGCGCTGGGCGTCTCTTTCGTGGGCAAACGCGCGCTTGTGTGCATGAAGCACGTGGGCATGAATGTCGCCGCGGACGCTTTCATCAACTCGACCATAACGGGCGTCAACGGGGGCTTGGTGGTGGTGGCGGCCGACGATCCGTCCATGCACTCATCGCAAAATGAGCAGGATAGCCGCTTCTATGGGAAATTCGCCTTCGCACCCGTCTTCGAACCCTCGTCGCAGCAGCAGGCCTACGACATGATGGCCGAGGCGTTCGACCTCTCCGAGAAGGTGGGCCTGCCGGTGCTCGTGCGCATCACCACGCGCATGGCCCACTCGCGGGCCATAGTCGCGGCGGGCGGGGTGCGCAACGAGAACAACTTGTCGATGCCGCGCAATCCCGCCGACTGGGTGCTGCTGCCGCTCAACGCCCGCCGCCGCTACCGCGAGCTGCTCGCCGCACAGCCGGCACTCGAAAAATACTCGGAGTTGGCGAATGTCTACACCGACAGCCCCGACAAGAGCATGGGTATCATCGCTTGCGGTATCGGCTACAACTACGTGATGGAAAACCTGTCCGGCGGCGCGACGGCTGACAGCGCGAAGCCGCAGGGGGCCACGCCTCAGTACCCAACTCTCAAGATCACCCACTACCCGCTCCCCGTGGAGCGACTGCGCGCGATGGCCGCCGAGTGCCGCTCGCTGCTGGTGGTCGAGGACGGACAACCATTTGTCGAAGAGCAGCTTCGCGGCATCCTGCCCACCACATGCGCCATAAAAGGCCGCCTGAGCGGCGAGTTGCCGCGCGCGGGCGAGCTCAATCCAGACAACGTGCGTGCTGCGCTCGGGCTGGGCGCGCTCAAATGTGGCGCTGCGCCCGAGATGGTGGTGCCGCGCCCCCCTGCCCTGTGCAACGGCTGCGGCCACCGCGACGTCTACAACGCCATGAACGAGGAACTCAAAAACTATCCGAATGCAAAGGTTTTCAGCGACATAGGATGTTACACGCTGGGGGCGCTGCCACCGTTTCGCGCCATCGACAGCTGTGTCGACATGGGCGCCTCGGTAACCATGGCCAAGGGGGCGGCCGACGCGGGCCTCTTCCCCTCGCTGGCCGTCATCGGCGACTCGACATTTACACATTCGGGCATCACGGGCCTGTTGGATGCGGTTAATTCGCAGTCGCCCATCACGATAGTGATATCCGACAACCTCACCACCGCCATGACCGGAGGGCAGGACTCCGCCGGCACGGGCCGCCTCGAGGCGATCTGCCAGGGGGTGGGCGTCGAACCGGAACACATCCGCGTGGTGGTGCCCATAGCGCAGAACATGGAGCAGATCCGCGCTATCGTCCGCGAGGAGATCGCCTACCGCGGCGTGTCGGTCGTCATCCCCCGCCGCGAATGCATCCAAACCCTAAAACGAAAACGATGAAATTAGATATTATATTGGCGGGCGTGGGGGGGCAAGGCATCCTGACCATAGCCACAGTCGTCGGGCAGGCGGCGCTGCGCGAGGGGCTGCACATCAAGCAGGCCGAGGTGCACGGCATGAGCCAGCGCGGGGGCGACGTCCACTCCAACCTGCGCATCAGCTCCGAGCCCGTCCACTCCGACCTGGTCGGCAAGGGGGGCGCCGACGTGGTGATCTCGCTCGAACCGATGGAGGCTCTGCGCTATGCGGCTTATTTGCATCCGGGAGGCTGGGTGGTCGCCAACTCCACGCCCATGATAAACATCCCCAACTATCCCAACCTCGAAAAGGTGTTGGCCGAGCTGCGCAAGTTACCACATGTGGTGCTCGTCGACGCCGATGCCATAGCTCGGGAGGCCGGAGCGGCGCGCTCGGCCAACATCGTGCTGCTCGGAGCGGCCTCGTCGGCGCTGGGCATCGAGTATGAGAAGCTGGAGGAGGGCATCCGCACCGTCTTCGGGCGCAAGGGCGAGGCGGTGGTCGCCTCGAACCTGCGGGCGCTGGCGGCGGGACGGGATGCGGCAAAACAATAAAGACACAAAATAACATGAAGTTTTTAGATTTTTTCAAAAGACGTAATGTTGTAATAAATACGACAGAAATTGAAAAGGATAAGCCAACGGTAATTAAATTATCAAAAACCATACTTAAAACGCTTTCTGTTTGTGATATTATTTATGCAGAACTTTCAGAAGGCGATGGATGGATTATGTTTTACATCATTAAAGAAGATCAACTTATTCGTTACGAAACAAATTTTTTCAAAGACGAGAGTACATATATGCAAGCACAAAAGATATTGTTTAAGCATAGTGGGCTTAAAGACTTTCCGTCATTTGGAGATCTTGACAAGCAAACAGAAAAACGAAATAGTAAAAGTCAATTTAATTACTATTATGGTGGCATGGGCAATCATGTTCTTGAAAATAAAAATGTTTTCCTCGAAGTAGAAATAATTGATAAACATTTTGTTTATAAAACCCACAACAAAGAATATTACATATATAGTTCTTGTTCCGGTGTATTTAATTGTGTTGCTTATGCAATGCTAAATACTGAATGAAATAAAACCCCGAAATGATGAAACAAATATTCGAAACGCAGCTCGTGGACGAGGCGATCGCGCAACTGAAAATGTCCGACCTCGGAGGCGCCACCATCGGCCAGATGTCCAACCTCGCGGCGCTGCTCATGGAGCGCACGGGCATCCCCGTGGTGCGGATGGATCAGGGGGTGCCGAGCCTCGAACCCTCAATCGTGGGCCGCAGGGCGGAGCAGGAGGCCCTCGAGACCAACGTGGCGGCGATCTACCCTCCCGCCGAGGGCATCCCCGTGCTCAAGAACGAGAGCTCGCGCTTCATCGAGGCGTTCTTGGGGATCAAGCTCGCGCCAGAGGGGTG
>Ga0123354_10017077_pt1 | contig 11370 bp, 8 predicted proteins | sample TergutLab28metaG_2_FD_97872 | JGI IMG/M metagenome (GOLD analysis project Ga0123354, IMG submission 97872) | Labiotermes labralis P4 segment gut microbial communities from Petit-Saut dam, French Guiana - Lab288 P4 | ecosystem: Host-associated > Arthropoda: Insects > Digestive system > Gut ... | reverse complement strand
GCTAAAGCCGCATTCAACAAGATGAGGGCTCTTTTTACTAGCACATTGGACTTGGAATTGAGGAAGAAGCTAGTGAAGTGCTACATTTGGAGCATAGCTTTATATGGTGCTGAAACTTGGACGTTTCAACAGTAGATCAGAAACACCTGGAAAGTTTTGAAATGTGGTGCTGGAGAAGGATGGAAAAGATCAATTGGATCGATCATGTGAGAAATGAAGAAGTATTACTTAAGAGTCAATGAGCAGAGGAATATCCTACATGAAATAAATAAATGGAAGGCTAACTGGATTGGTCACATTTTGCGTAGAAGCTGCCTTCTACAATGGGTTATTGAAGGAAAGATAAAAGGGGGGGATAGAAGTGACAGGAAGACAAGGAAGAAGACGCAGGAAGCTACTGGATGACCTTAAGGAAAGGAGAGGATACTCTCATTTGAAGGAGGAAGCTCTAGATCGCACTATGTAGACAGCTTGCTTTGGAAGAGGTTTTGGACCAGTCGTAAGACAGACTACTAAATAAATGAACACATTGACTGGACTTATCTAGATGAAGTCAGTGTTGCTGGGGCCGGCTCTTATGAAGATGATGACAACCCTTTGAGACCAATGAAATTTGGAAATATTGACTAGTTGATCAGGTAGTGGCTTCTTAAGGTTTCTGTACAGTGGATTAATTAGTTAATACCTGTTGATGATGAGATACCTGTATGACTGCTGGTGCACTCATGAGTGTTACATATCCGTTTGTTATGCGGTCGTTTGTCTTCTGGACAACCAACAGATATGTGCTGGCTTTCATCCAAGCATTTCACTTCTCTCTTCTGGACACCTGTGCCACATTCCCTGGAACACTGTGCATGCAGATTACATTGCAATATGTAACACATTTGTCCTGCTGTCCTCATAAGGAAAGAAGTCTATGTTATCATGACAGTGGCTCATTCACCCATACTGTCTTAAAGATTTCAAAACTACTTCACATATTTTTGTGAAATTTCATATGCACATCCCCAGCTATTGGGTGCTGCTTCACTCTTGTACTATTTCTCTATCATAAACAAAGCAAATATGCTTGACTTACAAACCTATCAGGTGAAGAGACAATGCATTAATGAATGATCCTGACTTAAAAGTATGGAAACAGCTGTTTGAGAAATACATGACATTTTTTACATAAATTTTTTTGGTGCAATATAAAACAGAAAGTTGGTGGTTGAGCTACTTGTTTGTAGATTCTTGTTTGATGCTGGCCAGGCAGGTGAAATATCAAGTAAAGACTGAATATATATACACGTATCTACAGATTTTGTATAAAATGTGTCCTTTATGTACTACAAACTACAATACTGTAGCAGTACGAAATTTGTTGGCTGTATCTAAGAGATATAGAAGGCTTCTGGTTCAATGCAAACTATCCAAAGGGGGTGAAAACAAAAATGAATCATCCTTGCCTCTACCAGGAATGGTACCCCAATCATCCAGCCAGTCACTATACTGAAGGATTTAATGTAATATGTAAATGGATTACCAAACAGTGTAGGTATTAAAAGATGTTTTATAGATCATAGTTCACTTTAAATATGCTATGTTGGTATAAAACTTATTTCAAATGTGACTAGTACACTGTCTGAAATTGAGCTACTTCAAGTTACCGAGCATTAAACTGTAGTTTTTACTAGCCTTACTGCACACAATAAAGCATTTGTAAAAAAGTAAATGCCATTTGTTTCTGGCATATAAAATAGAGTTTCAATATAATTGACTGACTGTACACTGAGGCCAACATTCAGTTTGTGCTACGTATAAGGAATTTGTGGTCTGGAACCAAGTATAGAATGGAAACCACACAGCTTCGTATTCAGTGGGTACTATGGGCTTTTTCACTAAGAATTCAGCACTTGAACCACTCATCATAATAACAGAGTACTTAAGGCACAGGAGAAACTTTACCTGACACTGTATAATTTATAGATGTACCGATTGAAATATAGCACAGAAGTCAAGATTTTGATGACTAAATGACAGCCACCACACAAAAAATTTGACATTTTTTCAGTAACAGGTTTAATACACCATTATGTACCACTGTATCACATGTCTGCCAGTTTCAGTGTTATCATATGATCCATAAATGTACTGGTACTAGTCAAAGTATGAGAATTACTCCAGATAACATACGTGTGTCCAGTCAGTGAGGAACCATTCAGGGCCACAGGATTTCACTTCACATGGTCGTTCAGTCTCTGGTTTTAGCCCAGTTGCACAGTTCATTTCAAGAGCTACCCTGTACTGCCCTCGAAGGAATGTGGCACAGACGACATCCCTAGTCTGGCGGCCATGTCCACAACTAGAAGAACACTGCAAGAAATACACAAAAAAGCATGTGCTGTTACTAGTACCACATGCTTTTATTCTGTAAAGGGAATTAGCTGTCATCCTTGACACACAAGGTACTGGGGACCTGACATATGTTTCGTGTTATGCAGAGAAAAGTGTTGTACATTTCTGCAGTCAACTACTTGAGAGCTATCACAAGTTTCAGCATTTGAAAAATATCTGAAAGTACACTGAGGTTGGAGGCAGCAAACTTCTACACAACACTAGTGACTACATAGTTCATTTTTTGACATTTTGCTGACTGTGCATCTCAGTATATTTATCTCAGTAATTAACCAACTTGATGCACAAAATTTTTGTTTTACAATAAGTTTATTTCATGTCATCACACCTATAGGTGTGATGACACCAGAGGCTGTGTAATGCAATTCTGACCACCTGATGATGAGCACATGTGCTCGAAACATGTAGAGGCATGAAATAAACTTATTGTAAAACAAAAATTTTGTGCATCAAGTTGGTTAATTACTGAGATAAATACATAGTACATGACATCATATCCCAGATGAAAATAATCTATGTAGAACTGCTGTGATAACCTCATACTTCACATATCAGAGAGTATGTGGAAGTTCATACTCTCAGAATAAATAATGTATTTGTTAATACTAACATATCCAAAATTATACATAAATAAAAATCGTTCCTAGGCACCTATTGCCAACTAACTGCACATGATAAAAGGTGTGTGTTGTATCAAGTGTAATTAGTTGGAAATAAATGTCTAATAATCTGTCAATTGCATGAAATATTCTTAATATAAAAAACTGTTCTGATGATTCTCATTTGTAAAATCTATACAGCTCCTTACACATGAAGCTAACACCATAAAACAAGTCACACACTGGATGATCTAATGGCAGTGCTAAGAATGTGCTATATATTACCTGTCCCCAGGGCCCAGTGAACCATTTGCCACTGCACTGCTTGTCACTTGAACAGGCACGACTTTCATCAGGCTTAGACCTTGCATCACATGATTCTATTCCAGGTCCTGAACAGTGAACCTTCCGGGTCTGAACACCTGTTCCACAGTCTTCAGAGCACTGTAATCCAACAATGAACTATATAACTTTTCTAAATTTCAATTTTAACCATTTGAGCCAGAAGTTCCTCTCAATTATCCAACATTTTGCCTGTCACAACAAACACTAGTGCTTCCTACACACCCTTTAATTTGCTATGAACAGTCACTGGTGCCTGTCCTCTTCTGCTTCCATATGTCTTAATGTCACTACCATGTGTCTGTTGGTTGCATGCAAGCTTTACAAGAATGTGTTTGTATGTGTGTGTGTGTGTGCTGTGTCTGTCATTGCTAGTGGAAGTCACAGAATCAACTTGCAGTTTTCAGGATGGCCCATATGCCTCAAAAGAGTATGCTAGGACAAACAATATAAACAGCCACAAAAGCAATGTGAAAGTACTGTTCTGTCCAATTGTACATAGCTCCCCAGTATCTGAAATAGCTCCTTTTAGTTTGAAGGTTCCCAGGCCTCATTTACTTGTGGTTCTGATATTATTAGCATTAAGATGTAGATATGTATGGAGCACCGGTGATATTGACAGAGTAAAACTGAAATAATCAAAGAAAAACGTGTTATAGTGCCACTTTTTCTACCATAAATCAAATGTAGACTGATTAAGGATTGAACCTGGGCATCCAAAGTAATAGCCTGACAACTAATTGCCTGAGTCATGACACAGCCTCAAAAATCAAAATGGAAGCGAGGGTGTTAAAAGCAGTTAGCAGTTCCTATTGCGGGGGAGGGGAAAAAAAAAACTTCTTCTTCACTATAAAGGCAAAATGGATAATGTTGTTTGTGGAAATGAATGCTGCTTATGCTGAGAATCATAACAGATACTCTCCATGATGAAAATGCAGCTATGTATGTCACCTACTTTGGCACTAATATTGCGAACTATTGTGCTTCCTACACTAATATCTGCAATAGGAATGCACACATCATACGGTGTCTGGATGAAATGTCTCCAAAACACTACAGTAATGGGATCAGGAATGAGTTGCCTGAGGCAATGACAATGGATAGCAAGAAAGTACCGAGTTTAAACAAACATCCACCTGTATTATTCTTATATGATGAGCATAAACATCATTGGACAATTTGTTTAATTTATTGAGAGTCATGAATATCCAGTGGAAGTTGGGTTACTTAAAGCAATGAATATATCAGCACAAAGTTACTCACATGTTGAGTCCACTCTGTGAAGAACCATGACCCAGAGACTCCAGTGGCACATGGGCCCATGTCACAAATTTCCTCATGTGCTGGTTTTTTATCCTGTGGGCAGTCATCTGAATCTCCATCGCCTGGACCCAGACATTTCACTGATCGAGTGCGGATACCCTGCCCACATGCAACTGAACACTGCCGAGAAAAGGGATTGAGTAAGAGACCTTTACCATGCCATTTACACCAACCATAAACCTGACTCTCTCTGACTTCAGCTGAATGTCCTTGAAATACTGGATTCAGTTTGCATATTTTATAAATTAAATTATGGGTACACAGGTAGCAGAATCAGTTACACCCTGCATTTGTGTTGGATGCCTGATGAATTGTGATTTGATTTCTGACAGGAGCAAATTTCTTTTTCTTCACTAAAACATCCAACTGTATCTGGGATCCACCTATAATCCTATTCAAAGAATACCAGGGCTCCTTTCGCTTAGATTAAAGTGACTGGAGTGTGAAAAACACCATTGACCTCCATACAGTTCCAAAGTTAGGAATGCGTGGGACTATATATCTACTCCCCACATGCCTTCAACTTCCTTTGTACTATAAGTAACTTTACTTTTTTTTAAGGCATGAAACTAGACCCCTTTCTCTCCCTAAGAGAAGGATATGCATTGAGTGTGCATGAGAACTTGGTGGAGAGGAGATCTTATTGAAATGAGAAAGATAAAATAACAAAAGACTGAGAAAGTTACATAGTTTTTATCTTTATTTAATAACACTTGAATGATTAAATGAAGAAAGATAGATGAGCGTAACATGTACTGTAGGGAAATAATAACTGCAGACATAAATTTAGTCGAAAGCCTCAAAGGAACAGGCCATATGAGAGACCTAAATATAGAAGGAAGATATCAAATTGGGTCTTGAAGAAATACTGTATTTACCGAATGCAAGATGACTCTAAGTTCCCCACAAAAAAAAAAGTCTGTGAAGGAAAAATGTATTTATTCAAATCTACGATGACCCCCTCAAAAAAAAAAAGAAGTATGCTAAGAAAAAATATTTTACTATTAATTTCATCTACTTAATATGCAAAGCATGTCTGATTCTATCTACCTTTACCAATCAGTGTCACTGTCTCCATCTTCACAGTCAGTGCCTGCATCTTTCTCATACTAACTCCTAACATTCCCATCCTCTTCACTGTCATTCCACAACATATCATCATCAGTCCTAACCAGTGCATTTGACATACAGCACCTCTTAAACCCTTCACACTCACTTCTGGTGGGATGCACTGCCATGCCATTGTGATCCACACTGACTAAATATGACATTAACGTGTCTTTGTTTATAAACTTAGTTGAACCCATGAAGATACACAGTTTTCTCCACACATGGTGTTAGTGATGTTAAGAATTTAAATATTTGTGTTCTGCATTTTTGTGTTGTGCCTGCCATTTTATCAGTATGAGCTCATGGCTCTATTATGGTATTTAATTTGTGGATTGGTACAGGTTTTTTTTTTTTGAGTCTTTGTAGTTAATTTTTAATTTTTCAGTAGCCATTTTCCTGTACCCTTGGACTACACGCTCTCAGGCACATATCTTAACATGTTACTGATTGTGTGGTGCCCATTGATTGAGAATGAATCAGTAGGGAGTCCTTATAAATGGAAACACAACTAGCTTCCAAAACATCATGCTTCTTTAAAAAATTAGACGATGGACAAAGTCCCAAAAAATAAGATTGTCAGTTAACTTCCATCATGTTTTGTTCTCTCTTTTGGATTTCTTGACTCTTGAAGCTGGGACTGATAGCGTGTCCCAAAATGTCGGTGCTGAATTACCCCTCTCTTCTGTGTAACATCACAGAAGAGCGAGATTGTACATTGTGATTTGGCGATGGAGGTTGGTTTGGCTCTACACGGTCCAGTTCAGAGCAATCTGTTTGGTAGTGGTCCATTTTGGTGCTTCATATGTGAATTTAAGAATGCCTCACATATTTAAATGTTCAATTTAAGGAAAAAAAAAAACCCATCTTGCATTGGCATAAACACAGTAGTATATCAGGATACAGACTGAATCACACTAGCTCAGGATGTGGTTCAATAATAGGTTTGTGTAAACAATATAATTAACCTTTGAGTCCAACAAAGCAGAGAATTTCTTGATCACTTATTACATAATATTAACTTGTCTAAGAGGACCCAGCAACATAGGATCAGTCATTTTTTTACATTCTCTGGACCATGCATCGTGATACACATTTGTGAGAAGGACCAACAGGATGCACACTTTTTCTTAATAATTTAATTGAAATAAAATTATTAAGAAAAAGTGTGCATCCTGCTGGTCTTTCTCACAAAAGGATCGGTCATATCGTTCAGTAATATAGCCCCAGCTCTCACCTTTCCCCATTGGCCAGCCTGCCAACTAGACTTCCATTGTTCCTCCTGCTGCTGAGGAGACTGTGAAGTATGGTGCAAGCACGGAGGAAGTACACAATTCTGTGTTCTAGGCAGAACAGGTGGAGTGAGGCATGCCCCTTCCAGTACCTTCATAGTCAATGTAGGGCTGATTTCCTGCTTGCACATCAGATCTCTCTTCTGGATTCCTTCTCCACAAGTCACAGAACACTCACTCCACTCACCACCCACCCACCTACAAAGCCATTGTAACAATTAATACATGCTACAGGTACAATGTTTCAGTTTAAAATGTAACCCTGCCTCAGCATATTATATTTAGAATAGCAAAAAAGCTATGAGCTGAATGGCTGTAGAATCGAAGTTCGATTCCTGGCACAAGTAGTTAATTTTTACTCCTTCTCAGTGTTCAGACCAGCTCATGGATCTCACCCAGCTTCCTCTTCATCTAGTACCTGGGTTTTTTCTTGGAGGCTGAAGCAGTCAGGTTAAAAAGCTGACGAATCATCTGCATCTAGTGTCATGAAGCAAAGTCTCCGGTGTCATGTATGCCTTAAAAGTGTGGTGTTCAGGTAATCATAAGGGCAACTTTACATCATTAGGCGCATATGAATCTCTGCACAGTGCCTATTAAATCGCTTTATCCATTCAGCCACATGAATATAATATCTGGAGAACTACTGAATGGATTTACAATAATTTTGATATTTGGAACTTACAAGATATATTATAGCCACTTAAATTTTGGTTAAGGTATGCTACACATAATGGACATTTCATAGGTAAAGGTAGAGGTAAAAGTCACACCATAATGTGCTGTGTACATGGAATAAATATTTTTATGTGGAGGTTTGTATCATGAAGACATTTTGATAAAGCTGGAAGGGCTGCGTTTGACGGAAAGCTTGATTAAAAAGATTGTAATTCATTCATCTTATACATAAAAGTCAATTCCTACCTCACACAGAACAAACTATGAATCCACTGCAAAGACTGATACACTTAATGCTGTACATATAATTGTTGATGATTGTGCAACTCGTATCAAACAACATGCAAATAATGTGGGAAATATTAGATTTGTAAGAGTTACAACAGTTTGTGTTATACAGGTGTCACTTGGCCTTACTTACTTACTTGCTCCATGCAGCAGAGTTCTTCTTGAGAAGTTAACTGGTTTGCAGCTAGTCAAGAAATTCCCCGCATTTTATAGAACCCGAAGGTTCATTAACACATTCACGTGTCACTTGGCCATCAATGATTAATTCGTTCTTAACTTCAACTGTGCATGCACTCATACCACATTATGAACACTTTACTTTAGAAATAAAGCGTACATTAAGTGCCAGGTCCAAGAACATAATACATAAAGATAGTTCACTTTCCCTCCATTACCAACAACAGAACACAACAAAGGTTACTTGTGTAAAGCCTGATATGCTCTATGTTTCACCAACGACTACCATATGCTAGGGCTATCAAACTGTATAACATCTAACATACTTACTCTGCAGGACATGGCTTGGTGCTGCAGCGAATTGTTTGAGGAAGAGGTTTATCATGGTGTGAACACCGTTTGTCTAACACCAATTGTTGATTGTGTTCCCTCACACACTTCACCACCGTTATCTGTGAACCTAGGAAGTTTTACAGATTAGGGTACACAGTCAGGATCTAGTTAAAATATCTAAAATAACTAAATAAATTGTGTACTAAGTACACTGCAGTTTGGGGATGTTGTGTACATGTACAAGCTTCAGTATAAAAGTATGAATGTCATGTGCTTGCAAATGGTTAGTTAGTTAAGTAAGGTTGGGTAAGAATAAGGAGTTTGTTATAGGTATGCTTCACACTAGACTTCATCAACGTTTTGTGTGGTGCAGGCATATTTGGCAGAATTTGGTCTGCATGGAGGGCAACATGAAATTCAATACTCAGAATGAAGAATGAATGAGGATACTGATGTATAATTATATGTATAATTTTACCTGTTTATATTTCTACACATCATATGCAATAAAGAACATACTGATAACAATAGTAAAACGTTATTAAAAGTACAATTCATGACACAGACTGGGGTGTAGCTATTTTTGGTAAAGTTTTTACAAAATCAATTAGTAATGCCATGTATCTCTCCATAACTAAACAGCTTGTAGGATGTCAAATTTGCTTCTGCGTTCTGTCTCGGCTGCCTTTCCAGGGAAGAACTAATGGACATTTACTCATTGCAAGTATACCTGTAGGCAACATAACACATTTTGCCTGCAAATCATGGATTCAGTTTTCCTGCTCTGAAAGTTCCTCACACAACAGCATGTCAACAGATTATGTTCAAAGTTTCCTTTACACAAGTAATGTATCAGTGCAAGAAACTAAGTATATTGGCCTACCTACGTGTTTAAGTTACCAAATGTAGTCACTATACAGCTTTACGCCTCATAACACACTACCAGGCTACGTAAATTAAGACTGACCCGCCTCACTGAACTGTCAAACTAGTTGCTCTACTGATAAGGCTGTGAGACCATCTTATACAGAAAGTTCCTTTATCGCTGACCTGAGCACTGCAGCTGTAATGGTATGTCCCGGCAGTTGCGGGCTTAATATACCATGCTGCTTTGGTCCTGCCAGCAATAACAGGGTCTCCATGTAGTATGCCAGTTGTTCATGAAGCCACTTACTCCTTGCCACTGCTATCCATTTTAAGCACACATTATAGGTGTACAAACAAAATGGCCATTTAACATTACTATAATTTGTCAGATATTATTCATGATATGTGTGCAATTAGTGAATGAAACACACAGCCAGTGGCCGCATGTTCTAAGGTATGGGTCTGTGGCTGCTCACTTTCTGGGACTGGGGGTTTGAAGCCCATCAGGGACCTGGTTATCTGTTTATTGTGAGTGTTGAGTGGTGTCAGGTAGAGATCTCTGTGACTGGCCGATCCCTTGCCCATGGGAGTAAAACCAAGTGTGTGTGTGTGTGTGTGTGTCACTGACTGTGATTAAGGGCAACAATAACTTCTGCACCTACAATGGGTACATAGACAGACAGCAAGATTAAAAAATAAATAAATAAAGAAGGAAAGAAAGGAAGGAAGAAAGAACGAAAATATTATTCAAGGGCACTCAGAATTGAACTGTATACATTACAAGTAACTTTGCTAGATCATTCCTTACTAAACTCAATATACTGTCACCTACCATGAGAATCCAGACCTACAGCTACAATTACTTTATATAGCAGAGAATTTGCGATAAGGAAACCACAATTGACAATTGAAATAATTGCAAGTATGCTACAAAAAATACAATTTTCTATTTCCTTTGTCTTTCTCTTCTGAACCACACTGTTACACTTATGTCTTTATTTAGTTACTGTTCTTGTAATTACTTCTTTGCATTACGTTTAAGAAAACGATGTATTTAAGGATTTTTTGTCCATCCACCCTTCAGTCTATATGTCCGATAATCTGTCCATCCACATCTTTCAAATCAACACTTATGGGGATTCCACATGAAACTGCACAGCAAAAACCCCAATCTTGATCATTTATTTCAAAGTTTGTGTACTGGTTTGGTATATGGTTACATCAATTAAGAGTGAAATTTGAAACCTCTTTGTTGACTAGTGTTCGAGATTTATATATTTGTTCATTGATTCAAATATACAGATGGCAGTGACCGCTAAAAGCAGGTTTTTGCAGTACGTAGCCCATATAGCGTAAGTTTTATAAATATGCTTTACCCTGCAATATGTAATCCAGTTACTCTTCTTACAAATTCCAGCTACTGATCATAATATGGGTAAAGTACAGTCAGACACAACTGTTTATATTGCTAAGAAGTTTTTACATAGCTTGTCTCAACAAGACAAGCTATGTAAAAACTTCAAGACAAGCTATGTAAAAACCTCTTAGCAATATAAACATTACAATTTGTGTCTGACTGTACTTTACCCATATTATGATCCTACACAATACAACCGGGATGTCTCATCTGAAAGTCCAGATACTGAATTATTTAGTATTCATGATTTTGTCTAAAATATTCTGCACGCAACTATTTCAGACACAGTGAGTCGCAACAGTTTGTAGTAGAGGACTCAACAGGAGCTAATTTAAACCCACTGTTACGCTGAGTGGGGAGTCCACTCAGCCTCGTGAGCCTCGTGAGCCTCGTGAGGTCAATTGAGGAGCTACTTGAATGAAAAAATGTAGCAGCTCCAGGTTTAGAAAACAGAGATTAACGGCTGTGGGGACCCGTTGCGCTGACCACGTGACACCCCTCTATCCGCAAAAGTTGGCACTAACTTCGCCGACCGGCGGCGGCCGCTCTG
>Ga0123354_10017070_pt1 | contig 11372 bp, 9 predicted proteins | sample TergutLab28metaG_2_FD_97872 | JGI IMG/M metagenome (GOLD analysis project Ga0123354, IMG submission 97872) | Labiotermes labralis P4 segment gut microbial communities from Petit-Saut dam, French Guiana - Lab288 P4 | ecosystem: Host-associated > Arthropoda: Insects > Digestive system > Gut ... | reverse complement strand
TTACAGGCATACTAGACAAGATAGATGAATACAGACGGAACTGGCTTTCACACTTGCAAAGAATGCCACAAAACCGAATCCCTTTGAAATCATACCACTACAGACCACAAGGAAGGAGAACAAATGGAAGACCGAAGAAGCGTTGGCGCGAGCAGCTGTAACTCTGGAGACGGAACGGATCAAAGGGTCCAATCCTTGATGTTTATGATGATGACGAATATGTCAGCTATCTGTTTGTTACGAGATACATTTTGGTACAGTAACAGTTCTTTTACTACTGAAACGTATCAGATGATACTGTTCTGCGTAATAACTCACCTCAATGCTCGTAATAAGTATTATTATAAACAACACGATAGAAACAACACATAATAAAAACGCGTAGAAATACAAAGAAAAACAATCAGAATACTCCGAAGAGATTGAAAAAATAAGTAATTAAACAGTGGAGCTAGAAAACTGATAGGAAGGTAACAAGAGTTAAACATTTACTGTCGAGCCAAATACACTACAATGTTATCGTGGTTTAATAGGTACTGTCCATAACAAAACGGTAGCGATGAATTTAATTTGAACTTCCTTAGGAATTCCAGCAACTTAAATACGCAGTTCCTTCTGTTACTGCTATGAAATCTCTACCTCACTAATCACGGATTTTCCCCTCCTCTCAACCAACAACAGACAGTTTTTCTTTTAGCAACGTTACATTTAGTTAAAGTTAAAACGTACTTGGTTACTACGACAACCGGATTTTGCATGGTGTAAGACAGCATTTCGGAACTTCAGTAACTAACAATGAAACTGGTAATGATAAATTACCGAAGTTCTAAGCCTATATATATACTTATCATTGTTGAATGACAGTGATTCTAAGGCAAATGCATTTCACATTTTAGATTAAGGGAAAGAGAAATTTGTAAAGTGCGAAGAATTAATTAAAAGTGCATTGAACTTGGGAGAGGGTATAAGGAATTGCACAGATCTGAGAAACATGTTCATAAAAACACAATCACGTATAAAGACATGTACTAGGGACTTATTCAAGCTATCGCGCTTGAAGTTGCAAGCGTACTCACTAATGTCCTTATATACTTGCTTGTAAAAACTGCACAACCATTGAAAAAATATTTTTTTTTAATTTGACGTAGGACATTACGTTTTAAAGTATTGTTAGCCATGCAAATTATTATTAAAACCAGATGTATATTTCTGCACGAATCTCGCAGGACACTCGCTATTTTTTTTACAAGCATGTTAAAATTTGAAAAAAAAAAACTTTCACAGAAAACCGACATGTACTTTATAACCAATACATTTTTTTTTACTAATTTATGTTATATTACGGAAGTACAGTATGATAATATAAAATATTACAAAGCATCTTTATTAAGTCTTAAGGCTTTTAAAACTGTTACATACAATTGAGCAGTGATCGCTCCGGATTTTTTGAAAGGAAGTTCCCTGCTTTTTTCAAGTAAAGTTTGTATTGCCAAAATACTGTACAAAATAACATACTGTTTCATTATATCGCTGCCTAATTCCATATTACTTTTAAATTCGAAATAAATTCTTACGAAAATACAATTTCCTCAGTCGTGGAATTACAGCACAAGTAATGCTTATATAAAAATTAAAGGGATTTAATATTGAAATACAAAAACATAATAGGATTAATACATATTTACATCGTATTGTTACATAAGAACGGACATAAAGCACGTATGGGAGAGACGAAAGCATGCAGAAACCATTTAGGTGGAAAACCTGACAGGAATATCGAAACGGATCTGAAGGCTGGGTGTATAAGGATGTGAACTGCATTCAATGAAATCACGACAGGTTCCAGTGGCGGGCAGTTGTAGGCGCGGTGGGCCTGATCAACTGAAACGTTCCCAACACGACGGGCAATTTGATTTTCCGAGCACAGATTAATTTCCCCAGGAAGATTTTGTCTCTTTGATTGTATATCTCATGTAAACACCGTACGTAGGTTGTGCAAGTTATGTAAGTACAGCACATATACTGTGCATATATATACACAGTACATACATTATAAGTTCACTGCATATACTGTGCGTTATGTATAAGTACAGTGTGTCTACTGTACACACGTTATGTAGCCGTACAATAATGTACTGTATATACCATACATAAATAGAGGACACTGACTGTGTATGTCATATATGAGTACAGTGTGTATACTGTACATATGTTATAGTGTTTATAATGTATGTACCCCTTCCCCTCCTGTGGCGCTGCGGCCCAATACGGGCCATGGCCTCCTAATTCTTGAGGTTTCTAGATCACACACAACGACGCATCACAGTCGGTAGGACTCCTCTGGACGAGTGATCATCTCGTCGCAGAGACCTCTACCTGATAACACACAACACTCAAAACAGATAAACATCCATGCCTCCGGTGGGATTCGAACCCACGATCTAAGCAGGTGAGCGGCCGCAGACCTACGCCTTAGATCGCCCGGCCACTGGGACCAGCATACTCTATGTACAGTACAGTTTTTATACTGTATATACGTACTCTATAACTTACATGTAGTATATAATACGCATCTGCTTCGAGATGATCACTCGTTCAGAGGTGTCCTACCGTGTGTGCGTGTGTGTGAGTGTGTGTGTGGCTAATTGTGAGCGATCCAAACACAGTTTAGACGGCCTATGTCCGACTTTGGCTGCTGCGCCACAGAAAACCGCATCACTGTAGATACATATCTTCTACGGTAAGATGAAGCAGTAGGTTTCTCCGAAGTATTAGCATCGAACTTCAACTCTGCATGACGTCACATTCAAGAAGACTACACATGTTACTGCAGATCGATTGCGGCCCACATACTTTATCCTCAGTTTTAAGGCAAATTCCAGGGTATGCCTCGCAAAGACGGGGCACGGTCCGCACTCTTCCAAACTAGTGAATTGTATTGTTCTATGTATTTTTGTGTCGATTGTGTTGTTCTACGTATTGTCTGTGGGTAAATGTGTACTACTGTCACCGGGTGGTAACCCAATCGCAGTTAAACATATCATATCTTATCATATCATATCTCCTTCAGCGTTTCGACTAGGTTATTGGTTGGACGAATGAACAGTAGGGATTCGATTCCAGGGAATGTTGAGCGTTTTTTTTCTTAACCAAAGAGTTACTACCGGCTATGGGGCTCACCGGTGGGTCCTACAGCCGGTATGGAAGCTGGGTGGTCACCTAGCATCATATTAAGCGGAAACAGGGGGTAACAGTGGCTCATTCTTCGGGAATATAACGGCCGGGGCATGAAGCTGGCCTTACCTCCACCTAGAACAGAGACGAAGAATTCATGGAGGTACACTTTCACTCTGCCCCATCGTGTTCATGTTCTGGTACTTCATTGACCACAAGGCCGATGCGTTTACAGATTCCTAACACGGAATCTAAAGGAGCACATGAATGAAGACACGATCATTCTTTGTCGTTTCGTGTCGTTGTTTATATGCAAATCCATACGGGAAACTAAATAGGCCCTTCATTTTGTTTCTGGGTCTCTTTCCGTGTTGACAGTGAATGGCTTTATGGATGATCAGTAAATATTCTTCCCCTATTTGAAACGAAATGTAAACTGCAGTAATTTGATTTCGTGAAGGAAACAACTGAATGCGTGGGTTCTGATTGAAGTAAACTTTCGAACTGCAGAGCAACACAAAACTAGTGCGCAGTTAATTCTTCCACCACTAGAGTTCTAGGGAGTAATTAGAATCTAGTGACTGTAGAGGGAGTATTAAAATTCACTGGGAAAGCATCGACATTGGTAAGAGAGAGGAAAGATTGCCGGTAATAGGTGAAATGGCAGAGGAATAAAATAACCGCGTATTGTACTCAGGTCAAAATTTATTTCAACAGTAGATTTTTCCTTTCCGACTTTTTTTTTCTGTTTCAACCAAGTTATTTCTTGAATTTTATAAAGGAAAGAAGTGGAACAAAACAAATGTAGAAGAAGGGGAAATGAAAAGGATGTCAATTAACAAGGAAGGGATTACTATTAAGCATGGAATGAAACTTAACATCGGACTGTACAATATTACGAAATGTGGGCGCATGATAATTGTGGCGGATTTACTGAATTTATTGTCACGAAAATGGGAAATTCCATGTATAATTTTTATTGGGCCTGAAACTAGTGATTAATATTTAGGTGCTCTTCACGAAGTGAAGAGGAACACATTAGGTGGAGACCGCCTGCTCTCACCCGCCCGTCCATGATAGTATGTCAGCAATTCGGTATGGGTGGGTATTCCTTACAAGGAGTGACCAAGCAAGTTAAGTTTTCTGAAACTCAGTGCAGTCATGTTTCATCTAGGGGAATAAAAACATTAGCACTCGTAATTTCCACATTTCGTTACCAATTTGGGTAAAATTCTGTGTACAAAATCTTCACATAAAGATGTGCAGCATTTGTAAGTTTTGTTAAAATAGTTACAGCGAAAGCTGCATTTTTCTTAAGATCTAAATTAAAATTTGTCCCATTTTGTACATTTTTTGTACGATTTAGATAAAATTCAGTGTAGCGAATCTTCTTCTTCGGCCTTTGAACAATCTTGCTTGTCGTAAGCCATATGAAAGGAAATGCACACTTTACTGAAAAGCCTGCCCTATTTACTAAACTTTTCACCAGATTTGGATAAAATTCGGCTGCAAATGACCACAAATGTGAACTAAGTAATCGCGAGTTTGTACAAATTAGCGCATTGAAAGCCATACCTTACTTAAAGACATAAATATGTTTCTGTTCATACTTTCCACGTTTAATCTCCGATTTATGTGACATTCCGTTCAAGATATTTACAGGTAATCCTGTTAAATATCTGTGATCTTTGTGTTAATATGCAATGGGAACTGCGTTCGGTCGTGAACCGAGAACCAATGAAACCAAAGAGCGCCTAGTTAAATTCTGTGTTTTACATCACAGAATACACCATTGATAATAAAAGGTAAAGCAGGCCCATTACAAGCCTGGAGTGACCCAAAGGGTTCCAGGAAGTTAAGGTTCCCAGATTTCATGACAACGGCACAGGATGGTGGTAAGCCTTAAGCACCGACCGCCTTTACCCCCAGGAAATTTTCCTGGTACTCATTTCTGTTAGAGGCTGAGTCGACCCCAAGGGCCATAGTGCGATCGGAAGGATTTTATGTCAACGAAAAATTCTAATGACACCAGCTGGGATCGAAACAGGGACCTTCCGATTTGTAGCACAGCACCTTAACCACTGTGTTACCGCGGTCCCTTACACCATTGTTAATAGTGTTCTGAAAAATTTGTTTAGAAAAATTTTTTGCCTCAATTCAGTTTAGCGATTTGCACAGAAGATGCACTTAGAAACACATAAATTTTCGTTCACGGTGTCCGATATGTCTGTCAACTTTGATCAAATTTCGAAACTAAATATTCCAGTTATAAAGCCTCTCAACCTGCGTTCAGCAGTTCAAGATCTGTCGCAGGCAGATAGACAGGCGGACAGAAACATGGACGCCAAGGTGAATTATGTCTTACAGCAAAGTATGATAATTATCATTAAGGATTCTAGTATTCGGTGATATGACGTCACGTCGACGAGTCGAAAAAGCTTTCTCATTTCATCTTCAGGGTCTAATAATTCCAATACTGGACTTTCCATAACCGACAAATTCAAACAGTCACAGTCACGATATAAGGATATACCATTGCTTTATCATCAGTGTACAGCACCGTGACATGAAATAAAAGTGCTTACTTACTTACTCCATGGTGCAGAGTCCTTCTTGAGAAACTAACTGGTTTGCAGCTAGTCAAGAAATTCCCCGCATTTCATGGAACCCGAAGGTTCATTACCGTACTCACAAGCGTCCGCCACCTGTCCCTCTCCTGCTACCAATACTAAAAAGACTAATTTCTCTTTCTGAATATTCAACATGATTCTATTCCTGGAATACGATGTAATGAAGAGTGATTACAACGAAAATAAAAGATTACGGTCTTGATATTCTATGCTTTACTATATTCAAAGAATACACCTCCGAAATGCATGGCCGATTCGTAACCATCGAGGGAAATAACTTGGTTTTTGGACCTGACACTTTGGGGTCTATTTAGTGATGCTCTAAGTACTTAAAATAGGCAGTGCCCATGGAATGTGAAGGGATATAAATAGGATATATTGGTGGAAAGATAACTGACAAACGTAATTCAAAGTGTTTGGAGAAAGCCATTCCAGACGAAACTCTGTCCGCCATAAATCCCACTAGATCGGACTCGGCTCGACTCTGTTGGTGTGTACGCACCCTTAAACGGCACTGAGACCGTACCCATTTTTCCTTGTGATTTATAACGCGTCCCTTCTGCTTAGAATGGTAAAGTAGCCCCCGAACGTGAATGTAGAACAGGTATTGGAGATACAGGAACAGCGGAGGTATAATATATTTCTAAGTTTTTTTAAACTCGGCACTAGATGGCGATAAATGTGGGATTACTCCATCAACAAAGCCCATGTTACTCACTCACGATGACAGTGGTTGAGACTCAGAGAATTCTGGAAGGTTTTGACAAGGGAATATTCTGTTACCCCTGCCGGGAATTGAAGCATGAACAGTCGGTCTTCTAGAGCGTAGCGTAGCCGCTATACCGAATGTTCTACGTCGTCCCCATTCACTCCGAAAAGTACAGAACTTCACTTTGTACGAGATAAACAAATTAAAACCAAACTGTCGGTCCATAACAAGGACGTAAGTTAACCTTTGCCTAATTTGGCTACTTCTAGTACAGTAAATTTGTCTGTACTGATGATCCTCTCAATCTACTCGAATACACCTAACTGAATCCTTTAATGCTCTAGAAGAGGGTTTAAATTTGCATAGCGTCTGCAAGTTCCTACCGTAGATGGATTCAATATACACAGAGCAGATTCGAAACTCAATTCTCAGTGTCTTCCTCGTTCCAGCGCTTATTAGGTGTTAACAAATAAGCATAAGGGAACTTGTGGCGCTCCTCGACATTCACATACAGCGTCGCCAGCACGCGAATACGACGCCTGCAAATCGCCTTGAAGCTGGCACAAATGACAATTTCAAAACATAGAAAAATATCTAATAGTCTCTATTATCGTAGTAAATAAATACACTTCCAACAATAATGCCATTTGTCAGGAATGTTCTTAATTAATCCTTATTTAAACAATACGATTTGCCATTTGTTACTAAAATCTAATTCACGTATATTCTGTGGACCACCATAATGCTGTTTACCGCTTTACGTAGTTAACCCATTTGTAATTTAAATTGACGCCACGTGACCAAAAGCCAGTGTAATCTAGCTTGGTTGTGGTCGCCTTCTAACACGAACAGGAAGAAAGAGAACATGATCTGCTCCGCAATCCGCACACCCCCTCCCCAAGTCTCCTAACACCTATGGTAATTGGGGTATTTTTCTAGGAATAAAACGGTTGGGGTGAATTTGTCAGTCCACCTCCTATTGTTGAGATTAAGAATGTACGGATGTACACCTCCACTGCGGTTTGCCAGTGCGATGCCCAACTGAGCACAGGATTAATTTCCCTGTACTTTTTGGAAGATCGTTAGTTTGAATAAGACGTGTACCTCGTTCTAGTATGTGTTATGCTGTGAGATGAAGAAAGTGAAAAAGGCATTACCGTCTTTTAAAAACCTGTGCAGAACATAAAAATTGGTTCCCGATGCAGCAGTCATTTACAGCATTTCTGAAGATTTCTCGGTTGATATTTTAACGTGTTCATGACTGCGCCGCTTCGTTAGTCTGTGTTCCTTCCTAAAAAGAATGAAGGGAGGTTCCTGAATCGCCTTGCTGTTTGTGAAGCTGCGTACCCTCTGTATCAAGGTGTGAACAAGCTGACAGATTTTTACGAACATTTGCATTAATATTATGGCAGTGCAAAGAATACCAGTCTTAATTCAGTACTTTTGAACAGACAAGAATTGTATGGAAGACGCGCAGACTTGAAAGACAAGGGACGGCAATTACATTACAGCTCTAAATTAATGTTTAGTAATGGATCCCGGAGAAGCAAGCAGTGTTTATTGACATTTTTTCTTCTTTCTTCTTTTTGGCGCAGCAGCCCCCACTGGGCCAGGGCATTCTCATTCACGAGGTTCCTAGATCATACACAACGACGCACCACAATCGGTAGGGCTTCTCTGGACGACTGATCAGCTCGTCGCAGAGACCTATACCTGACAACAAACAACACTCACGACAGACATCCATGCCCCCGGTGGGATTCGAACCCACAATCTCAGCAGGCGAGCGGCCGCAGACTCACGCCTTAGACCGCGCGGCCACTGGGACCGGCATGATTTTTTTTCTAGAATATAAAATTATAAGATAACAGCGATAAAAATTTCTTTAGCTTTCTCTTTGGAGAGGATAAATAGTAAACCCTTAGAAGTAGCGACGCAAATTTTCTTAAAGACAGGGATCACAAACACACCTATTTCTATACAATATGGTATAGACTGTTCGTAAGTAAAAAATCACAAGTAGAGAGACGGTGAGAACGCTCGAGGTTGTATCCAACAAAATGTAAAGCCGACACAGCCTCTTCTAAACTAATTAGATTTTCAAGAAAATAAAGTCAGAACTCTCAGATTACTACAATTTCACAATTACAGTAGGAGAATAGGCTTTATGAATGATGTTTGGAATTCTTTGTTACATTAACAATTTATTTAGTTAAATTGTGGTCGGTGGGGGTCGCAATAAATTATGTAGTTTTGCATTTATGTCTGCCCCAGATTCATAAAGCAGCAATAAAATTTACTGTAAGGTCAGAATATATTTAGAGAAGCAAGTTTATGGGATGTCATAATATTTTATATATTTAGCATGTGACATTTAGAAACCAATAAACACAATTCTGCTGAGGAGTTATAAAGTTGAGATGTAATTTATATTTGATAGCCCAGTAAAATGTAGTGCATGTGAATACACATCTTTAATTCTTTAAGTCCAAGATTTACTTAACGTACAACAATGTTTTAGCACCCAAAACTTCTTAATTCTGTCCACAGATAATATTTAAGTATTTTAAATAAATTTCAGAAAAAACAGCGATTATTTTGCTATATAGAATCAACTAAAGTTGTTTTACATTGCAGGAGGGGTGTGTTTACACTGCAGTAGGAACTGAATCTTTAAATATAAATAAAGATATATATATATATATATATATATATATATATATATGAGGTGAGCATAAAGTCTTTCCCTGATTACAAACATTTATTACAAGAAAACTACGTGGAATACAAACATATTTTTTTACCACTACTTAAGTTAGTTTCCAAAATTTTATGTCGTCTGTTTATTGTAACATTTGTAACATTTGGTTTTTGGATGCAACATTTCCAAACAGGTGGATTGGGAGAAATGGTCCGACACCCTGGCCACCACGATCGCCGGATATAACCTCCCTTGACTACTTTTTATGTGGGTATGTTAAGGACAAAGTGTTTTCGAAACCAGTTCCAGATATTACAAATTTGAAGGCAAGAATAACAGACGCTTTTGCTACAATAACTGAAGTCATGTTGCAGAACACGTGGAGAGAAACTGATTATCGATTAGACGTTCTCCGTGTAACAAAAGGAGCACATGTTGAAGTGTACTGATGTGTTGTAAAAAAACTTCTTGAGTTACATGAAAAAAAATATGTTTGTATTCCACGTACAATAGTTTTCTTGTAACAGATGTTTGTAATCAGAGAAAGACTTTATGCTCACCCTGTATATATATATATATATATATATATATATATATATATATGAACTCTATATGAAATGAGTTAAATTCAATACGTCACAATCGTCTGTAAGAAGTGTGGAATAAAGGGGTCCTTATGTATAGTAACTTGTTAACCCTTATCCTGCTAACGTGGAGAATATGGTAAGCTCCTAATAACGGCAGCAAATGACAGATGGGATTTAACTGGGCGTCTAGAGGGTTAAAGGACCCTAAGAAAAATATATTTATATATAAAACATTGTATGTCGCTTTAATTTTTTAATCCTCCAAAGAGAAAGCCAACCTCTCTTCAGAGTGGAAGTCCCAAAGCGACTAGGCTGCAATGGACACGTTTACTGCACTTTGCGTTCTTGTCGTGATCACCAAGAGGTGAGAGGCTGGAGAAGAGGGCTGGACGACAAGCCGGGCAGAGTATGATCTTCAGTTGTATGGTGTGCCTTGGCCTTGTCTTCTTTCAAGTGTCAAGAAAGTGTATAAACCAGTTTCTATCATGTGGTTGAGTATCGATGGACTTTGGAAAAAAAATACCACTATTTGGACAAAATGTTTACACCATAAAGGTACACTTATTTGCTTTTATGGTACAAAAATTCTGCAAAATCGAACTTGAGATTATGATTTAAAAAAAGAACCACATTTAACAAAAAATTACCATCTCTCACGCAAGATATATTGGGAGAACGCATTTGGAGAAAAGCCGGACTGGAACAAGGTATTAAATTCCACAATAAAACATGACACAATTCGTCGAAAATGAATCTACAAACCCATTAGGATTCAAATCCGCGATCCCACTGTTGGAAGTGGCTATGGTCCTGCGCGTCTATGCCACACGGAGTGATGTTGTGTAAATGAATCATCTTTCTCACCCAAACATCCATTCACCTCACCATCTACCGTACTGTTTGTGAGTTCTGTTAGCTGTTAAAATAAAGATATTAAAAAAAGTTGGGTTTTAAGTGTAACAGAGTGAGAAAAAAAGGAGAAAATAATGTGCATAGGCAAGCTGATTTTAAGTGAATTCCACCTATGAGAACTGCTTTTGGAAGGCAATTATGGAATGGATAAAAGAGAACCTCTAGCTTCACTACTTTTTGAATATAATAATATTATGAATATATATTTCCATTGTTCTGTACTGTTATTTACCGCCCTGCAGTCATAGAATGACCACTTCGTGCCGTCAATGGAGCACAAACAGGACGACGGTATTGACGTTTTCTCTCAATAAGAATTAACGGGTTTCAAGCAAAAACAATCGTGTAGATAGGAAAGACTTTTATTCAAAGCACCGACTGTGGTCACCAGGTAAAACAAATACAGTACTAATAGTGAGGTAAATATCAGTCAAGAAACCACAACTATGGTAGTATGGATTTATTATGGTATTTAATAGCAAAAAATAGCTACATATTTCGGCCAATAGCGGCCATCTTCAGGTTATTACAATTTTGCTAAAATTTTATCATATATATATATATATATATATATATGCCTATATTGCGAGGTGATGCTGAGATCTCATCATCGTTACGCGTTAAAATCAGTTTATTTAGTGGGAAGTCTAATGGTCAAT
>Ga0123354_10017069_pt1 | contig 11373 bp, 10 predicted proteins | sample TergutLab28metaG_2_FD_97872 | JGI IMG/M metagenome (GOLD analysis project Ga0123354, IMG submission 97872) | Labiotermes labralis P4 segment gut microbial communities from Petit-Saut dam, French Guiana - Lab288 P4 | ecosystem: Host-associated > Arthropoda: Insects > Digestive system > Gut ... | reverse complement strand
AAATCTTTCAAGGAAAAAATCCAATAAGGGTTGAATTTTGAAAAGCCTGTTAGTTGATTGTTGCAGAAGTTCATTGTTATTGAAATGTAAACACCACCAAATTTGTTCAAATCTATTACGGCTTGTAAGTTTCCTGAAAATAGGAGTATCTAAAAATGGATCCATAGACCAATAATCCTTTAGTTTATCTTTCCTGACTTGCCCCATTAGAATAATTATTGAAAAAAAATTTTTCATTTCTGCTGCAGTGACATCTGACCATTTGAACCCCTTAGAACCAGTAACATACTTTTACTGATTTTGTAAGTAATATAAACTTGTTTCCTCACACAACATATCAAAGAATGTGTCTCCAAGAAAGAGTCCTGTTACTTGTGATACTTTCGTTGGGTCAGAGGGAATTTGTTTCACTCCTGGGTTTCCGGTAAATGGCCCTAAATTTGGTGTTTTATCTGTTTTTACCCATGTGGAAACCGCCGAATCTAGTGTTTCATTGTCATTATCACCTTCGTTTGCACATTGTTCACTGTCACTGTAACTTAGTAAAGGATGCACAATTTTGTTTTGCCTATTTCCAATAACAGAAGAGTTTCTGTCATTTTCACTGTCACTATCAGCGTCTTCAGGAACATCAGATAATGTGCCCGCCAACAATTCCGCTGATATTTCATCTTCTGTAAGATATTTTTCCTCATAAGAACTACCTCTTTCCGTCATGGGTGTAAAGTGGTTGAAGTCTGAAAGCTGACTAAATGCAGTGCAGAGCAACAGAGGAAAATAAATAGCCGTTTGTTCTCTATATTTATCACAGATCATTACTTTGGAGTGAGGTCACGTTTCTATAAACATCCGTCAGCAGGACCATTCGGAGAAAGGCTGCATGTATTGCGTAATTAAAGTGTATAGTGCATGGAAACCGAGCGCATGTTAAAAACGCAGATGTGCGTCATCCGTCTTGCACAGTTGTAATGTATAGACGCAAATCCGCATCACCGGTCCACAATGTGTTAAGAACTGAAGTGTGGATGGAAATGTCACGCTGGGAAAACTAAATTATAAGAAGAGCAGTATGCTGTAAGTTATTATACATTGGAGGCAGTTGTGGCTGCTGAAGAGTCATTTAACATTCTAGAACTTTCAACATTGTTAGTATTCAATACTGAGTCTGTAAAAAAAAAAAAAAACTGCTGTTTTCAGGCTTCCAACGCGAAGTACACAATATCTACACTTTTCTGGAAAATTAAACAGCATATTAGTGGTAATTCTTTACTGACATTTGGGGACAACCTACCAGTCCAATCTACAATTTAATTTCTGCTGCTGATAGTTTCTTCACAGTACACACAAACCAACAACACACACACTGCAACACAAAATAGGAGTTAAAAGTACAGTACATGTACACAAAAGGGCATATATGATAATGTACAGACTACAAAGAATGTTCAATGAGTGTGGTTTCCTATGTCATAACTAAGGTCCGTAAAAAGTCTTAAATACTGAAGCTACATTCTGAGAAAGCGAATTCTTGCCAGATTATTCATATGGAAACTGTGCCTAGTAAAATAGTTTCTAACAGAAGTCATATTAAAAAATTTGCATATGACTGAAGTTTTTCAATGATTTCTGCAAATTTATAGTAAAAGCAAGTATTTCTTTATTGACATATAAGAAGGCTGATAAATCGAATCAGTGTGCAGCACATATAGCAATTACATTAATATTACTACTACTCAATGCAAAGTCAAAGAACAAAGACGTGAAGTTGAGTCACTTCTCCTCATATTTCAAGTTCAACCACATACAAGATTTTTTTTTTTTTTTTGGGTGGTGTTTGATCACCGTATTGAGTGTGGAAATGATTGCTTCCCAATGGGCATTAGGCTTAGAGAAACAAGTTAAATTATTAATGTTGTCCAGTTGATATGAAAGCTTTTCAGAGCATCTTTTTCTATGGCCGACACCTATATGAAGAGTCTTGCGTTTATTTAACGTTGATATCTTGGACTTTCGAACATGTGTTGGTTTCTGGATATTATCTTTACCAGTAGGTAATGTCCATTCTTGTAGGCTATAAAGAGGACCAAAACGGTTTAGGTTTAATAGGATGGTTATTGTGAATGTTAGATGACTCCGGTGGTCTGGATGATGTACTAGAGTGGCTGATAATTACTGGTGTCCTACTATTATTATTTATTGGTTATCTTTTTCAATGTAACTAGCACTACTGTCAGAGAACACAGACACAGGCACTTTAACCATATTAAGTTTAATGCTCAACTGAGTGAAACTTCCAGTATCACATTTTGGATTTCAGTGTTCAATTTTGTACAGTTTTAAAAGGAAGAACTTTGTCATCACACGTAATATCCAATATACACTGAAGGCTCACATCACCTGAAACTACTGTTTCTGCCACCTTCTCAAGTAACAATAAAACAAAATACTACTCCACATTTCTTGGTACTACTTACTATTGTATTCGTTTGATTAATGCAAGGAATATGAGCCACATAGAGAACTTTATGATGGGAAGGGTCCCAGCACCTCCAAAGCCAGTTTCCAAAAGAGGTTATTCCATGTACTATACCGAACACAAATCCAATTAATGCTAATAGCTGGTGGAAAGTTACACTGAAAATGCTTCATGGACACTACTTACCAGTGAAATGTAAGCCACTAACACACACAGGCTATTGCCCAAAATACGAACTAAGAAATAGCATAAAAATTCACTGTAGAATTCTTTTGTTGTGTGTATAACCATTAACTACAGAACGGTACAAGTGATCTTTCAGTACTGTGTTCTATACTTGAAAGACTTCTGTCTTACACCAATTTATACACATGACTTACCTAAGCTTTCTCAGATCACCGTGCAATTTCACATGGACGCAATATGCAAGTGTAACAAAACCATTTCTCAGACACTTACAACTATTATTTCCCAACATTTTCAAGTTCATTAATGACATTATAAATGGTATAAGATTCACAGCGACCAGCTCAAGGCAGTAGGCTACCTCTGGGAAATAAAGACACTACAAGGCATGTTTGTCCATATCCCTGGGATCCACCCAACACAAGGAGACTTTGTGTACAGGTTAGGGTGAAATCTAAATTCTGATTCTGGCTCCTGAAATGGAACAGGATTCTGCTGCTAAGAGAAGTTAGGCTTCAACTACAAAACAGGAAGAAAGAAAGTCAGAAAGCAATCCCACATATCTAACTCACACTTTACCATCCATGAAATCAATGAGCTTACAGAGCGAGATGAATACGAACCTGATGTTGGCCATCTTACCCAGCCAATTCAACCAAACTGGTCAAGTATGAAACAGCAAGGACATTAAATGTTTTGCTGTGCAGCTCAAAGAATTAAGAGTTATGGTTGTAACATTAATGTTCTGAGCAAGTGGCCCATGTGTGGAGATTTTGTTTTCCAGGTGTTTAAGAAAGTGCAGTAATAGATCCCAGTGATGTGATTTTGATGTAAACACATCCAATGGTTTTAGGAAGCAGCTGTAGAACAGCTGACACAGTTTTTAGTGTGGACTGGTCAAGCTACAATGCTGACATTTCAGAAGTTGAATGGACCTGTTGAAGTTAACATCTGAACTGTATTCTACTGCTGTAATGCTACCCATACTTAGCTCCTTAACCCTTAGTTTACTGACTGTACAAAATGTACCCAAGCCTGGTCTTTTCATGAACAGTTCTTGGTGGTAAAGAGTAACAATCTTACCAATATTTTTATTCATTCTTTCAAGTTCCCTTGACACAAAATTATCTTTATGTGGCATACAAAAATAGTAACAAAAGGCCTATGAGGAATAATTCTATTCACTGTCTCAGAAATCCTATTCTTCGTGTCATTCTTTTGAGCATTCGTCCACAAAAGATTATCACCAACAACTGAACTAGGATCAACTTGACTGCCTGCAGGAATTCAACCATTCAACCCCATACAAGTGTTGTATGTTTTTTTTTTTTTTATCTGACTGGCCCATTTTGTATATGTTAATAAAAAAAAAAGTCTCAAATAAGTTTTCTGCCAAAATTTATTACATAAATCACCTAACACACAAGAGTTGCAGAAGTGTTGATACTAGCTCCTCTACAGGACAGCTGACTAATGAACTCAGATTTTGAAGTCACCTGTTGGTAGCCCTCATTGCTGCAGTTGTGACTCATGATTGTATCTGGCATTCTTAGAACAAGAAAGGAACCAGTAGCAAATCTGTGGGCAACAAATGCTGCCTATGCCAGACCGATTTTTCTTGCAACAATGGCAAATTCTATGTGTCATTCATTTTGATGACACAGTTACAAGTAATCAACAGAAATCAACAAATTAAATCCAATCAGAGATGTATTTGAAAGCATTATCAGTAGATTTCTTACAGCATTCACACCAAGTGAACACATAACTATTGATGAACAAGTTGGTGGTGCTTACAGACGAATGTCCATTCTACGTGAATATAAATTCAAAACCGGGAAAGTATGGGTTCCTGCTGATGCAAAGAGTTATGCCTCCCACATGCAAGTGTACACTGACAAGACTGATGAAGCAAAGGAGAAGAAGCAGGGCCTTCGAGTTGTCAAAGGGTCTGTCGCATGTCTGGAAGTGGAAGTGGTGTTCCCACTGACAATTTCCTTACAAGTTGCTAACTAACAAATTTCCTTCCGATTAAGAATATAACATGATTGGCATACAAAGGAAGAATAAGCCTGAAATTCCAGAATTATTTCTCAGTGGAAAACAAAGAGAGGTCCATTCTTCTGACTTTGGTTTTACCAGTGACCTAACACCAGTACCATATGTACCAGAAAGAAACAAGTCTGTCTTCCACCTTTCATCAGAGCATCATGACATTCTTTATTTCAAACTTTCGCCATGTTCTGAATGTTGTATGATTTCTTCTGGGTAATTCCCCGGCGTCGAAATTTTATATGCTGACGTTTCAGAACACACTGTCTGTTCCATCTTCATAGGAGGAGAGATATGAAGCATGACTAGGTTTGCAAATGTTGGAGTAATTATATGGTAAAAGGTTTGGCTCGAAAATAGCCTGAGCCAATAGGAAGGAGGGTGACAGGGTAGAGGCAGGTCTGAGTACAGAAACAGGCTCTGGAGGGTAAGGACCCACATGGCGGCCACGGGCACATATGTGAAGGAGGTAGAGTGTGTGTTGGGGTGAGCCATAGGATGGTAGAGGTCAAAGTGTTGTGTTTTAGGTGGCCGTCTTCATTCCTTAAGCTTGTGTAAAAGGGGTTTCCAAGACATGCTTAAGGTCAGGCCATCTTCTCTGTTGATGTTGTGTGGGTGCATTTCATGCTACTGAATTTGAATTGCACCCACACAACATCAACAGAGAAGATGGCCTGACATTAAGCAAATCTTGGAAACCCCTTCCACACAAGCTCAAGGAAAGGAGACAGCCACCTAAAACACAATAGTCTGACGTCTACCATCCCGTGGCTCACCCTGACATGCGCCCTATCTCCTTCACATACGCGCCCATGGCCCCCATGTGGGTCGTTACCCTCCAGAGCCTGTTTCTGTACTCCGACCTGCTCCTACCCTGTCACCCTCCTTCCTATTGGCTCAGGCTATTTTTGAGCCAAACCTTTTCCCATATAAATACTCCAACATTCTAAAACCTAGTCATTCTTCATACCTATCCACCTATGAAGATGGAACAGATAGAGTGTTCCGAAACGTCAGCATATAAAATTCAGATGCCGGGGAATTGCCCAGTAGAAAGCACACGTCATCATGAAAACACATGCATGGGTGTGGAAAAAGATTACAAACCTGAAGTCACCATGCACTGTAATGCATGGGGTTTGACATTCTGGACAAGCTTGTGAAGGAATACACTCATATGAGATCAACAAGGTGCTGGCATTTGAAACTGTTCCTCAGCATGATTGATGTTGCTTGTGTTAGTAGGTTTGTACTGTGGATGCTGAGAAGCCCTAATTGGCAACAAAAAAGGAATCACCAAAGACATCTTTATCAGCTTTCTCTGGGAGAATAAATGGTAATACCACATATAAGAAGAAAGGCTGATAGTGGTAACATCAACAGACACACTAACAGGGCCATGACAGAAATGGATGTCCCTTGCAAACCAGCTTACCCTACAAGTGTGCAGAAAGACAGAGGAAGACATTATGGAAGGTGCTGTGTTTGTCCAACAGCTAAGGACAGAAGAATAGACTGGAAATTTTGCCAGTGCTCAAAATGTGTGTATAAAAACCATTCTGTCAAGACAATTCACATAAAATGTGGCATTTGCCAGGAACAATCACAGTATAGACAAATTTCACACATTTCTGTTCTAAACTATATTTTCTTGTCCTCAAATATTGTATGTATTTCACTCTATATAGTTGTATGAGAAATGAAGAATGTGAATAAAAGCAATTCTTTGTCTTGTGCTGAGTCTAGGAATCGAGACTTGGGGGGGGGGGGGTTGAGAAAGGGATTAAAAAAGTTTGGGTAAAAAATGCACCCAGCAAAGAAAAAGAGGGAAGGTCTTCTGCTCCATAATCCAAGGGTTAATAAAACATATACTTCATATGACTAATACAGTTTAGTGCACAGTAGTATTAACCCTTTTGTTAAAAAGTGTGGAAGTTACAAGGTGCAACAATTACAGGGGATATATATATATATATATATATATATATATATATATATATTGAAATTTCCAGTGTATGTGGGATTTTGTTGCAAACATTTGCCCCTTTTAGTGAGTTCAGAATATACAGATCTACAAGAAAATGTTCAAACATACCCCATTTCCTGCTGCTATTAGGTACCCTATGATCTCCCAACCTTGTCACTTTAATTTACAGTGACACAGAAGATAACATTACACTACTTAGTATGGAGTCAGGTTGTGTTTAACCTTTTGATGCCTAAATTCAACTATAGTGGTCATACCACACCGCTAACCTCTAAAGTTGCATTTTATATATTTATTCAACAAATATAGGCACTGAATATTTTAAACATGGTATATACTCTCCGTCTTTTTCTCTTCAAAATGCAGTTTGTTTCATAATTCTAATGTATTTGGTTCCTGTATTATTCACATTTTATACACAGGGTGTGCTAAAATTAAAAAAATAATTCCAGCACCAAAAGGTTAATAACCTCATTTAAACAATTCCCTTTGCTTGTACCCAGACGGTTGCTGCATCTCTCGCTACACACCATGGGTCTATTTTATAATAGGGAAGAGTAGCAAAACAGTTAAATTCTCAAGCATGAAACTTGCTGCCACTACTTACGTAATGTGACGTCTTTGAACCAATGCATTTAGCACTGCTTTAGCATGACCATAATCAACTACTACCATGCTGTGGATGTGACACCATGTATTTGTTAGAACTTTACTCATGTTTTTGATGAACATAAGGTAGCAGAATAATGAGTTTAGCTTACATCACTGTCTTTCTTACTTTCATTGATAGACAAGCCATGTAAACACTCATGTCCCATTTCCAGACTCTGTAGCCTGGGATACAGGTGGCACATCACCAGGAAAATGAACATCTCACCTTGATATTATCGTGCCTGGTAACACAGAGGCAAGAAACTTCGACTTCTCAGATGTCGAATCAATTGCCAGTGTAGATCCAAAACAAACCCTTTACACAAATGACAGTGCAAATAAAAGAAAATTCATACAAAATTGCTGTGATGATTCCAATAACAGATTATGAAAATATACAAGGAAATAGCAAATACGTTGGGAGTAAATTAACAGATTTTGCATTTATTTTCTTCTGGTAATATTTCCAGATATATTTCAGTCAAGATGTATTATGGTATATATCATTTCTTACTCAAAGTCACTGCACCATGTTATGCTAGAAGGAAATGAAGGAAAGCTCAGATTTAAATGACATGGCTGTTATTCCCTCATCCTCCATTCTAAGCTGTACATAGTATATCCAGACCTTCCCTTCAAAACACATTTCTTTAATGTTACTATTCATTAAACAGCACTGTACCATGTTGCACTTTCAATTAATAATATACACAGCGCGATCCATATATTTTAGGACTGATTTTTTTTAAATAACAGAACTCGAGCAATCTATCAGCCAACTCACTGAGTACTATCAATAAACATCCCGTCACACACCGAGTTTCGTTTGTTTATCTTTGACAGTGCCAATGCAGACAAATTTTTTTTAACAAAATTATTACAGGAGATGAGACCTGGTGTTGTGCCTATGACCCCAAAACAAAATGACAGAGTTCTGAATGGGTTAGTGAGACATCCCCTCAGCCGAAGAAAATGAAATTCCAAAGGTCCCACATCAAGACCATGTTGATAATTTCTTTTGACTCTTAAGACATAGTGTACAAAGAAATCACACCAGAGAGGAAAACAGTAAATGCAGAATTTTATAAAGGAGTAGTGGATCGCCTCCTGAAGCGCATTCAGTGGGTTCTTCCAGCTGTGTTCTGCTCTTGAGATTTTATCTTGTTGCACGATAATGCAGCCGCCCACAAACTGTAAGTGTTTCCCAATTTTTGACCCCCAAAAAAGTTAAAACCCTTTATCACCCCTTGTACTCCCCAGATTTATCTCTGCCAGACTATTTTCTGCTCCCCAAGTTGAAAATTAATTTAAAAGGACTCCACTTTGCGGGTGTTGCTGAAATCCAAGAAGCTGTAACTGATGAATTAAAGAAGGTCCACAAAGAGGAATTCTCAGCAGCTTTTAAGAAACTGTAAGACCACGCAAAAGCCTGTATATATGCCAATGGAGCTTATTTAAAATATATATATAAAAAAAAAAAAAAAGATATGTGTCTTCGATTTTTAAAAAATCGGTCCTAAAACTTTTGGAGCGCACTGTGTATGTTCATTCCAGGGTACAACATTATTAAATATCAAAATTTGTAATATACATGTGACATGTTTAATATTTTGAGAATATTTGTATGAATAACAGCAGTACACCATGATGTCAATAATTTGTTCACATGCCTGTCCATGACATGATCAAGTCAAAATGCAGAACATGTATGCCATATAAATTACAATACATATTACAGCTGCATCTGAGACTGAACCCATATAGTGTTATTTGGATTAAAACTGAAACATGAAGACTATGAACTGGAACTTTTGAGCAGAGGTTGGGTTCAGTTTGGTATAAACCTTAAATATGTCCAAACTGCCTCAAATCCTGCATCATTTTGTGCAGAAAAATCGCACCGTCATGTCAATGGCAGTTTCTATAAATAAATTATACATTATCTCAAAATGTTCATTCTTCCTGAGAAGGGGAAGAAAATTAGGAAGTTACTGTCAAAGTGCAAGCTGAAAGACTGCTTTGAAACACATGACACTATGCACAAGAAATTACTACATGTATAATAAAAAATTCATTATAATCTTTGATTCCAGAACATTTACAAGGTATGCAGAATTACTTAAAACACATCACATTGAAGAAAAGCAAAGGGAGTTGTATGGAAAGTTCTACCTCACAAAACTGAATTCCATTAACACAGAATTCTCAGGCATCACATTATTGCTTGACAACACACTTCACAATAAAAAGTGTATCAACCGCTTGTCCCCTATTATCACCACAACTTATATCAAATCAACTGCACATTTCATGCTGCTCATAACTCTGTCTTGAGGTAATCCTACACAACATCACTGCACATAAACCACAGAAAAAAGGGACAGGATTTACTTTCTGTAACAGGCAGAAAGAAAATGTTTCAATATTTTACTTTCATCATCTCATTAAACCATATGCACACCCATTTGGCAAATCACGCAGTTTTTCTACTTAGCTTCCGGGTTCTACTTCCCATACATAAGGAGCAAAATGTGATCTTGAAAATAATATTGACACAATACAATGTACAAATACAACACAAATGTGTTGTCACTTTTGTAGAAAATAAACTGTAATAACTGTGCATCTTGCCTATGATAAACAAAATGAGCACAAAGCATCAATATAGTTCGTATGGCCTAAATTTTATTTATGAATGGTTTGCAAGTTCTGACATTTTTCGCAACATTATGGTTGAAGCTTCCGTTCTTCTGAGATATGACACTGTGTCACTGGGTAATCAGTTCTTGGCATTTTGAACAACTGAGTGCCTCACCTTCACGAATCTACAGTTCCCAGAAGAATGCCAGACATGACCAGTAGAGTGAAATATGCAGATACAGTGTTACCAGTAATACCTTCAGTGGACACAACAATAGTCTGTGCTTAGTTTATGGTGTTCTGGGATTTATGACAGTAATGCTATGGCACACCATCTAAACCGAAAAAATGAACTTCAACATGGATTGTATCTCTGATTGGTATGATCAGCTTTTTTCTTGACTGCTTGACCACTGAAGATACATTCGTTTGCTATAACAAGAACCTCTCACTGAACAGCACATCACATCCCAGAAGACCCAGCTCATCAGCAACACTGCTGTGAGAACCTCAAATCTCACCAGATCAAAAAAATTCTGACAGAGATTTCTTAATGGTCTGTTACCAGTAAAGTTGAATCGTTATCATGATCAAAACATTCTATTTAATTCGAAAGACTTACTTATTTTTTTTTGTGAAGCTGATGTGGAAAAAAGTGTTGCAAAAAAAACACAAGAGCTTCAACCTAATGAGGGAAGGCTGAAGGAAAATGTATCACATAATACTTTTAAGCCACATTTATCCTTTGAAACACAGCAGATACTAAACGAACCACCTGTTGTAAACTTTAAAAAACTGTAATTTGATCACACAATGTAATTGTGTGTCTCATATGACACTCAAAATAAGCAGTGATCATTTTCGTGTACAGCATTAAGTGAGTAACTTTTGTTAACGGAGACAGTATGTTTCCTGTGAAGTACAAGCTCTTTAAATAAATTCACATAAACTTCCGAGTGTCCACGGGTCACATTGTTTTTAGGGGTATGAAAACTGTCTACACTACAATAACCCTGTACATTATATTTCATTAGTGAAATACACTGTAAAGTTTGAAACTACAAACAGCAGTGGTACAGATCACCCTTTTCATTCTTTTATGTAGGGCCTGATGATGGCTACCTTTAGTAGCTGACACATGTAGCATTCTGTTGACATATAACAATATGTGTTGTGTTGCTGGATCATTTGTCGGTTTTATTGTGGCACTAGAATGCTATGGGCATCATTTGCCATCTTAACTTTCCTCTGTTTGGAAATCACTCTACTGAGAAGAAACCAGTAATGTGCTCTTCCACCCCCCCCCCCCCCCCCTACCTCAAAATATCAAATAACTACCATCAACATCAGAATTTATTTATTTTTTTTTTTATTCATATTT
>Ga0123354_10017068_pt1 | contig 11373 bp, 7 predicted proteins | sample TergutLab28metaG_2_FD_97872 | JGI IMG/M metagenome (GOLD analysis project Ga0123354, IMG submission 97872) | Labiotermes labralis P4 segment gut microbial communities from Petit-Saut dam, French Guiana - Lab288 P4 | ecosystem: Host-associated > Arthropoda: Insects > Digestive system > Gut ... | reverse complement strand
GTCCGGCGGTAACCTTGAAACATTCAAAATACGCCTGTTGGAACTGATCGCCCTTTTATCCCGCTCCGCATCAGATACCGACTCGCCCGTCCCCGAAATTGATAAAATTACAAAAAATTCGTTTGACGTTATCCTTGGTGAAACTGATTTTGAACTGATATGTTTCCTTACAGGTCAGGCGGTGGAAGAATTTACCGGTATCATTGGGCATAAAGGGCCGAAGATTCTCAGTGATAATTTGTTAAAAGCGGTAAACCATATTGCCCTCCATTATTCGGAGGATTTGTCGTTGAAAGATATTGCCGATATTGTTTTTGTCAGCGCTTATTATCTGAGTCATTTGTTCCGCAAGGAATTGAATACCACATTTTCAGATTATCTCTGTAAAATTCGTGTTGAAAAAGCAAAAGATATGTTGAAAAAGGGTGAAGATCTGCGAATTAATGAGATAGCGGAACAAACCGGGTTCCACAATCCGAATTATTTCACTACTTTATTTAAAAAGGCGACAGGTATGCCGCCCAGAGAATACAGGAATTTTTTCCGGTAGTTGAATACTGCCGAAACTTCAATTGGGAACCAAACGATAAAGGAAAAATAATATGATGGACAAACAGGAAAGGAATTAAATTATGAACATGAAAAAATGGAAAGATGATATCCTTGCGGCGCCCGAAAAAAAAGCTCTGCCGATTTTATCATTTCCCTGCGTACAACTTCTGGGGATAACCGTACAACAACTCATTTCTGACAGTTCAATGCAGGCACAGGGGATGAAAAAAATTTGTGAACGTGTTGACAGTCTTGCATCACTTGCCATGATGGATCTGTCGGTGGAAGCCGAGGCGTTTGGCTCCGTGATTCATAAATCCGATAATGAAGTTCCGGTTGTTATCGGGCGGATTATCGAAACGCTTGATGACGCGGAGAAACTTGCCATACCTGATGCCTGTGTTGGGCGTACCAGCTTATACATCAGCACAATTGGAAAAGCAGCAGGATTAATTACAGACAGGCCCGTATTGGCAGGGGTCATTGGCCCCTTTTCTCTTGCCGGGCGGCTCATGGATATGTCTGAAATAATGTTCGCATGTTACGATAACCCTGAAATGGTTCATGTCATTCTGGGAAAAGTGTCCGAATTTATCACCAATTATATTCTGGAATTTAAAAAAGAGGGCGCTTCAGGAGTTATTATGGCAGAGCCGGCGGCGGGACTGTTATCTCCAAATCAAATTGAAGTTTTTTCATCTTCGTATATACGTACTGTCGTTAACCAGGTAAAAGATGATAATTTTCTGTTCGTATATCATAACTGCGGATTGAACAAGGTCAAATTTCTGCCTTCAGTTATTGGCATTGGCGCTGATGCCTGTCATTTCGGGAACAGTATTGATATGCCCCAGGTACTTGCCGAAATGCCGTCCGATATGCTTGTTCTTGGAAATATCAGCCCGTCTTCTGAATTCCGCAACGGTACGCCGCAGAGCATCTATACAGCCGCAACTGAACTTTTACGAAAATGTTCCGGTTATGGTAATTTTATTATTTCATCGGGATGCGATATTCCGCCTCTGAGCCCCTGGTCGAATATTGACAGTTTTTTCCGGGCGGTCGGCGATTTTTACCGGTGTGGCGGTATCTGACACCGCAGCCGGCCAGTCTCTTATCTCCTAATAATTATCTTAATATAGGGAGCTTCCGGAAACTTCAGTTTTTAGGGGTTTCCTATTGATATTACGTTCGGTAATATTTTGAAAATTGTTCCCGGGTTATCTGTACCGCACGGGTAAGCCGCCAGGGTTCTCCGAGCAAAGTCAATTCCTCGCGGAAAGTAACTTCCAGCGGACAGCCAGCCGCGGCCCTTACACTTTTTGCGATATGATCTGCCAGGGCTTCCTCGTTAAAAACAGTATCAACGGCGATAAAAGTGGCCCGTGGTTTCCGGTGATAGACGATTTTTTTGCCCCGGATTTTTTCAGCTAACGCTTCTTCGTTGGTCCATGGTGATACAGATATTTTACGAAGGTTGGCAAGCCTGGACAGGCATCTGTCCCACAAACTGTCCACTGGTTCGCAGCAACCGTATGAAAGCAGGCCGAAGCGCATTGTCAGTTTTTCCATGTATGAGAAGAAAAATTCATCAAACATCTGAGGGCTCATACCGACAGTTTCCTGAAAATTTGTATAACCCCACACATTGGCGAAACTAATGGCTTTCCCGGCTTCGGGATCGTAGAGATCGGTTGTATAGCCCCATGAACCCTGCCCCAGCCAGCTTCCGTTGTTGTTGCAGACAATCGCCCGGGTGCGCTCAATTTCATCCATGTACTTGAGGTAGTCATTGGTAAGGGTATCCATAAGCCGGTGCATCAATTCAGGGTAATCGTACAGTGTCATCATCATTTTTTCCATGCCCATAAAGTTTAAGGGAACACCCCCCAATAGAAAATAAAATGACGGAAACTGTATCTGTCCCGAAAGGACGCCTCCAAGGAGTTCTTCAATGAGTGCCTGTTTTTCCCGCGCTTCCCTCAGCCCTGCATCAACATGCATTACCGTTTTCTTTAGTTTGCCATAGTCTTTTTGTAAATCATCAATGACAGGCTTTACCGCATAACCCATGCTTGCCTGTCCGCCGGAGTCGCTGGCATAAACAAGTTCCGGATCTATCCCGAAAGGAGTTATTTGGTTTGGAACAGTTACCGCTACATATGGAGGTATGACGCGGTCATCATTCAGTAATTCATGATTTCTGATATTCCGGGTAATCTGGCTTTCCACTTCGCGGGCAAGGGGCGTTTCGCACTTGAGCGTCGGGAATACCTCTTCCGGATGGCCGTTGAATTCCACTGAGACCATAGGGGTGTCACATTCGCCATTATTGAGCGCGTACCATTTTTTAAGGCGCTGCTCCATAACTGGCAGCGACGCTATTTCCGCCTGCCGCTTTGCAAGTTCCTGTAGATAATCTTTTTCGTTCATATAAGCAAACCTCCGATTTCATCATGGTATACCATTAATTGACGAATGGAGCAAGGATCATACCCGTGCTTGGGCGGACATGGCCGGATTCCTGTTTAACCGGATTACCGAGCGTGGTTTTCACAGCTTTTGCGGAATACGGAAGGAGTTACCCCGATTTCCGCTTTAAAGACTTTAGTAAAATAATTGTAATCCGGAATACCGATATCTTCCGCAATGAGGTAAATGGGTAATTCCGCCGACAAGAGCAGTTCTTTCGCTTTTTTTATACGCTCGGCGCGGATCAGCCCGTTTACTGTTATCTGCAAATCACGTTTTACCGATTTGCAAAGCGTGGTTTTCCCGATTTTAAATTCCCGGGCTATATCATTAACCGAAATTTCTCTGTCAAGGTTTTGTATGATGTAATGTGACACCTTACTGGAAAGCGGTTCTTTCTGAAAGCGGTAATAGTTGTCATACCATGCATTGGTCGCCAAAGCCTGCAATATTACGGTGCACGCCTCAGCCCGTTTCCTGTCGAGTACCGGAAGTTCCGAATAGAGGTATTTTAATGTATCGGTGACAGGATACGAGGCTTTTTTTCCCAAATTTTTCCACATGGCTTCACTCTTGTCTCCGGGGGGCCGGGCCTGTCCTATCATCACATATCCTATCTGTATATTTTCGGATGTTATCACAGGGGCCGCTATTTCGGTTAATCCCGCGTGGCATTGGTATATATATGGCGTTTTTCTTTTTGCAGCCTGTTGGAAAGCGTATTCGTCGCAGCGCTTGCATGCGGCTAAGCCTGATTTATAAGCCCAGATTGTATCGCAATATTTGGCACCCACTGTCGGATAGCATACTATCTCTTTGCCATTCAGATCGTAAAAACCGATACGGGCATTAATCAGAGTGTGAAAACTCTTCATGAGCATGTGCATTTTGTCTTTGTCCCAAATCATATCCATACAATGTACCTTGTTTTTATGCGCACAGTGAACAAATTTGCTATTTTATAAGTAATATATACTATCTGATTTCATTTTTCAACCATAATAATTATATATAAAGCATTATTCGGAACCAGCAATGAATTGCAAGGCGCTTATGGCGCGGTTGATTATGTATTAAAGGAGGACGTGTTGAAAAAAGTCGGTATTATTACATTTATCCTGTTGCTTGCCTGTGTGGCGGCCATTGCAGCCCAGGAAACAGCGCTTGGTATGGACACTGGCGGAAAACAATTGTTCGCGTTTTCCATGTACGGCGAGGCGATATGGGCGCCCTTTGTGTACAAGGGCGGTAACACCGATGTTAGCGAGATGCAGGGCGCCGGCGCGGGGATGGGTGTTGGCGCGAGCGGGTGGGGCGGCAACGGCGCCATGGTCGGCTTCATGGTAACGGGCCAGAGCCCGAACGGGGCTATCGGCGCGGAACTGCGCATGAGTCCGCAGGTAAGCGATGGGACTTTCCGCGTTTTGGATAACGACGCCTACATCTGGATACGGCCCTTTGACATGCTCAAGGTTCAATTCGGAATGTACCGGTGGGACGATATAAGGGGACAGGTGGGCCATTCCGACTCTCCGGCGGGCGGTTATGGCGCGACCGAAGACGATATATTCCAGCATGTGCAGTCCAATTCCTATGGGACGCTTATTTTTTTAATGCCGCCGTCAACGGCGCCTGACGCCATAAAAGGCTTAAAGTTGTTCGGTTCCTTTGGTGTATCAGGCTGGCTTGATACCAACTCGCCTGCCAGTTACGCGGCCCGCTCCGGGAAGCTGGCTGAATATATTTTCAGCACTCCACACGCGGGGCTGGCGTACCGGAACGAAGCCTTTGGTATGGCGAGGTTCCAGTTTATCGGCAGTACATATAAATGGGGACAGGGAACTGATTGGGCTACCATTACCACCCCCAGCAATTACAATACAGTTAAAGAAACCCATGGATATTTTCCCGGGAACGCGAGCGAAGCAGCGCGGATGGAGTTTGCGGTGAATGTTACCCGCATACCCAATATGAACCTGGACATTGGCTTTGGCATTCCGTTCCCGGTTACCGTTGTGGCGAAAGATAATGGGACAACAGACCGGGGTATGCCGGTCGGCCCCACATATCTGGACGCGGGCAGCCGCCAACTGTTTGGCTGGGCGAATACCAATTACCTCGCTGATACTGTGGGTGATAAATGGCAACCGCCCATGAAAATCGCGCTGGCCCTTGACTATAAAATGGACGAACTGGGACTGGGAGCGGTTTTGCGGGGCAAAATGGAATTCGGTGAACAAATCGCGTTTGCCAAAGGGTTTCCCAATTACAAGGGCGGTTTACAATATGAAGTCTCTCTTGAACCCCGTTATACCATCATGGACATAGGCATAGTATCGTTGAATCTCGCGGTAAAGGTGCAGCAGAACAGTACCTTTGAGGGAAAAGATATCAGCTTTGATACATATAACACAATGAACACGTACAGCATCAGCCACAATGGGACAGTTGACGCGGGGCTGGGGTTGTTTTTTACCCGAATGCTGTTTGGGAACAGCAGTTATGTGAAAGTAGGCGTGTGCGCGAATCTGCCTGTGGGCGGCGACCGGTATAACTGGTCAACCGATACGGTAACCGACACGGCAGGTGACCGGCTGACAAAGCAATATGCGCAGGCGTTTATGAAAACGAACCTGATCGTAATGATTCCAGTAATTGCGGAAATAAGTTTTTAAGCAAACCGGTTTCATAAGAAAAGGGCGTGATACAAAGTGATACGGAGGTTTATATGAGAAAAGTGGTTATGGCGCTAAGCACTGTCATGATGCTGTGCATACCTTTCCTGCTGGCAGGCTGCGGCGATGTGAAAACAAATATCTCGGGCGGAGGTGATGATACAGATTACGGGAACGCAAACATACCGGACGATTTCGACTGGAGCGGTTTCTGGGACGGTTATTCCGGAAATACTATTACCGTTGACCCCGCTGTGAAACACCAGGTGATGCAGGGGTTTGGTGCGGCGGACGCGTGGGTAGGTCAATTGGTTGGCGGCTGGTGGGGTGAACCGGTCAAACAGAAAATAGCCGATTTTCTGTTCAGCCAGGATGTGGACTCTTTCGGGAACCCCAAAGGCATCGGGCTTTCCATGTGGCGGGTGAACCTGGGCGCCGGAAGCTGGGAACAGGGGAACTCAAGCCAAATAGGCACGAGCACATGGACAAGCGGCCGGACGACCTGGGATGACACCCGTCGCGCGGAGTGCTACCTGGCGAATGTTGCCAATGCGTATGACACAGCCAAAGTCGGAACCGCCGGCATTGAGAAAAGCGCACTGAGCGGGATTGTATACGACTGGAACAAGTGCGTTGGGATGCAATACTGGATGAAAGAAGCAAAAAAGCGCGGCGTCGAGCGGCTGGTAGCCACTTGCTTTTCTCCGGTAGTAGCCTGGACTATAAGCGGTTCTGGCGTTATGTCACAAATGGCGCCTCCCCAGGAATCAGGGAATTTAACTACGGAGGGATACTCGGAGACAACCGGGTTCCCGGCATACTTGGCCGATGTGGCGGAGCATTTCGCCCAAAGTGCGCAAAATATTATAGACAATAAGGGTAACACGCAAAGCCTGCGGTTCGATTATATCTCCCCGGTCAATGAACCCCAATTCTGGTGGGGCCCTACGAAGCAGGAGGGATCTTCATGGTACAACGCGAATATCGCACAGCTTGCCCGCAATATTGATACGGCAATCAGAGATAACGGAAGACCTGATATAAACGAAAACAACACCAAAATACTGATCCCGGAAGCGGTGAACTGGATGTGCCTGTACAGTAATCCCGGTATGTCAGGCGTGAATCACCCAAACGCGAATGATCAAATAAAAGACTTCTGGGGAAGCGGCGCTGACAATCTGAAGGATGTCCTGTCCCTGGCCCCGGTGGCGGCCGGCCATACCTATTGGTCGCACGGCGACGATTCGTCACTGGTCAGTATCAGGTCACAATTGAGCACTGTTGCCAATACGTACAGTGTCGTTCCCTGGAATACCGAATGGTGCGCGCTTGGCCTGGGCGAAGGTTTTGCATGGGGCGATGGTACCAGCTTTATGAGCAAAGCAACGTGGTGGGACACCGCCATATTTATGGCAAAACTGATGTGGGCCGATATAACGGTTGGCAATGAGGCGTCCTGGTCATTCTGGACCGCCCTTGACGGTGAAGATACTTGCAAGGACTTCTTCAGTCTGATTGGCGTCGCGCCGGGCGTATCAAGCTATGACGCGAACGTCAGTGAATATTTTGAAAAATCCGGTTCAGTCAAACCCCAGGCCAACTTGTGGACTTTGGGCAACTACTCCCTCTTTGTACGCCCCGGCTTTACGTGCATAGACGCGGGCGCCGGTAATATAAGCGGCATTAACACCCCGGCGGGATTGATGGTCAGCGCGTACCAATCGCCGGCCGGCTACAAAGATTATAATTCCGATAAGGCAGTGAACCGCATTGTGGTGGTATATGTGAACTTTACCAATACCAACTATCCAATAGCGGCGAAATTTGCCGATGGCCGGAATCCGAAAAATGTTCTGTGTTTCGTTACCAAACAGAGCAATACCAATGACCTGAACGATTTGGGTTCCAAAGGCATGGGGCTGCGCAGAGCGGCGACCGGAGATGGCGGCGTGTACACAGTCGAAAAACAATCCGTGCTCACTGTTGTCTATGATTTTTAATTTCAGGAGATGAAAATGAAACAGAAAAAACAATTGAAGTGGCTAATCGGGGCGGCGGCAGTGCTGTCGCTGTGCTTCGCGTTTTCAAGCTGCCCGGCCACGGACAACGGTACTACGGATAAAGTAATAACCGGCCTGAATCTGACCCAAATAATTCCCGCTCCGGTTACCGGTGAAACACCGGTATTCAGCTACTCGGGCGCCCAGTATTCACTGGCGATTACCTGGGAGAACGGGGACGGCGATGCCCTTGCGGGATCTGACGCGGTATTCGCGGGCGGGGAAAATTATATCGCGTACGCCGTAGTAACCGCCAACGGGGGATTTACGCTGAATGGTTTAAAAACCGGCAGCTTCAGCCATTCAGGCGCGATCAGCCGCTCGTTTGATCCGGCGACAGCGACTGTTACTCTGGCATTCTACCCGACCGATATCGAACTAATTGTAAGCGAGTTTGATTTGACTGATAAGATCGCCGCTCCGGAAACAGGCGTGGTTCCCGCAACAACTTACAATTCTACGCAGTATAATTTATCTGTTTCCTGGGCGGTGACCAATGGAGCGGCGCTGGGAAGCGGGGAATCTTTTGCGCCCCTGACCGAATATACCGCGACCGCCGTTGTAACTCTTTCAGGTTATTCGTGGCCGGAAGGGAACGTCACCTTTACCCACTCGGGTGCCAAAACAGACGGCGTAACTTTTGATTTGGCAGCCTCAACCATTACCGTACATTTCCCCGCGACAATCATTCCGCCCCCGAATATTATTTCCGGTCCGAACCCGGATGGGTGGGAAATTACCGTTGGACAAAAAGTTCCGGTTCAACTTCAGGCGGGCAGAACCTACAAGATGGGGATACGGCATAAAGGCCCGTCTGCGGAGGATGAAAATGGCGCTTCATTTGAATTGTTTCTTGGGATAGCCGATCCACGTCCGGAGGCGTATGACTGGTTTAGTGATGGTAATACGATAATGCTGCCTGGATTAAATGATTGGACTGATACAGCCGAAGATTATATCTGTCCGGGAACGAATAATTACTTTTTCATTTTGCTCAGTACTGCGTTAAGTGATCCTGGTCCTTTTTCTGTCGCGCAAATGTGGCTGTACGATATAACCGACGGTCCCAATACCAATAATTTGCTCTTAAATCCTGATTTTGCCTATGCCAGCGCCATTTATTTAAATCCCAAAGGTAACCATTTTGGCCATACCGTAATGGAAAATCATCCCGGCTGGGTTATGCGTGAAGACTGGAGTATCAGCCCAGCGGAATAAAAACAATTTCAACCGCTGCCCCGGATCTTAAAGCGCGGGACAGCGGGTTATCTCGTAAACAGGGAGTGCGTTCTATGAAGATACGGAATTTGGCTATTGTATTAATTGCATTGGCGCTTGCCTTGTCTCTTGCCGGGTGCAGAGGAACAGGTTCAAAGCCGGTTACCGTTACCATGCTGCTATTGGGCAACAAACCTACTAACGGCAGGGCCGAGGCTGCAATTGCGGAGATCAATAAAATTACCGCTGAACGTATCGGCGCGGTATTAAAAACACGGTACATTGAATGGGCTGACTGGCAGAATCAGTATCAGCTTACCCTTGCGTCCGGAGACCCGAATATTGATTTAATAATTACCGGAACAGATTGGCTCTATGCATGGGAGATTGCCCGAAAAGGAGGCTTCTTCCCATTGACGCCGGAATTACTGCAAAAGAACGCGCCCATGACGTGGGCTGAAGTAACGCCTGAGCATTGGGATTTCTGTTCCGAAAATGGAAATATCTGGTTTATCCCGGAAGACCAATACAGCCAGTACACCAACCATGGTATGTACTGGCGTACGGATTGGGCTCAAAAAGGCGGGCTTACAGAGATTAATGTTTTTGAAGACCTGGAAAAATACTGGGACATCGTAAAAAAATATTACCCGCTGGCTGTTCCCTGGGATGTAGCGGGCGCCGAGTTCGGCGGGTCCGGCCTGATTGACGGCTATTTCCAGAGTAAAGCCGCTATCCAGCCATATATTGGCGTTACTGTCGGGAATTATTCTCTTTTCCAATTTAACACAAATGATCCGTACACCGTCATTTCGTGTTATATGGATGGAGATATGCTGCTTGACGCGGCAAAACTGTTTGAGGGCTGGGCAAAAAAAGGATTCTGGCGGGAAGACGTACTGAATTACCGGGGTGAGACCCGAAACCTTTTCCTTGCGGGTCTCTCCGGTTCCGATCAGCACCATACCAACACTTACCTCCAATTGCGTGAACAGATGGATATAGACCAGCCCGGTTCTGAAATACAAATGTATTATTGGGGAAAGGAAAACGGCAATGTTTATCGGGATCTTATCACCCATGGCGCCATGGCTATTAGCCGGGCTTCACGGCATGTCGATAAGGCGCTGCAGATGTACGATCTGCTGCGCAATGACAAGCAAATATATTTATTATACAACTACGGCATTGAAGGTGTTGATTACAACGTAAACCCGGACGGTACATACAGTTATCCCAAAGGGTATAACCTGATCACCGACGCCATTGGAACCAACTTCTGGGGCGGACGTATGGACGCTTATGAACCTGTCTGGGATACCTGGTGGAAGGGCCGGCAGGATTTTATCCGGCACCTCAACAGTTTTGCAAAAGACTACCCCCTGCCCAAATTTGTTTTTGACAACAGCAAAGTTCAGGCGGAGATATCGGCGCTGGGCAACGTATGCGCCACTTATCTTCCCGCCATACAATTTGGCAAAACAGACGATCCCGTGAAGGCCGTTGCCGAGTTCCGCGCCGCCCTCAAACAGGCCGGTTACGACAAAGTAAAAGCGGAGATACAGGCGCAGCTTGACGCGCTGAAAACGGGCATTGAGTAATTGCTTTAAAATTTTAAATAAATTTATGGAGGTTTTTATGTTGATGAAGCAAAATCAATTACGGTTGTGGACCGTGATTGCGGTTCTGGCAGCGGCACTGTTGTTTGGCGCATGTTCCCAGCCAACGGATGAATTGGGCAGTGCTGTCACACTGACAGCGGGCAGTGCGCAAAATGTGGATTATACCGATACGAGCACTGCTATCAGTTTTACCGGCAGCAATATACCGGACCTTACCGCGGCGGATTTTTCTATTGCTCCCGCGGGAAACGGCGTGGAAATTGCTGATGTTACGGTGAATGCTGAAAAGACCAGCGTAAGCGTTGGGGCAATTTTCCCCGCCAATAGCGCTGTATCCGCGGTGGTGTACACAATCACTGTTGCCCCTGGCAATAAAAAAGTGAAAGCCTCTTCGGGCGTGGCAATAACACAGGCTGGGGGGCCGGCTGTAGTTAGCGACCTGGACTTGAGCGGTCTTTTTGCCGCCCCTGTTGCGAGCGCCGCGCCGGATACTGCGTTTGACAGTACCCAGTACTCAGGCAGCATTGCATGGGAAACAGCAGCAGGCGATCCTGCCGGAAGTAAATTTGATTATTCAACCGGTTATAAGGCCGTTATAATCTTGTCAACAAACCCCGGATATATATTGGATGGGCTGTCCAATGGTACCGGCGTTTTCAGCTACACGGGGGCGGTATCTGTCAACTATGATAATACGTTCGGAAAAGTAACAATTGGATTTGCAGCAACATCAGACCCTCACGTAATATCTGGCTCCCTGTTTGGAAGCTG
>Ga0123354_10017066_pt1 | contig 11374 bp, 5 predicted proteins | sample TergutLab28metaG_2_FD_97872 | JGI IMG/M metagenome (GOLD analysis project Ga0123354, IMG submission 97872) | Labiotermes labralis P4 segment gut microbial communities from Petit-Saut dam, French Guiana - Lab288 P4 | ecosystem: Host-associated > Arthropoda: Insects > Digestive system > Gut ... | reverse complement strand
GTATACCACTGACAGGTAGACCTATATGGAGTATGTGGATCCACGATTTGCAAGGTATACCACTGACAGGTAGACCTATATGGAGTATGTGGATCCACGATTTGCAAGGTATACCACTGACAGAAACTAGCAAGACAGGCAATGTAAGTCTAACATAACGGCGTGGCACGTTCACGTGACGATTGTTACCATGGAAGAGCAATAAATATTACGTATTTTGAGTCTGTGGGTGTAGCCTTCGCTATCCAGCACGCAAAGCGCATGCGCCATTTTATCATCTGCGGCCAGTCCGGCTCTACAATATTTTTCCACATTGTCTTATAACGCCAAAATTTTATGGGGAGGGGGGGGGGGAAGATACTAGAAATGAAATTGTGTTTCGATTTTCTCTAAAACTTTTGCCTGAAACATTTCTCATTCTAAGAAAAATTGAGAAAGGTATTATCATAAATGTACCGGGGTGCTGATAAGTCCTTAGCCCGACCAGGAAGGAAACAAGCTCGGAAGCATGTCAGGGACGCGCGAGATTTCAACAACATCGAGACGCGAGCTGTTATCAAGTTGTTTTTCCTGCAAGACAAGGCGCCGAAGGAAATTCACGCCATTCTGACAGAAACATTATCTTGTTTCCTTCTTGGTCGGACTAGGGACTTATCAGCACCCCTTTATATTGGTCTTCGTGTAAAGTACTCGTTATTCTTGTCAGATTTTAACGAAACATGAATTTCGTCAACGAATTTTCGAAAAATCCTCAAAAATCAAATTTCGGGAAAAAGCTTCCAGTGGATGCCGAGTTGTTCCATCTAGACGGAGAGACAAACACGATGAAGGCAACAGTCGTTTTACGCAATTTTGTGAAAGTGCCTAAAAACAGGCCACGACCGTTTTCTTCCAAATTCACCAATTACAGTTCAAAAGACGTTCACTTGCACATAACTTACGGGCCTCCTGAAGTGCATCAACTAACAAAAATCACATTCGGTATCACAGGTTTGCACAACGGCTTTGCTAGTGAATCGGTTCTTCTGCGATGAAGCGGCATGTGGCTGGACAGGTGTGTTGAGGCGATCATCTTCAAGAATCTGGTAGATTCCCAAGAAGAACGCCCAACACATTCTTCTTAGGCAGCACTACACTTACACAAGGCACCACGTTCTTTCGTTCGAAATGTCAGAAAACACTGGTTCAGTAACACGCCGTTACATCTCAGGAGATATGAATCATAGAATTTATGTAGTTGCAATAATACCTTCTTGTGGGATATGATGACGTGTAGTCTGCTGTAGGTATACTGACGTTTCGGGGGGGTAGGGGGGGATATTGCTTTCTTCTTCAACGCAGAAGACGGTATGAAAGCAAACGGTTCCTCCGAAACTTACCAAACTACAAACGACGCCACATCTCACAACACGACCGTGAGAATCTCAAACCGCCAACAGTCACGTTCCTGAGTACAGAACAAGCAATTGTAAAAATTACGTTTATTATTATGGTTATTATTATTATTTTATTTTTTTTGTGGCGTTGCGGCCCAACACGGGCCATGGCCTCTTCATTCTTCGGGTTTCTAGATCACACACAACGACACATCACAGTCAGTAGGACTCCTCTGAACGAGTGTTCAGCCCGGCGCCGAGACCTCTACCTGACAACACACAACACTCACAACAGACAGACATTCATGACCCCGGTGGGATTCGAACCCAAAATCTCAGCAGGCGAGCGGCCACTGGGACCGGTTATTATTATTATTATTATTATTATTATTATTATTTGTGTTTGTGACCTTTATCCGGGGTACTTACAATTACATACCTAAAAAAACGTGTTTCTAGGGTATATAATGTCGTTCGCTATTCCGTGTTTCAATTTATGGCACATGTAATGATACTTCCTTGACAAGTTTTGTACTTTTACATTTGTACTTCCCGGAGTGTGTTAAGTGTCCATTATGGCTGTTTATATTATTATTATTATTAGTAGTAGTAGTAGTAGTAGTAGTAGTAGTAGTAGTAGTGATAGTGGTAGTTGTAGTGGTAGTTGTAGTGGTAGTAGTAGTGGTATTAGTAGTAGTGGTAGTAGTAGCAGCAGTAGTAGTAGTAGTAGTAGTAGTAGTGGTGGTGGTGGTAGTAGTAGTAGTAGTAGTAGTAGTAGTAGTAGTAGTAGTAGTAGTGGTAGTAGTAGTAGTAGTCTCAGACTATGCCCGGTGTTGTTAATGGAGCACCCAGAGTTCGTGCTGTTAACCAGGGATCACGAGTGTCGCAACGGGGAATATTGCAATGAGTGTATAAAGCCAGCAACACGGTGAACTGACATGATTACGGGTTGTCAGCCCCTTCATCAAGCAAGTGGACTTATCATTAAAGAATTTTCTCACTATGGGACAGCTGTTTAGTGTGACCATTTTATGGACCTGTGACAGTAGGTGAGGGTCTAAATTGAGCTTAATTAGGCATTGGTTAAGAAAGTTAGGGATGGCCTCCGTAGCAGACAGGACCAGTGAAATGATAGCAGTCTTGTTCACTTGCCACTGCTGTTTGATGTCAAATGTCAGTTCCTGATATTTGCGGTGTTTTTATGTATTTGTGGCGTCTAAATTTTGGGCCAGTGGAAATGCTATGTCAAAGCATGCAGGTTGCTTATTTATGATATCAACCAGTGTCATGTGTGGCCTATTATTATTATTATGGGCATTTATTGTTCCTTGGAACTACATTCCGATTAACTCCAAGCTATCGCAGTGGTGAACAGGTACCAAAAGCAGGCAACTTCTGTGTGGTGTAATATGGGTTCCGAAGGATCACAATATTTTGTCTTAATTCACAACCAAAGATAAAAATTTTCATACGCAACGTCACGTGTTGTGACTAGTCGTTCAGCAGTTGAAATATTACGGCACCAAAGATAATACTATGCCATAACTGTGTAAACGTACACTAAATCTCACGACCACCAAATAGCCGCAACACACAAACCAATGAGAAGACACAAACCGGAATCACACATTCCACCCAATAACCCCTGTAGCTATGGCAGCACCTTAACACGCATAACGAGCAGGTGTTTCACACGCATCCCTTACTGCCGTCATCCCATTTACATAGTTGGAAAGCGTCATTAAATAAATTAAGAACCATATTTCAAGTGGTATCTTCCGTTCTCTGTTGATATCATGCTGACATGTTTTAGTGTCTTTATTTGTATCTACTGCGAGGCCATAACTAATATATGTGGTAAGCTACGCGTTCAGAGCCCCAAACAGTGAAGACAAAGTGGGCAAACAGTGTGAGATCTATGGCGGTGACTACATATAAAATATGACTTCGTTACGTTGAAACTTGCGGTTCTGACACACTAGGCCTATTGCTGATGGCTTCAGAAGAAAAATGGAAGTAATAGGACGGGAAAGAGAGGAAAACAAGGCGGGAAATATATGAAGAGTGTAGCAACTCCTGAGAGTTTCTTCTGCTACTGCCTCCGTATTTTGAGTTCGTAAATGTACTACACGCTCTTATAAAAGAAGGTAGAACTGGAGAGATATACAAGTGGAGAGGCGTAAAGTTTCTTAACTTATTTCGGTTCTTGAGCTGGGGGAAGGCATAACTTAACCTTTAGACGCCTAATGTCAACTATAATTGTCGTACCGCACAGCTAACCTCTAAATTTGCGTTTTATATATTTATTCAACAAATATAGATACTGAATACTTTAAATATGGTTATATACTCTCCGTTTTTTTCTCTTCAAAACGCAGTTTGTTTCATAATTCTAACGTATTTGGTTCCTATTTTATTCACATTTTATATACAGAGTGTGCTAAAATTAAAAAAAAAATAATTCCGGCGCCAAAAGGTTAAGTCTCGTTTACGGGGGTGTTCGCAAAAAAAACCGCCAATATTAGCTTCATGTTTGCCCGTCTGATCGTCCGCATAGAACAAGGCGACTCCTATTGCAGATTTTAATCATTTCTCCGACAACTTCTGATTTCGGTTAAAATCAGATAAAAACAAGACACTTCGCATGAACACCTATGTACCTATACAATCTCTCGCGATGACTGGTTTTCATAAATGAAACAGTGTTCCGTGCGAGGTAGGCGCTGAGGCCGAAGAAATAGTTTTCATAATTGAGACTGTTGACTGTGAGACACGAGATGAGGCTGAAGCAACAGTTGAGCTTCGAGTGTCGAGCATACAAAAAAAAATCATATGTAAATTTCTTCTCCTACGATACCTCGCTGATGATCGACAGTAAATCATTTGCTAAGGTACAGATAAATCTCACAGTGTGTTTTAAAATACGCAAATGTTTCCCTAGAAGTATTAGTCACTCATTTAACATCTAGAGACAACAGCAGCGACGGAAGTGTAACAACTGCGGATGTTACATGACTTTTTGTTCAGTTACCTTGACAACAGTAACATCAGGCCATACTGGAAATTCTCACAGAGGTTTTGCTGGAGATTAGAGTCTTCTGGGATGTGACACTGCATCAATGTGCGAGCAGTTGGTGTCTTGCCCCTCAACACAGCGCCACATCCCAGAATACTCGAAGCTTCAACCGTAATATTGTGTGAAAATTCAATTGGATGCAAAACATATTTCAAATTTTGTTACAAATTCTATTTCAAACATTTTGCGCTTCAATAAATATTCTTCAAGCTAAGCTGAACATGCGCGCGCAAGCCCATACAGACCCAAAGTCTCCCCCCCAAAAAAGTGAAAGTTACCGTTGTCCGATATGAATACAAAACTGTACGTGCCCAAAAACTTCAGCAAAGCTCCCAAAAATTTGATTTCATAAGAATTACTTCAGCGGCACTCCAGTTGCAATACGCGGACAGGTGGACGAACGGACATATGACGACGACACGAACGGGCACGTTTTTTGTAACTTCTCGTTGCGACCGGGCCGACAGAAAACAAGTTTTAGATCTGCAATTATAATAAAGAGACTGTCACAGCCGACGAAGACTGCCCACACACACACACACATCACAGTCCACTACGTGGGAACACGAGAAATCTCGACAAGATAAGTAAACACTGGTGATTCCTTTGTCTCGCGTCACATTTATCTACAGACGTTGGGAAACGGATAAGTGGCCTGTATTTTGACAAGTTCACCGTTCCCACGACGTTCAACTACCCAACAGTGGCAAATGCTTGTCAACTACACCATACCAGTCATAGGAATACGGCTTAAGAGCCACATCGTTATTACAATAATCCACCGACAGGAAATTCAACCCAAATCTTGTAATTTTTTAATGCATCCCTTTGTGTTCGACTATAAAAGAAGGAATAAACACACAACCATGAAACACAACTTCATAAAATAATTCATTCAGCTACATGTTTCGACTCCAAGGGTTCATCATCAGGCTGGCTTAAAGAACATACTAGAAGATATCTTCCTTTAGTATGCTCTGTAAGCTAGCCTTATGATGACCCCATGGAGTCAAAACATGTAGCTGAATGAACAATTTTATCAAGTTGTGTTTGATGATTATCTGTTCATTCCTTACTCAAAATCTTATAAATGACTTCGGGTACGAAAAATTCCGTGTGACCGACAGATAGACAACATCTCACTACCGCGCACTCACATCATACATTCGTGCAAATAACACACAAAATACCGAAACTGTATGCCTCACGTCATTCCATGATGTCGCCGTACATATTCCATGGCGCAACAACCCCTAGTGGGCCAGGTTCTCCTCATTATCTAGGCTTCACGATCACACTCAGACACACCACACTCGGTAGGACTCCTCTAGACGATTGATCGGCTCGTCGCAGATACCTCTACCTGACAACACACCACACTTACAAGAGACACGTGTGTCCCCAGAGGGATACGAACCCGCAATCCCAGCAAGCGAGCGACTGCAGACCCACGCCTTAGACCGCGCGGCCACTGGAATCTGCCATGTATGTATATTACACCTCACAGATTAGACGGAATTTATTCACAAAGAGTTCAACATCGACGTATTGTCAATCTATGACGAGGCACAGTCTAACAAAAGTACGTTTTTATGAAAACATAACATTCTTTTTTTTTTTAAAAAAAAAGTTACAAACTTCGATCAGCTACGAACATCCTCAGGCTTATAAAATGCATGCCGGTCCCAGTGGCCGCTCGCCTGCTGAGATTGTGGGTTCGAATCCCGCCGGGGGCATGGATGTCTGTCTGTTGTGAGTGTTGTGTGTTGTCAGGTAGAGGTCTCTGCGACGAACTGATCTCTCGTCCAGAGGAGTCCTACCGATTGTGATGCGTCGTTGTGTGTGATCTAGAAAACTTCGAGAATGATGACGAGCCAGAATAAAGCAGGCTGAACCGTTGGGCGACGCCTGCAGCAAATAGACAACGTAGCAGTTTAGGAGAGAATAAAATACCTAGTTAGTCTCCAAAGACTAGGTGGTATCGGGAAAAAAAATGCATAAAAAGAAGACTTATTTTACGTCGTTACAATTACTAATCCATGGAATGCGTTATCATATTACTATCCCTTGTCAGTTTTATTAGTAGTAAATCACCTTAAAAGTTGATTAATTATAAGGCATTTTAAAATGTCGATAATTGCAAATTGCATTAGAGTTGTATTAACTGTACATAATTTTACAGTTTTATTAAATGAAAATGACTTCAAAATTTATTAATTTTAAACATTTTACAATTTTTTAAGTGCTAAATACTTTACAGTTTTATTAATTGCACATCACGTCACAGTCTTATTAATTGTAAATTACTTTACAATTTTATTAATTGTAAGGCACTTTACAATTTTATAATTTTAAATCCCCTTACAGATTTATAAATCATACATCACTTCACCATTTTATTCATTGCACATCACTTTACATTTCCATTAACTGTGAATCACTTCACAATTATCGGAATTGTAAGGTGATTTAAATTAATAAAACTCTAATGTGACAACAAATAAAATATCTCATTTCACGAAAAGATCGTTGTAACGACATAAAACAAGTCTTCTTTATGTATTTTATAAGCCCAATGATAATTCAAGGCGGCCGAAACATGTAGCTTTTTATGAAAATAAAGTTTGATTTATAAAAAAAAATAGTTATATTAGAGTGTACCTAAGGATAGACTGAAAATTTATGAACCACAACGGTGAGTCATGCACTGAGATCAACCTTTAGTTCGCCTACGTAATTAATAAGCTTTGTTTAAATCATTGACATAGGTGTTACCTGTTTCTGAACTCAGGTTTAACGGAAGGCTATAACTTTTCTCTTGTGAGAATACGTGAGAAAATTTGGCGAAGACCGTCCCAAAGTTAATTCCATCTTAAGACAAAGGCGACCACAAATTCAATTTAGAAGTATTAAGTGAGCTTAGAGACAACTTCGCACAACCTTACGTTCACAGCTCCATTACTGGAGAAGTTCTAAGTCTAAGAACTTTCCTGGCAATCTACTAGTGAAAGCTCTGATATTCTGTAATGATGAGAATAGCACTGGGTTAGGATTTATTGTGTCGAGCGTGCAAGTAGCCTGTTGCTTGATATATCAGCGCTACAAACTTCTTTAACGAGATGTGTCTGTCCGTCTGTTCTTCTGCTTCATTAACTCATTTAGGGCTATTATGATGCCAACAAATAAACATAGTCCAGCTACGCGGCTGAGTGAGCAGAATTTCAGCGTCGTAGTATTAAGAAGGTCCTGGGTTCAAACCTGGAGCTGGAAACCGGTTACTCTGAACAAGGTTTCCGATATTTTTTTATTCCCTTCATACCAGTACTGAGACAATAGTCAAATCAGTGCCGTACACTGCAGTATCGTCCACATAGCGTCCAATTCACTATTCAATAATCATGTTAAAATAGCCTAAGCTACTGACAGTGGTGTTGTTAAACTAATTAAATCAGTTAATTATTCATGTATTCAAAACGGAACGGGAATAATTTGTTAAGACACAGCCAGGGAGGGGACCAAGGTAGCACAGTGGTTGAGGTGCTGTGCTACAAATCGGAAGGACGCTGGTTCGATTCCAGATGGTGTCATTGGAATTTTTCATTGACATGACCATTCCGATAACACTATGGCCCTGGGGTCGACTCAGCCTCTAACAGAAATGAGTACCAGGAGAATTTTCTGGGGGTAAAAACGGCCGGTTCGTAAGGCAGACAACCTTACCACCATCCTGTGCCGTTGTCATGAAATCAGGGAACCTTAACTTCCAGGAACCCTCTGGGAACCTCGGGCCTGTAATGGGACTGATTTGCCTTTACTTAGCCAGGGAAGTTGGAATCTCAGAGTCGGGACGTCAGGACGAATGTATTTTGCACGGTCGCATCTAATATTTGTGTCCTCAATATGGTACCTGCTTCATGTCACCACTCTGATGCCTAAAATTCTGAGAAGGCTGCTAGATGTTTGGAAAACTTGTGCACCCCCACATTAAACACTTTTCAGGATGTATGACAGCTCCTGTTACGTCGAGCTGAGGCGTCAAGATTAATGGCGAGCAGCTGGCACAACCTACTGGCATGAGGTCAATGTACCCATATAAACAGACAGGTACTTAATTACAAGATATCCCGGTGGGGACGAGATTTTCCGCCCGCCCAGACCGGCCCTGGTGCCCACCCAGCCTCCTCTAAAATGGCTACCAGGTCTTTACCGGGGGCAAAGTGTGGCCGAGGCGTGCTGCTGACCACTCACCCCCTTCTAGTGCCGCGGTCATGGAAGAGTATAGCTATACCTCTACCCACCCTCTGGGCCACACCGGGCCTGTAACGGGATCACTTTACCTTTACTTAATTACAAGATATGTTCCACGCAATCAGTTTTTCGAAGCTCAGCAACTAGTTCAAAATCGAATTCGCCTTAGAACGTAGAATTTCGTCCAACGAAATTCTGTTGCCGAAACACGTCGCAGGATACCGCACTGATCGCAGGTCAGCAGCGTTAGTGTCTCATGACCGCTATGTAGGCATAGATTATGGTAGATGAGAGGCAGGACCGTAAAGTTCACCCTAGAATAGGCCACGAAGGCCCAGAGGGGGCGTAGAGGTATACCACTACTCTTTCTTTAAACTCGGCGCTAGACGGGGGTGGGTGGTCAAGCCACGCCCCGGCCGCTTTACCCCCGGGAAAGACACAGTAGCCATTGTATAGAAGGCTGGGTGTGCCCGTAGCGAGTCGTTACACCGATCAAGCTATCCCGGCCTAGACACAGGACTGTACTGTACCTAAGGAAGGATCCCAACATGAAGCGGTACACAGACAGAGGTGTATCGGAACAGTCTTTTGTTCGGCACCGGATACAGGTGAGTGGTCAGTTTCAGGCACAAGCCACGTTACTCCCGGCAAAAGAGTCGCAGGTATCCACTGAATGAAAGGCTAGGTGAGGCCCACAGCCGGTGTCGAATCTTTGGAGACGAAAGAATTTTCTTTCCCCCTCTGGGCCAGTCCTTAGCCTAGTTAATGTATCGACTACGCTATCCTGGCACACATTCATTGCAAAATAAAGAAAAATATTCCTAGCACATCGTGATGCCTTCCATCAAAAATAAAAATATCAATAGAAAATCGTAAGCGGGGCCACCAGACGTTAAAAAGCGTAAGAATAAATGGGTAAATAGCTTACGGTTATTCGGTAGTACAAAATAAATATCGGGAAAATGTAAAAAGGGTGAAGTTCACCCTAGAACAGGCCATGAAGGCCCAGAGGTGGCGCAGAGGTATAGCTCTACTCTTCATTTAACCTCGGCGCTAGATGGCGATGGGGAGGTGTGGTTAAGAACAAGGCTTTACTCCCGGGAAAGAGATTCGGCATACATTTTATAGGAGGCTGAGTAGGCCACAGCGCCGGTCTGGATGGGTGCGAAAAATCCCGCCGCCACTGGGATTCGATCCCCGGACCGCCCACACCGCAGCCAGTCGCTACACCGACTACGTCATTCCGGCCCAAATATATATCTGATACAAAAAAAAAGCACAGTAACACCAACAGGTGGAAGTAGCAGGTGTAAAGTTAGGATCGATCTGCTTGAATAACATGCCTTATATTCCCAGTGTAGCAATACACAAGAGCCGCGACATGCTCATTTTTTTATTCAACAAATTCTATCGACTGCATAATTCATACATGATCGAATGGCAGGAGGTTATGGAGAACAAGATGCGGACGTGGTGCGTATGAATATACTTACCAAATATCGCCTCACAATTCTGAGATAAAAAAAAAACGCCAATCAGGAAACAGGTATCTGGAGTTAAATTCGAAACCGGAACCTAACGAATACGAAGTGCGAGTGCTAGCCACAACACCGCGAATAAGCATTGGTGTAAAGATACGAATACCGAAGAGAGACGAAGCAAGAACTAACTCCTTCCGTATACAAAATGAAGAAAGATCCCCCTGAATATGGAGACACTCGTCCCTAACGTCTCTATTTACCAAATGACGCGGCACAATATCCGATAAGACTTCATTCTTGATTAACACTGCTGTGAGAAACTACAATCTAGAATCAGACACCGTTTATCTTCCCGTTCCAAATAAGAATAAAGAACACTGACCGAATAACTGACTTCAAGGAGCATAGTCCTTCTTGAGAAAGTAACAATTCTTCATATAGTTAAGATACCACTGCCACCGGGTAACAACCCAATTGCAGTAAATAAATAAAAATATAAAATATAAATAAAATCCCCACATTCTATAGAATCCCAAGGTTCATTAACGCGTTTACACCTGTCCCAATCCAGATTCCTATCAATCCTGTCCACACCCTAACAGAGTTCCTTAAGATCCATTTTAATATTACCCTCCCATCTACGCTTAAGTATTCCAAGTGGCCTCTTTCCCTCAGGTTTTCCCAACAAAACTTCCCCTCCAAACCACTAAGTGCCACACATGCCGCTCTTGTCATTAATAAAGAGCAATGTCAATATTAATAAACATCCAACCAGATGCAACAGTATGCAGATATTTATTCACTGCAAAGTCACTGTACATGTTTCGGGTGTCACAGCACCCATCATCAGGAGTACTAAAAACTATAACCGCAACCTCCGGTACAGGTCATAATATCGGTACAGCTACTTCCCACCATCGTGGCATGATCGGGACTGTTGGAGGGAAGTAGCTGTACCGATATTATGACCTGTACCGGAGGTTGCGGTTACAGTTTTTAGTACTCCTGATGATGGGTGCTGTGACACCCGAAACATGTAGAGTGACTTTGCAGGAAATAAATATCTGCCGACTGTTGCATCTGGTTGGATTTGTATTAACATTCTTCATATGTCCTCGTTGTGTGTCCTTAATTAATTACAGGTACAGCAACTTTAGCATATAGACAGACATTCGTACTCCGATAATCCTGTT
>Ga0123354_10017063_pt1 | contig 11375 bp, 9 predicted proteins | sample TergutLab28metaG_2_FD_97872 | JGI IMG/M metagenome (GOLD analysis project Ga0123354, IMG submission 97872) | Labiotermes labralis P4 segment gut microbial communities from Petit-Saut dam, French Guiana - Lab288 P4 | ecosystem: Host-associated > Arthropoda: Insects > Digestive system > Gut ... | reverse complement strand
GGGCGCGATGTTCCCGGGACCGGCGGTCGAATTCTTCAAATACCGCCAGGCGCAGAAATATGGGATCGACAGCACGCTGCTGAATGAAAAGGATCAGGTTTATCCGGTTTGAGCGGATAGGGCAGGCAGTCGCTACAGGCAAACGGACGTATCGAAAGGCAGACTATTGGCCACCTGGATGGAAATCATAAGTGCGAGACAGCGCCTTTCGGCGCGGGCGCCCTATACGGCGGCGCTGAAGGCATTCAAGCAAAATCTCGACCTCGTGGACGCGGCGTACGCGGATCTGCGGCTGAACGGCAGCCGCCTTACGCGGGAAGGCGTGACGCGAATTGTGAATGGCGAGATGCTCGGAGGCGTTCCGATACGGGAACACCGCCTTATCGGATTGCACCGGGAACTTTTCACCGCTTACGACCGGGCGCTCGGGATGCAGATGTCGCTTGATACGCGCCTGCTCAATGAATTTGTGGGCCTTCTCGCGGACCATCGGGAAAAACCGCCGGTTCGGACCGGCGTGAAAATGTTGTACCATTTGGACATCGTGACCGTGGACGCCTCTTCGATCGGGACACAGCTCACGGAGTTTCTGAAAGCTGCGGAACGCGCCGATTACGGCGGGGACGCCTGTCTCAAGGCCGCCGTCGTTCACTGCGGGCTCATCCGCATCTATCCCTACGAGGAACCGTATTCCGAGATGAGCGCGCGGGCCGCCATGCAGTATGAACTGATTCGCGGCGGCTTGTTCACCGTGGATCCCAACCTGACGGAATCCAGGTACAACCAACTGACAAGCGACGCGATCCGCAAAAAAGACCCGTCGGCTTTTGCGGAAGCGCTGCGGGTCTCGATTTTGGACAAGTTGAACCAACTGACGATGATGGCGGAAGCTTCCTGAGAAACTGCCGATAAAAAATTTCCTCTATTGTCCAGGTTTCTATAAAAACGCAAAATAAATATCAATATTTCTCTTAAAAACGCAATAATTTTTCTTGATATTTCCTTAAAAACGTGACACACTATATTTATGTATGAAAATCCTGCTTATGGAGGTACTGCGTATGTATAGAAAAGTTTTAGAGGAACTCATGGCGTGGAAAAACAGCTCGCGCCGGAAACCGCTGGTCCTGAAAGGCGCGAGACAGGTAGGGAAAACCTGGCTAATGAAGGAACTTGCAAACACAGCGTACAGCGATTCAGTTTATATCAGCTTTGACAAGGATGCCGATGCCATTAAAATCTTTGACGAAACAAAAGACCCGAAATTGATTTTGGAACGGCTCGCCTTGATCCGCAATAAATCAATATTGCCCAAGCAAACGCTCATTATCCTGGATGAGATTCAGGAATGCCCGAACGCTTTAGGATGCCTCAAGTACTTCAACGAGGAAGCCAACGAGTACCATGTTATTACTGCGGGGAGTCTGCTCGGAACCTACCTTGCAAAACCTGCTTCATATCCTGTGGGAAAAGTAAATTTGTTGAATATTTATCCTCTTTCTTTTGAGGAGTATCTGGCTGCCGCGGACGAAGGTATGCATCAGTATTATTGTGGGGTTAAATCGGGCGAGGACTATGTCGCCGCATTTCATGCGAAAATGACGGAACATTACAAGAAATATCTGATTGTCGGCGGAATGCCGGAATGCGTTCAAAGCTGGGCCAATAACGCTGACCCGGAAGAAATTTCCGCAATACAAGAAGAAATTATCTCATTTTACGAAAATGATTTTACCAAATACAGCGGCAAGGTCAATAGCGGGCGGATATTACAAGTGTTCCGCAGTATCGTCCCGCAATTGGCAAAAGGGAACAATGAGAAGTTTATGTATGCGGCAATCGCAAAAAGTGCACGGGCCAAGGATTTTGAGGAAGCAATCGAGTGGCTTATATCCAGCGGTATTGCATACCGTACTCTGAATATTTCAAACCCCGAATATCCACTCAAAGCATATGAAATATTGAATTATTTCAAATTATTTTTATTGGATGTAGGATTGGTTAAGCACTTGGCGGGGATTACGAATAAGTCCATTTTACTTTCCGAGAGCTTCCAATTCAAAGGGCCGCTTACTGAAAACTATGTTCTGGAGCAGCTTATGCCAATTTTGGATAAAGCGCCTAACTTTTACGCTTTTGCGCAGGAACGTGAAATTGATTTCATATTGCAACATGGAGAACACATTGTTCCGCTTGAAGTAAAATCCGGAACCGATAAGAAAGCTGTGAGTTTCAAAAGCTATATCGACAAATACAATCCCGAATCTGCCGTTAGGTTCAGCACAAAAGAGTATTTGAAGAACGACTCGATCACGAACATTCCGCTTTATCTTGTCGGTAAAATATTTGAACTGACGTCATCGTAAAGTGTTTGGGAAGTTTCCTGACGTTCAGGACGCGTTACTGTCTTTCCCTCCCGTTTCTTTTTCGGCGGCGGCGATTTGTTTTTTTACATCCGCCTCGGCGGTCGAACCCGCGGACTGTTTGGCGTTCATGCACGCGGCCAAATCGATGCGTTCGTAGAAGCCTTCTTCAAACGCCGGGTTGATCTGCTGCAATAATTCCAGGTCCGTTTCTTCAAGAGGGATCCCTTTCTCGGCGCAGTATGCGACGAGTTTTCCGACGATCTCATGCGCCTGCCGGAAGGGGAGGCCCTTGGAAACCAGATAGTCCGCGGCGTCCGTCGCGTTCATAAACCCTTTTCGCGCGGCCTCCCGCATCGCTTCCGGCCGCACGGTGAGCGTTTCGATCATACCTTTGAATACCGAGAGGCAGTTCCCGAGCGTATCCGCCGCGTCGAAGAGCGGTTCCTTATCTTCTTGCATATCCTTGTTGTAGGCGAGCGGCAGCCCCTTCATCGTAGTGAGGAGGGCGACGAGGTCGCCGTACACGCGGCCGGTCTTCCCGCGGATGAGCTCCGCCATATCCGGGTTTTTCTTTTGCGGCATGATGGAGGAACCTGTGCTGTACGAATCGTCCATCTCGATAAAGGCAAATTCCTGCGACGCCCAGAGGATCAGCTCTTCGCAGCAGCGCGAAAGGTGCATCATGGAGACGGCGGCGGCGGCGATATAGTCCAGGGCAAAATCGCGGTCCGCAACCGCATCCATCGCGTTCTTTGAAATATCCGAAAAGCCGAGCAGGTCCGCCGTCAGTTCGCGGTCCACCGGGTAGGGGACGCCCGCGAGCGCGCCCGAACCGAGCGGTAAAATATCCGCGCGCCGGTATGCGTCCCAGAAGCGGTCCGCGTCGCGCGTGAACATCTGGTACCAGGCCATCAGGTGAAACGCGAAGGAGACAGGCTGCGCGTGCTGAAGATGCGTATAACCGGGCATCAGCGTGCCGGTATGCTCCTTCGCGAGGCGGGCGAGCGCGGCGCGCAAGTCCACGAGCGCCGTCTCGGTCCGTATGACCTCCTCCTTGATCCAGAGGCGCAGGTCGGTCGCAACCTGGTCGTTGCGGCTGCGCGCCGTATGCAGGCGCTTCGCCGGCTCGCCGATCGCCTCCGTAAGCAGCGCCTCGATATTCATATGGATATCTTCATTATCCGCGGTAAAGGATATTTCGCCGGCCTCGATGCGCGCCCGGATCGTCTCGAGCCCGGAGCGGATCTCCGCCTCGTCCTTCGGCGAGAGGATGCCTTGTGCGGCGAGCATTTTGGCGTGCGCGAGGCTGCCTTCGATATCCTCGTTATAGAGGCGTTTATCGAACTCGATCGAAGCCGCCCATTCGGAGACGCCGTCCGCGATATCTTTGGAGAATCTGCCGCCCCATAGTTTACTCATTTTTTCACCCGCCGCTTTGCTTTCTGCCTCTGGATCGCGCGGATCTTCATGGACAGGCTGGACAGGTTGATGAAACCCTCCGCGTCCTTTTGGTTATACACTTCGTCCTCCCCGAAGGTCGCGAATTCCTCGCTGTACAGGGAGGCCGGCGCTTTCGCGGCTACGGCGAGCGCGTTGCCCTTGTAGAGTTCCATGCGTACGGTGCCCGTGGCTTCCTGCTGCGTGACGTCCATAAAGGCGTCGATCGCCTCGCGCAGCGGCGTGAACCAGCGCCCGTCGTAGACGAGCTGCGCGTAGCGTCGTGCGAGCGCGCCTTTTTCATACAGCGTCTCGCGGTCAAGCACGAGTTTTTCGAGCGCCTTGTGCGCGTTCATCAGAATGGTGCCGCCAGGGGTTTCATACACGCCCCGCGACTTCATGCCGACGAGCCGGTTTTCGACGATGTCGATCGTGCCGACGCCATGCCGGCCGCCTGCGCGGTTCAGTTCCTCGAGCAGGGCGACGGGCTTCATCTTCTTGCCGTCGATCGCTACCGGGACGCCCTTTACAAAATCGATTTCAATAAAAAGAGGTTTGTCCGGCGCCTTCTCGACGGGTTTGCTCATGACGTGCACGTTGTCCGGATGCATTTCCCACGGGTCCTCCAGATTTCCGCCCTCGTGGCTGATATGCCAGAGGTTCTGGTCGCGGCTCCAGATCTTCTTCGCCGATTGTGCGAGCGGGATCCGGTGCTTCTTCGCGTAGGCAAGCAGGTCTTCCCGAGAACGGAACTCCCAGATACGCCAGGGCGCGATGATCTTGATGGAGGGGTCGAGCGCGTGGATCGTCGACTCGAACCTCACCTGATCGTTGCCTTTGCCCGTCGCGCCGTGCGCGATGAATTTCGCGCCCTCGCGCTGCGCGACCTCGACGAGCTTTTGCGCGATAAGCGGCCGCGCCATCGACGTGCCAAGCAGATAATCGTCCTCGTAGACGGCGCCCGCCTTTACGACCGGCCAGATATAATCCGTGACAAACTCGTTCCGCAGGTCGAGGATCACGCATTTGTCGGCGCCCGTCGCGTACGCCTTTTTTTCAATCGCCTTGAAATCGTCGTCCTGGCCCACGTTCGCGTCCACGGCGATAATCTCCGCGCTATAATTTTCCTTGAGCCAGGCCAGGATGATCGAGGTATCGAGCCCTCCCGAATATGCGAGTACAATTTTGTCCTTTGCCATCATAATCTCCTTTGTTCAGTCCGTTTACATTTTTATAATTATAACATGCGGGTGTTAAGGTGTCAGGGGGACGGAGGTGTCAATGACACCCTCGCTGCAGCGCAATAAAAAACAGCCGGGAGACACTTCCGGCTGTATGTGATGAAACGTATCACATCGGGCGGCCTGTGACCGCCGTGCGGCTCCGTAACGCCGCGTGTGGGACGGGTGAGTCAGCCTTTGGTTCCAAAGACCGTGTTGAAGCGGACCGTCATGCGCGACACCTTGCGGCTTGCGGCGTTCTTGTGGATCGTGCCCTTGGCGGCCGCCTGCATAAGCTTCTTCTCGGCTTTCGCGAGATTTTCCTTCGCGGCGTCCTTGTCATCGCTCGCAATCGCGAGGTCGAAGGCCTTGGATACATCCTTCAGGCGCGATTTGACGCGGCGGTTGCGCGCGGTCTTGACCTGAATAACACTGATGCGCTTCTTTGCGGATTTGATGTTTGCCATTCATTCACCCACTTTCTGTTGCATGGCATCTGCCCGCGGCGGCCCTGTGCCGCCCGGCAAAACAATCGCAATGTTTATTCTATGCGATATGAGGCCGAAATGCAAGCGGTTTTTGGGCCGGTGGTGTCAAAGGCGGCGCCGAAAACGTCTCGCCCCCCATTACCTGTTCCCTATGCGGTGCTCGCCTCTGGCCCACGGGCGGATGAATCTGTTTTGTTCATAATGTTTCAGATGCTTGTACTCGAAGCCGGGAGCGGAGTGTTTTTTGCCATAAAGGCTGTAGATAGCAAAAGGGCCGAGCAATGTCACCGCTGAGCTCAGGCCGAGGATGATTATATAACTGTTACCGCTTCCCGCCGTTATGGACGAAGGCGGGAAAAAGCTGATGATAAAAGCGAGCAGTGAAGTGGCGAGGCCGGATATCGCGAAGATATATTTCCCGGGCTTCCCGCCCGGAACCTGGTAACTGCGATGCAATTCACTGCGCTTGATAAGCACAAAATAGGAAACAAACATAAGTATATACATGGCTAAGTAGATGACGACGGTGAGGGTGATCGTGATCAAAAATGAAAGATTGTTTCCGTCGCCGCCCAAAGTCAGCACGGTCGCCCATATGGTCACGACAATTCCTTGGGCCAGAACGAGCAAGGTCGGGACATTCTTTTGGTTTGTCCTGGTAAAGGCTTTCGGCAGCAACCCCTTCTGGGCCGCCATATACATGCTGCGGACCGGCCCCACGATCCAGCCGGACAGTTCGCCGAGCACGCCTATGGCGAGCATGACAGCAATGATTTTTACGGCGGCGCCAAGGCCTGAATTGAAGTGCAGAATCAGCGCCGAAAAAGCTTGCATGACGCCGCTTGACAGATTGATCTGATCCGCCGGAACGATGCCGGCCACACTCAGGCCGCCGATGGCGTTCAAAACGATGCTGAGCACTACAAGCAGGATCATGACGATCGGATAGTTTCTGTTCGGGTTTTCCAAGTCATTAATATAAGAAGAACTGGCTTCGATTCCCATAAAGGCGAGTATAAAGGCGACAAAGACGACTAAAGTGGATATTTGCCGGAAATCCGGCAGAAAAGCGTGGCTCGCAAAATTGACGTTCAACGGATTTCCTGCGGCGATATAAACAACGATTAAAAGAAAGAGCACGAATACCGGGATAGCGACTCCGATAATAAACGTAAATTTTGCAAGTTTTTCCGTTGCTTTTATCCCGGACATCTGCAGAAAGGTGATCCCCCAGAAAATGATCAGTACAACAATCAATTTGATCCAGGGAATATTCAGCGCTGAAAAAGGAAACGCAAAAGACAGTACGCCCAAAATGAAATAGATCATCGTGATAAAGCCGACCGTGACCTGGAACCATTGGAAGAAGATTGCGGCGAAGCCGAAGCGTTCGCCCAACATCGCGCTGACCCATGAAAATATGCCGCCATCCCGGCAACCGTCAGCGGTAGCCATTTCCGCGCTGCACAGCCCGACGGGCAAGCACCATAAAAATCCTCCCAGCAACAGGAAAAATATCAGATGCAGCCCGCTTACGGCAAGGGAAGGATACTCGTATACAGATACAACCATAGCTGCGGTAATTGCAAAGAATCCGAACAGCGAAATGGTTGGTTTTCCACGGCTGCCAACCGATGCAGGCGGAGACCCGCCGGTATTATCTTTTATATCCATTTGTTTCTATTATCTCCGTTAACGCTAAAGGCGGTGGCAAAAATATTATTGGATGTGACAAAATCAGGCCGTCCCCACAAGCGAGAACAGGGTCATCCAGACGGGAAGCATGGCGAAGAAGAGCAGGGTCGATACGATCACAACGGTGGAGCCGAAAACTTCGTCCGCTTTATACTGGATCGCGAGCAGGCTCGTGGTCGACGCGGCGGGCATGCCGGCCATCAGTACGCAGACATGGAGGATCGTCCCGGCCTGCCCGAACAGCAGGCATACGGCAAAGATGGCGCCGGGTATCAGAACCAGGCGGATCAGACAATAGAGATATAGCTGCCGGCTTTTGAGCATGGATGGGTTGATCTCCACCAGAATGGTTCCGATCAGCATCATGGCGAGCGGCATGGTACAATTGCCGATCATGCTGATGGGCGCGGCGATGCCTTCCGGAATCGATGTGCCTGTGAGCAGAAGCGCGAGCCCGACATAGACGGCGATCATGGCCGGGTGTATGAGCGTCTTCGTCACCACTCTCTTCAAAGTGGTCTTGTCGTTTGAAAAGCAGGGGACGCCGAGGGTCCACATCGCGACGCGCTGCGGGATCAGATAGATGGCAGCGAACGGCAGCGCCGCGGCGCCCAATACGGTAGAGATAACGGGGATCCCGAAGAAACTTGAATTGGCGACAATCACGCCGTACCGCAGGACGCTGCGCCGTTCGAACAACTGGTTCCGGAAAAAGGCCTGGCTGAGCAGCTGCGCGATCATCTGCACGACGACCGCAAATACCAGTATGATTCCGAAACTCTTTATCAAAGAAGGATCATATTTGGCGTCCAATGACATGACGATCATGCAGGGCATCGTCACATACAGTACGAGATTGGTGATTTCAGCCTTTGTCGGCTTGGAAAGGAGTTTTGCCTTTCCGATGAGGACCCCTGCCACCAGGACCAAAACGAAGAGCAGCGCTGTATTTTCAAGATTGGACATTTTTCAGTTCCTTAAGCCAGCAATAATAAGCGAATAAGCAGCAGCGCCGTGATATGCGCGGGATAAAAGATATAGAAACCCCATTTTGCCAGAGCTCCGGGGCGGGGTTCCGCCGCGAGGCCGGGAAACCATACCCGGTGCCGCGCGATCAGGATCAGCGGCAGCAGTTGGCAGAGCAGCACGATCAAATAAGCCAATATCCGCGGGTTTTGGGAAAAGCCCGCCAGATACCCGAACGGGCCGGCGCTGTCCGGGAAGACAGAGGAGATATTCGCGTAGACAAAGACCATCATCGCAGCGCCCATTCCGAGGACCGTGCCGCGCCGGCTGCCCCGCGCGATATCGCAGATCAGGATGACCGCCAGCCCGTACAGCCCGTAATCGCACCACCAGCCGCCGAGAAGGCAGAGCACGACGCAAACCGCTTTCAGCGCCGTGTTTCGGATCTCATGCAGCGCGCGCAGCAGGAGCAGGCCGAAGAGCATCGTGAAAATGACGTTCAGGTTATGGAAATTCTGCGCGTCCGGCGGCGCGTTATGAAAATACCAGATATACGGCACGTACGAAAGGAGCGCGAAAATCAGCAGCCGGACCGTATAACGGTTCGCGTTCCGGGTGCGCCGGTAACCAAGCGCGAGCAGGTAGAAAAACACCGGCGCCGTGATCCTCCCGAACGCGTGCAGAAGAAACCACGGGAACGAATAATAAGCCTCCTGCCAGGGCTGCAGCATATACGGGAAATGGTCGCAGACCATCGCGATAATCGCCCAGATTTTCAGGGCGTTTGTAGATAAGAGCGCTTGCGTTTGGGTGCTTGCCGGCAAAGATTCATTCATGGTTATGGTATACTCTCATAGTTATGACAAAGCAAGACCATATCCGGAATTTTTCGATCATCGCGCATATCGATCACGGCAAATCCACGCTTGCCGACCGCATTCTGCAGGCCTGCGGCGCGGTCGCGGACCGGGATATGCGCGAACAGTATCTCGACAATATGGATCTTGAGCGCGAGCGCGGCATCACGATCAAACTGCAGACCTCGCGCCTGTCCTACCGCGCGGACGACGGCGAGACGTATATTCTGAATTTAATCGACACGCCGGGACACGTGGACTTCACGTACGAGGTGAGCCGCAGCCTCGCGGCCTGCGAGGGTGCGGTGCTTGTCGTGGACGCGACGCAGGGCGTCGAGGCGCAGACGCTCGCGAACGTCTACCTCGCGATGAACGAGGATCTTGAAATTCGGCCAGTCCTGAACAAGATCGACCTCGCGAGCGCGGAGCCGGACCGCGTGAAGGAGGAGATTGAGGACCTCATCGGTATCGATACGGAGGCCGCGCCGCTGATTTCCGCAAAAGAGGGGATCAACATCCGCGACGTGCTTGAGGACGTGGTCAAGAATATCCCGCCGCCGAAAGGCAACCCGGAAGGGCCGCTCAAAGCGCTGATCTTCGACAGTTATTATGACAATTACCGGGGCGTCGTGATCTACGCGCGCGTCTTTGACGGCAGCGTGAAGCGGGGCGATATGATCCGCCTTATGAACACAGGCAAGGATTACGAGGTCACGGAGGTCGGATTCCACGAGCCGCAGGAGGTGGAAGCGGACCAACTCGCCTGTGGCGAGGTCGGCTTTATTTCCGCAAGCATCAAGCGTGTGGCGGACGCGCGCGTCGGCGATACGGTGACGCTCGCCGCCGAGCCGGCGGAAAAACCGCTGAAGGGCTATAAGGAAGCGAGGCCGATGGTCTACTGCGGCGTCTATCCCGCGGAGGGAGAGAAATACGAAGCAGTGAAGGACGCCATCGAAAAACTGCAGGTCAACGACGCGGCGTTCCATTTCGAGCCGGAGACAAGCACAGCGCTCGGGTACGGTTTCCGCTGCGGCTTCCTCGGCCTGCTTCATATGGAGATTATCGTGGAGCGCCTGGACCGTGAATTCGACCTGTCGATCATCACGACTTCGCCCAGCGTCATCTACCGCGTGATCCGATCGAACGGCGCCGAAGAGATGATCCAGAATCCGTCGAACCTGCCTGACCCTATGGAGATTGATCATATCGAGGAGCCGATCGTGAAGGCGGATATCATGCTCCCCAAGGAATACGTCGGCGCGATCATGGACCTGTGTCAGGACCGGCGCGGCACTATGCTGCATATGGAATATGTGACCACGACGCGTGTCCTCCTGCACTACGAACTGCCGCTGAACGAGGTGATCTACGATTTCTTCGACGCACTGAAAAGCAAGACACGGGGCTACGGGTCGCTTGATTATGAATTCATCCGCTATCAGGAGAGCAAAATCGTGAAGCTCGACATCCTGCTGAACAAGGAGCCGGTGGACGCGTTCTCGATGCTGGTGCACGAGAGCAAGGCGTACGCGCGCGGGCGCTTTGTCTGCGAGAAGCTCAAGGAAATCATCCCGCGGCACCAGTTCGAGGTCCCGATCCAAGCTTCCATCGGGCAGAAGATCATCGCGCGTTCGACGGTCAGCGCATACCGCAAGGACGTTATCGCGAAATGCTACGGCGGCGATATCTCGCGCAAAAAGAAGCTGCTTGAAAAACAGAAAGAGGGCAAGAAGCGCATGCGCCAGTTCGGCTCCGTCGAAGTGCCGCAGGAAGCCTTCACGGCTGTGCTGAAATATGATGAGAATAAATAGTGAGCGACAAATTGAAAAAATATAAGATCGCGGCGATACTCATGATCATACACGGCGGACTTATGGAATTGGGAGGTTGTCTGGCGCTTATCCCCATCTTATTATCAGGCTCGGGACGCCATTGATATCGGCAAGTATTTTTCTTTTACTGATACTAACGCAGTATTTTGGCAAGAAGAAAATCGTTGAGTGAGATGAAAAAATAAATATTCATCAAAAAAGATTGTTTTAGTGACGTTTCCCCCTCGTTTTGCCCCGTTTTCCCCTTTCAAATCCGGCAAATTGTCACTAAAAACCAAATATCGAATTCGCAGTGACAAAAAATAATAAATAAACGAGCATTTTTCGTCTTTTGGTGACATTTTGATAAATATCGATAGGGTTTTACGCCCTTCAACTTGCCAAAATGATAAATAATTCAACTTTTTTGATTGTCAGTGACACTTTAGCATTTAGAAACGGTTCCTTTTGAGGACACCAAGGAAGGAGAGATTATGTCGGAACAATCGACATCATTAACGAATATGGATCCCAT
>Ga0123354_10017062_pt1 | contig 11375 bp, 10 predicted proteins | sample TergutLab28metaG_2_FD_97872 | JGI IMG/M metagenome (GOLD analysis project Ga0123354, IMG submission 97872) | Labiotermes labralis P4 segment gut microbial communities from Petit-Saut dam, French Guiana - Lab288 P4 | ecosystem: Host-associated > Arthropoda: Insects > Digestive system > Gut ... | reverse complement strand
TTGCTGCATGAAAACTGCCAAAATCTTACACTTTTTTGTCTGGACTCAGGCATCATTCTTCCTCTCTCTTTCACACACACACACACACACACACACACACACACACACAAAACCACCACAAAACAGCACATATAAAAAGGAAAGGGATGGGACTGTTTCGTGTACAGTATGTTACAGAAAGTAATAGTCGCTCAGTTAGTCAAGAAATTATCCTTTTGTGGAACCCGGTGGTTCATTGCCAAATTCAGAAGACCCTTCTACTATACTGCTCCCTACCGTGAATCTGATGAATCTAGTCTACACCATCATCTACACGAAGGTCTCTTCTGTTACTTTTCTAACTGAAATACTGCATTCATTTTTCGTCGACCTTCTGCGTGCTACATGTCTCGACTATGGCACCGTTCTTTGGTCACCCTACTCTTGATGAACAATTCAAATTTTTAAGCACCTTATTTTTCAAGTCTTTTCCCCGTCATCCTCATATTCTGCCTTTCTCTTAGGACCACATACTGTTCTTGGACCTTTGTTCCCAAACTCTCTCCGTCCGTGTTCGTAGCAGGGAAACGTCTAGTATTTCATATTGTAATGTCTACTATTTTAGGTACGCGGCAGGAAGACAACATTTCTGAAACGAATTGTCGCGCAACCGTTCTCCGAATGTAATCTGCTTTCATATCCTTTATGAATTTATAAGTTGAGATGAGGAAGCTACAGTATTCCCAGTCTCCTTACGATGCGTACAGTGATTAACGCAGTCGTATTCAAACTGTGTTTCGCGGAGTAGGCAAATTCACTTTTACAGCGAATTTGGTGACATGAATTTCATGAATTTTAATTGCATTATTCATTCCTATATTTTTGAGTGATGGGTACGGGCTTAGTTTTCAGTGTCACTCGCCGATAATAAAACTTTGTTTTTCAAACATGCGCATATTTTATATTTTGTATTAAGTTTTAAGTGCTTTACTTCTTTGTTGCAGCAAAGAAATAAACTCTTACAATACAGCGGTTCCGCGAAAATTCAGATTTATTCACAAACGTTATGCGGCTGACGTATCGGTTTTTGATGTAGCCGCAGTGGGTACTCTGTGTTTCCGGAAACTAAGGTTTACAAAACAAAAGTTTTATTTGATTATATGCAATCGAAACGATAAAACGTAAGGACGAATAAGAGGTAGGAATCATCATAGATTTGTGTTTAGCAGATTTTAAAGGAAGAGCTGGGAATATGCCTGGGCTGTTTGTGTCACAGTTTTCTGTCTCGGTCACGATCATTGACGGCCTGTTTGACCGTAGACGAATGAAGGCAGAACTGTCTGCGCTGAGATTTGGAATGGCTGTCCGGTGTCACCGGTTACCTAGAAGAAACTCGGGTCACAAGAAAAAGTGTCTGCATCTGGCAGGAATGCCGGAAACTCTTTTAGTCCTCTCGCGCTGTGATAATGACTGAGACGCCTGCGAATTTATTTAGAGCCACAAAAAAGTATGAAATACGTTTCGACAGAAATAAGTGGTGCTGGCTTCTTTGAAGACAAGGACCCTTAATTCGTCCTCAGAGGCAGAGGTATTATAGATTGTACGTTAAAAGGAACAGATTACAATTTAAATTATCACGCCCAAGTGTGAGTATCCGCCCTTCTTATTAAAGAAAGTTCGCAAATAACAACAGGGTGCTTCAGCGTACAGCATTCGTTCGCCAACTGCGGCTTTCAATTTGTAACAAGTTTTCTCGAACAGCGGTGTTTGGTTTTTTACGCTTCCGCAGTATTTAGTTTTTATACGTGCAGGAAAGGAATCCCTGCCTTCTTCACGGTTGGCCACAGTGGCTTGGGACAGGCCTGTTGAATCCAGTCATTGTTCTCGTACCGTCTTCACGTTGTATATACCGTGCGTCATGTTCATATCACCTTTTATTGACCAACTTCTACACCACTTTTTGTATACGAACTTATTAATTATAGCTCCTGATGTCTTTGTAGTTATTCACATACTTTGCCTGTTGGGCATACTGTCTCAACTCATTGTCTTCTATAGTTATCAGACCAATACAACAGCATAAATGTTCTGACATTCATTCAGTTCTCATATAAGCGACATGTTTCGGCCGATAATTTCGGCCATCTTCAGGCGATTTTACAAACATTCAAACCTATATTAATTACATTAACATCAAGGAATAATAAGATATTAATATGTCGCAGTATATAAAAGCGTAAAAAATGTAAATAAAAGAATGAGTAGCGGGATAATTTTCCATACACGTGTGGTGAATCTGTAACACAATAGTTAAATTACGTAATGAAATAAATTTCCTAGATATGTTCACCTACTATTAAAGGTTCAACCTACTATTTGTTAAACACCATTTCCGAATTTACATTTTACATTTACATCTCTGTTTCCGTCTTCATATAAGTTGTACGTCTTATCTGAAGGCGCAAGTAGAACTGGCTTCCGAAACGTCGTGTTTGAAAGTGTCTTAAATTTTAGGCGATAGACAAGGTCCAAAAAAAAGGAGATTATGACAGTGAGTTATAGACCATCGTCAGAGCTCTGTATTGTTGAAGATGGACCCTGTATGACAACACTGGCGCAGGTTACACAGCTATGGCAGTGCAGTAATTCTTAGCGGGAAAACAAATCGCACTGAGGTCGCAGCTACCGTATTCGCCACACCTGGCACCTTGTGACTTTTGGCTCTTCCCTAGACTAACAATGGGGCTTCTGGGTCAGGTGTTTTGCGACGCTCGAGGATATGAAATGCAGTGCGACTGCCGGCCTGCGCACCATACCAATGGAGGCTTGCCACGAGTGCTTCTAAGCATGGCATAGCTGTTGGGGCTAGTGTGTGCGCGCAGAAGGGAAGTACTTCGAGGATGATTAGACTGGAAAGCCGCGCTTAAGTACTTAAGTTTTACGGCTGAACTCCGGAAACATTTTGATAGACCTGGTGTATGCGTAGCAGCTGCACAGTGTTCTGATGTAGCTTGCAATACATTGTAGTATCACGAGGTCGTAAGGTGTTAAAGTATGCAAAGTACTGTGTATATATGTGTGTGTGACAGAGAGAGTGAGTATAAATACTTAACCAGTGCCCCTTATATTCGACCGTGCTGCACACTTGTCCGGATGTTTGCACACTTAACGTTACAACTGTCCTCAGTGTCGTTGAATCCTTATTGTTCCAGTGTCGAGCTCAAATCGATGCTTCATAGTATTTTGTTTTGGGTTTCCCTAAGCCTGTGCTCTCTAGTGGCTGCATTTGAGCTTTGAAAATTAGGGATTTGCTGACCTATTAATTGAAATTCACGAGAATATTTTCGACTGCAAAGGGTTAAACTGTGTTTGGTTTTGAGGCATCAGTAGGAGTTCAAGTTTTTGTCTGTTTTTAGTGAAACCAGCCTTCTGAAGAGTAAGTTCATTGAACCAAATTACCGAAGAGTAGAATTCCTCTTGCAAGCAGGACTACAATGGTACATAAACCAGTGAATGGACTGTCGTACAGGAGTGGAAGACACAGACCACTGAGTTAAGTTAATAATGTAAAGTATGGTGTAGAAGGAATGGTTTGTTTTGATTGTTCTGCAGAGGACGACACGAACTGCAGCAAAGCGGTAATTAAATTTCACTCTTGTAGGTCCATACAGGTGGTCTTTAACTGACATTGCCTTATTACGGGTGTTCTTTAATTTAAAATGTCTTACGTATTGTTAATTTAATGGCATTGTCAGTAGCCCATACTATACGACATCGCATGTTATTAGAATTAACATTGAATTAGAAATGCCCTGGAAATGGCATAAAATTCTAATTTAAAATTAAATTATAGTTGTGTTTTGGATGAAAGGATAAATTACTTGGAAATGACATTTACGGATTGCTTACTTCTTACTTATCGTAACCTTGATACAGTGGGGTGTAGAGGTATTGCGAGGTTAGAGCGCCACTAAATGCACTGGTTACAGCCTGATCATCTGCTGTGTGTTCTGTTTTCTTGTTTCCGTATTGTATAGCCAGGCCTGTGGTAACGCAATATCCTTCCTCGTCCTCCATGGCGCTTCGGCCCGTTTCGGGCCATGCTGTCCGATGACCCACGAACATACAAACAAATAACGTACGTTCCTCGACTGTGCGTAACTCCGTGTGCAGTTTCCCATTGGCTTTATCGTACAAGTAATTCATTCTTTCCAACACCCGCTCATAAATTAAACTAGGAAATATGTGACCTTGCTAGGTGGCTGTTAAATATTAATTTTTGTTTTGAGAACGTACCTGTAGTGATTTTTAGCATTGGCTTACTTGCAGCAGCATCTTTGACATCATTGTTCTTCTTTCCTCTCGTATTTGTGGTAGAATAAACTTAAAAATTGCATAAAGTACTGAGTGTACACAGAATAAAAAAAGAAAAATGTAGGAGGAAGGAACGAAGAGGTTTGAACTGGGAGCATTCGTAAAGAGCTTCGCTTCTGGAGAAGGGGGATAACTGTGACATGTTCGTGGCTGTAGGAACGTATGTACATCCATCCATCCATCCATACATACATACATGCGTGCATGCATACATACATACATACCTACCTACGTACATATATATATATATATAATTCCTATCTACATACATACATGCATAAATAGTCAAATTTCTCACAAAAGTGTTGTTAGAACTGGCCTGTACTTGCAATACAGTACGACTATTTATGTTTACGAATACGGTCGTTTATGATCTGACGTCGTGTTTTTGGTAAATAGGTATCGAAGTGTCAGAAGAACCGCCTGCCTCCATCTGTCGGGTAGAAGAAGGGTAAGATGCAGAGGGTTTTGTCGAAACATAAGTGTCTGTGTACCAAACTACTTAGATTCAAGTCCTAGAAAATAGTATTCTTATAGTCGCCGCCCTCAAGAATTCCAAATATCTGATTTTTCTTTAGATGAATTTAGATATCTGCATGATTTTTGGCAAGTAAACACCAAAATAGACAACTAGCTGTAATCGCATGTCTTTTGTTACCGGATAGTACTGCAGCCGTCTGAATACCTTTTTAAAATTGAGGACTTAGGTCTCCAGGGATATGACGCAGTGTCGCTGGGATATTTTCCTCCCTTTCGAAGGAATGTATTGCCTCTGTGTTCAACAGTAGAGGAGTTCACGAAGAACGTTGTTTTATTTTCTTTTTCAGAAACCTGTATAATCAAATATGAGTGTTGGTAACGTCCTGTAACTTACCCAGTATGTTAGCGGGTGGACAGCGGCAGATGACCAGGTAGTGGGACTTTCCTGTGCGAATGTTTTGCAAAGCCAGTAACGACCAATCCCTTGGTGCCCGACATTCCCGCATTTCAGCTACAGGTTCACAGGTTTTCACGAGTGTCAGAGCCTGAAACATTATACCAACATTAGTCAAATATCAAGTAATATTTTAGGTTTTCCGGCGGTGACAATGAATACGACTGTGTTCTGGGAAGTGACGCCGTGTAGTCTGGTAGATACATATCGGTGCTTAAGAGAAACCTGCTGTATGTGTTATTAGAAGACAGGTGTCTTCATAGTGAAATATGTTTTCGGAATTAAATGGGATATTCTGGTACTTCCCATCTGTAGCTACGGTTTCTAGAGCTAAACCTTTTATTTGTCCATTCATACACATAAAATAGATCTTCAATAAACAGGATGAGGAGGGGCGTGGATTGGATTGATCTAGTTCAGGATAGGGACAGGTGGCGGGCTGTTGTGAACGCGGTGATTGGGTACCAAAATTGGTGCCGAGAATTTCTTGAATCGCTGAGGAAATATTAGCTTCTCGATAAGTACTCTGCTCAGTGGAATTCATAGGCTTTATAGACCTTGAGTGACAGTTGAACATCACAATGCCATTGAATATTCATGTTGTAAACTTAGAAGTTGTTGTGTTTGCCATAAATAAATGTAACTGCGAGGCGGACGCATAGAATCTTAGCTGACATAGTTAGAAGGTACAGTGTACGTGCTATAGTTTGGAAGAGTCAACCTTCACCTTTCAACTCCTATTTTGAATGCTGAGGGTGGAGTAGATTCTGTCCCAGAATGTTTTTGGGGACACCAGAACAAAGTTCCGTTGCCCTTGTGTTTGTCATACCGAACTGCTTCCATCCATTGTAGAATCTTCTTAAGGCTGTCTGTGTTGTGGTTTGCTCACGCATGATATGTACGCGAGTGCGTGACTTGGAATTAAATGCCGTGTGTGTATATATATATATATATGTGTGTGTGTGTCGGATATAGGTCTTGCAGTCAAGTACACGTGTTTCCACGTTGCAGTTCCTATTAAATTACATTGTTTAACTAAGAGTCAGTCTTATTGGCCACCATGGCTTCGTACTGGAAGCTGTCGTGTAATATAAAGCAATAAAGAATAGGTATGTGTTGATGACAGGGAATTAGCTAGATATGAATTAGATGTAGTGGGTGTGCAGGAGGTTAGGTGGGACAAAGGGGACAGAGTAAGAGCAGGGGATTATAATGTTTTCTATGGAAAAGGAAATAAAAATCATCAGTTGGAGAGAGGATTTTTTGTACACCACAGAATAGTATCAGCAGTTATGAGAATATAGTTTGTTAGTGATAGGGGGTCATACATAGTTCCGAGAGCTAAAGAGAGTCTAGGTCTGCGCGAATTGAAGCAACATAAACCATGGTTTGATGAAGAATGTTTAGGTTTTTTTAGATAAGGGAAGCAGGCTAAAATTTAGTGGATACAGGATCCAAACCAAAGCAATATAAATAATCTAAGCAGTGTAAGATGAGATGCAAGCAGACATTTTAGGAACAAAAAGAAGGAATATCTGAAAGCTGAAATTGAGGAACTTGAAACTAATAATAAGCTAAAAAATTTTAGGGACTTGTATAGGGGCAGGAATGACTTTACGAAGGGTTACGAGCCTAGAAATAATATAGTAGAGGAGAAAGGTGATTTGGTTAGAGATTCCACAGTATTTTGGCTAGGTGAAGGAATCATTTCTCCCAGCTATTGAATGTACGTGGGGTAAATGATGTTAGGCAGACAGAAATACACACAGCAGAACTAGTAGTACCTGAGCCAAGTGCCTCTGATTTTGAGTTGGCTATTGCAAGGCTAAAAAATCACAAATCGCCAAGTGTTGATCAAATACCAGCAGAATTGATTAAAGCAGAGGGTAGAACAATTCGCTGTGAGATTCACAAACATATTATTTCTCTTTGGAATGAGGAGGAATTGCCTGAGGAGTGGAAGAGTCGGTCATTTTACCTATCTATAAGAAGGGCGATAAAACAGGTTTTAGTAATTACAGGGGCATATCACTTTTGCCAAGTACGTACGAAATTTTATCTAACATCCTACTGTCTAGGTTAATTCCATATGCAGATGAAATTATTGGGGATCATCAGTGTGGATTTTGACGCAACAGGTCAACTACTGATCACATATATTGCTTTCTTCAAACACTTGAGAAAAAAATGGGAATACAATGAAGTATTGCATCAGCTCCTTATAGTCTTCAAGAAAGCTTATGATTCAGTTAGGAGGGAGTTCTTGTATAATATTCTCATTGAGTTTGTTATCCCCGTGAAACTGATAAGGCTAATAAAAATGTGTCTGACTTAAACGAATAGCAGAGTGCGGTTAGGCAAGAATTTGTCTGACGTGTTTCCTATTAGGAATGGTTTGAAACCAGGAGATGCTCTATCGCCATTGCTCTTCAACTTTGCTTTAGAGTACGCCATTAGGAGGGTTCAGGTAAAGCAGGATGGCTTGAAATTAAATGGTGCACATCAGCTTCTGGTTTATATTGATGATATTAATATGTTGGGGGGAAGCGTACATACTGTGAAGGAAAATGCAGAAGCTTTGGTAGATGCAGGTAAGGAGACTGGACTAGAAGTAAATGTGGATAAAACTAAGTACCTGGTCATGTCTTGAGATCAGAATGCAGGACAAAGTCACAATATGAACACTGTTAATAGTTACTTTGAAAGTGTGGAAGAGTTCAAATATTTGGGAACAAATTTAACAAATCAAAATTCTATTCTGGAAGAAATTAAGAGAATACTGAAGGCAGGGAATGCTTGTTATCATTCGGTGCAGAATCGTTTGCCTTCCAGTTGTCTATCCAAAAATTTAAAGTTTAAGATCTACAAAATTTTAACTTTGCTTGTTATTTAGTATGGGTGCGAAACTTGGTCGCTCACATTGAGGGGTGGACGTAGGCTTAGGGTGTTTGAGAATAGGGTGTTGAGGAGAATATTTGGGCCTAAGAGGGATGAGGTAACAGGGGAGTGTAGAAAACTACATAATGAGGAGCTCACCCAATATTGTTCGGGTGATAAAGTCGAGAAGAATTAGATGGGCGCGGCATATAGCAGGAGAGAAGAGAGGCGTATGCAGGGTTTTGGTGGGGAAAACTGAGGGAAAGTAAACTCTTGGAAGACCCAGGCGTAGATGGGAGGACAATATTAAAATGCATATTCAGGAAGTGGGATGTGACATTATGGACTGGATCGAGCTGGCTTAGTATAGGGACAGGTGGCGGGCACTTGTGAATGCGGTAATGAACCTTCGGATTGCATAAAATTCGGGCAGTTCCTTGATTAGCTGAGAACCGGGTAGCTTCTCAAGAAGGACTCTGCTCCATGGGGTAAGTAAGTCCAGTACTTCAATTTTAACAGTACTTCTTGACCTACATCAATTTTCCGTACAAAATTTTGAGAAACAGCAGCTTTGCATTGAACAGTATTTTTCCCGTTCCTTAGAACCCTTCTCTCGTTTCGACATTTACATATTGCCCGTTGTAGCTTATAGAGTCACTCTTTTAGTTTGTCACTTCACATACAGTTTACTTTGGGCCGGGTAGCTCTGTTGGTATAACGACTGACTACGGGCTGGACTGTCCCGGATCGAAACCCGGTAGTGACGAGTTTTTCCGCCCGCCCAGACCAATCATGGGGCCCACCCAGCCTCCTGTACAATGGGTACCGGGTCTTTCCGGGGGGTAGAGGCGACCGGGACGTGGGGCTGACCCCCCACCCCTTCTAGTGCCGAAGGTCCTAGAAAAGAGTAGAGCTATACGTCTACTCACCCTAAGGGCTTGTGTGGTCTAAAAAAATGGGTGAAAACCTAAAGACATACAGTTTACTTATAAATGTCACTTCCCAAGTAGCTATAATGTAAAAACTGATCCAAAGAGAACTTCACCAGCAGCAAGGACGTTTTGGAAAAGAGAAAAATCTATGACACTACTCTCGAATATAAATTCTAATCATGTAGTAAATAAGAGTAATATTATTAAACAGTCCTGGTAAATAATAATACTGAAGTTAGTAAACAGACTAATTCTTGTGTAGTTAAATTCGATATGACGATAAGAATCACACAGAAGAAGTCAACCGAAATTTTACTGCACTCCATTAGCCCAGGCAGTAACAAAATAAAATTTGCACTAATTAATTAAACGTAAATTTCTTTCGGCGATAACTAATTGAGTATAAATGAGAGGTTATCTGATGGCTATTGATTTATTCCTTATGTAGTTCTCCGGTCCAAGAACCCGGAGAATCGGGGTTCAGTTCCTGGAAGAAACGTAGATTCATATCTTCTTCCCTGCCTCTGGATCGGCTGCCGAACACATTCAGTCTCCAATTGGCTGGTGCCCCGGAGAAGGGGCGCTCTTTATGCGACAGAAATTCGGTAGGGATGAGACGCTAGTGAATTAAATTCGTCCAGTCCAAATATTATGAAACGAATGTAGCTATGTTTTTACGAGAATTTCAAGGCTTGTTCTGGGCTGAAGTGTCAATATTTTGCAAATTTTGTGTAAGGAATAATAAACAGGAGAGGTAAACCGTAGTCATTAGCAATGTTGTGGTTATGCACTGGCAAGAACCTGGTGTTGCCTTTCACATCCAAAGAAACGTAGCCTATTTGAAACTTAACTACTGAAATTGTTATTATTATTATATAAATTATAAACGTAAAGGCATTGTAACTGCGGTACGTTCAGTACTCGCGTACTCCTGTTCATGATGTTCAGGCACTACATACACACATAACAATCCACATGTAGTGCTATAATATAGAGTATAAGACAAATCAGTGAAACGTGTACCGTCATTTGATATGCCCTCTGGTTTCTTCAGAAAATTTTAATTAGTTGTCACCGTTCTGACGGTTTGTAACTGAAAGTTTAGTAGACAAACTGAAATACAAGTAAACTAATGAACTGTCTCAATATGTAGCAGCGCTAGAAGTAGATAAATGTTCAGAGATTATCTCACCTAAGCCGCTCAAGAAGCAATGCCCATGAAGCCATGATGCACCAGTATTGAACTGTGAGTTGCGAGGAATTTATCTTTTCTGTCTTGCATCACAAAGGCTCTTCACAATCCACATTTCTTTCAAAGTTTCACTCTCCACTTGATCAGCCACGCTTCCTTATCAGTCTTCCTAACTGCGGTCTCTTCTTTCCTGCACATCACGGCCCAGACTGCAGAATTCTTCTAATCTTTTTATTCCTGAAGAATGAATTTAATAAGTTGTATTAATTTTGTGTTTCGTAAAAATTATCTGTTTTACATGAAACATATTGTGTATTTGACAAACAGTACATTGGATATTATACACAGCGCACATTCTCACAAGCAATTCCAGTAAACAACAAATGCACAAAAAAAACTGCGAATCATACATAACATGTAACATTCCGAATGTTTCAATGCAGCGATGCCAACTTCAGGAGATCCGGAATACTATGGATTGTCACTACATACACAACAATTTGGTATTGCAGTAATAAAATATTACATAACATGTAACATTCCGAATGTTTCAATGCAGCGATGCCAACTTCAGGAGATCCGGAATACTACGGATTGCCACTACATACACAACAATTTGGTATTGCAGTAATAAAATATTAAAAGTTTAAAATTATGAAATTACGAAATTTGTTGACGTCAGAGTCGATACAAGATGAGGACGTGGGCAAGAGTCCAAGGTTTTGTATAATTATATTCCATGTATGGGTACAATATTTTGTTTAATATCAAGAACAAGACCCACAGTAACTACAAGCAGATGCTGCAGTGTGCTGCTCGAAGTAAAGTAAACGTTCTTAACCTTCCCCTTCGCGAAATTTTTCTTTTCTTTTTTTTTTTTAATACGGAAATTTAAAGCAAAGTATTGCATGAGGCAGTTGTGAGTGTACAGCAATACGTCGGGTGTGAGTGTACAGCAATACGGCGGGTGTGAGTGTACAGCAATACGGCGGGTGTGAGTGTACAGCAATACGGCAGGTGTGAGTGTACAGCTATACGGCGGGTGTGAGTGTACAGCAATACGGCGGGTGTGAGTGTACAGCAATAC
>Ga0123354_10017061_pt1 | contig 11376 bp, 5 predicted proteins | sample TergutLab28metaG_2_FD_97872 | JGI IMG/M metagenome (GOLD analysis project Ga0123354, IMG submission 97872) | Labiotermes labralis P4 segment gut microbial communities from Petit-Saut dam, French Guiana - Lab288 P4 | ecosystem: Host-associated > Arthropoda: Insects > Digestive system > Gut ... | reverse complement strand
GAGGCTGAGTGGACCCCGTTCCAGACCCTCTACTACTCAGAAAATCTGGTAGCGCCGGGGATCGAACCCGGGACCTCTGTATCTGTAGCCAGAAACTCTGACCACTAGACCACAGAGGCGGTCCGTCAAAGAAACTAAAGAGTTTTAAAATGGCAGGGGAATGTTGCAGGCCTCGGAGTGTTACCAAGTGAATAGAGAATTTTGATTGGCAAATTTAATGAAGAGATAAAACCTAGGAATTACAGGCTTAGGTGGTGGACGTCTGTTGAAATAGATGGTGAATAAGTAGAAAGTGAGTTCATGTACGGCTTGTGTGCAATTGGATGGGGCCTATTTGGGGGGGAGGGGGGTTGAGTTTTGCTTCTTGCTGGGTCAAAGTGCTTTATTCCGGGTTGTTCTTACAAAATTTGAGGAACATAAAAGAGTTACTCGGGACACTGATGAAAATTTAGTTGGATTAAGGGAACTAAATTACAGACCAACCATTTGCGCAATATTCATAGTAATTCGTTTGTTGTTGATTACTGCAAATGAACGGATTGACATTGGCCTGTCTTAACGGAAGCCTGTAGGCCCACTTTATTTAGTGGGTTTTTTATAAGGTTGCCGGTGACGTAGACTTTATCGGACTGTGGGCTGATTGATGAATGATCAATTTTCTAAGATTAGGAAAGAAGCGCTAGTGGTCTAGTCGAGTTAGTATCCAAGTATTTTTTTTTTGATCGGTGAAGACCACTAATTCCTCAGCTAGGATAGCAGATTGTCCCGGCGGAATTTGAAAATTCTCGTCTACAGACGTGTTCGTGTTTAGAGGGCTGCAGTTAGGACAGCCACTTTCAGATACAGCAATTGTATTAAAGGCTCATATCTTCTGGGATGTGAGGCCTTGACCGACGTTTCGAAGATTCGTAGTGCCTCAATCTTCGGGAATAAAGAGTCCAAGAGGGTGTCTCTCTCTTTGACCTCCAGGATGAACCCACTACGGTTCTACAAAACGCCCGTAACTGTTTACGAGTCGACATAGCATAACATCTCAGAAGGCTTGTATATTCAGGTACAACACTGTGAGAACCTTAGAACTCGCACGGGGGTTTTATTATTTTATTTTGCCTTGCTGCAGTAAAAGTACATTTACCGTCATTTAAACTACATGCTACTCTTTTTGAAGAATGCTTTTGGCGCTCTGTTGTGAGTGTTAAGCATAGCACTAAATGCACCCTCTTACATCATGTCAGTTTAAAGCTGAACCTCCCTGTTCCTCCTTAGAGTGTTAACCCACCGTAAAAACAGAGAAGCAATGTTGCGTTAAAACTTCTCCCAAACTTTAAGACACAGAGAAGAGGGCAACGTGCCAAGGAATTCATTAGACTTACAAATCAAGATGTTCACAAAGATGGCTGTGTTTTCGTGAAAATGAAGGTACAAATCCTGTCTTTAATCGGAATCAAACCGCCGAAGTGATTTAACTGGGCCGTAAATGTTCTGAAATCGACATTCCTTATGGAACACAATTTGTGGGTAACTAATTGGGTTTGGTGAAGGTTATGTGTATTTATGGTATAAAGAAGTCTGATGCCATCGTACCTAGTGCTGGTGATCATAGAACATAACTTCTCAGAAGACCATACTGTCTCCGAAACCTCTATCGCCAAAACTTAATCTCTCACACATGCCTTTAATAATATATTTGTCATATGTCGGCATCCCCTTATTATACCTCCCTTAATATCTTAACGTAAACTTTGTTCGAAAAATGGTAACATGACAAACGTTATCACATGAATCGATTAATCTTCTGGGCGTAGAACTATCCAAATTATATTATCTGTTCTTTTGTATAGGATTAGTATCAGTTTTAGATGGCATTTTATCCAAAGAAAAGTCAGTTTGACGCTTGGGTGTTTGTGTTTTATTTTTTGGGTTCACGCTTAAAGATGCCCTAGTTACCTAGTTACCTAGTTACCTAGTTACCTAGTTACCCACGGTACTCGATAGATGGTGTTAATTTTCAAGTGGCCTGGACGCAGAATTCTACAAAACATGTACAGGCTTCCACTTTCAATGTTATCAAGTCCAGGTATTTTACCGTATTTATTTGCCCTCACGAGTTGAATCGGACGGCGGGGATAGGATTACAATAACGTGTTACCTAGCACGGCTGGTATTGTTCGCTGTTGTTTTTCTTCTTCCGGAAGTATATGTACGGGAGATATATTTACTTAATATTTTAACACTAAGGAGACCTAGGAAGGAAGGGGGAGAGGAATTACGGCAGGACGGACACGTAAAGGGGATCGAAAAGAAATACGGTAGCATGATTGGCAACAGATAACGTACCAACTTTTATAACGAATGAAAACATTTTCTGTTGCATCATATACAAACATTGTATTGGTGTTATGACAAATGTTAGGATATTTAGGATCGGTGAATATGAGAAACGTAATAGAAAGTGATGTTGCCTGATTTGACACGCTGTCTAAGAATGTGTGTCTATAAGCGACGTGATTGAAAATTCTCAAAAATCAACATTAGTGAAATTGTGACCTGAATTTAAAGAATCGTTATGATAAATGACTCTCTACCGGGATAGCTTTATCCATGTCTGTACGTTGCATATACAGAATGCACCTGAACTTAAAGAATGCGCCTGCACTTACAGAATGCACCTGCACGGACAGAATGCGCCTGCACTTATAGAATGCGACTGAACTTACAGAGTGCGATTGAACTTACAGAATACGACTGAACTTACAGAATGCGACTGAACTTACAGAATGTGCCTGCACTTACAGAATGCGACTGAACCTACAGAATGCGACTGAACTTACAGAATGCACCTGCACTAACAGAATGCGACTGAACTTAGAGAATGCGCCTGCACTTACAGAATGCGACTGAACTTACAGAATGCACCTGCACTTACAGAATGCGCCTGCACTTACAGAGTGCGACTGAACTTACAGAATGCGCCTGCACTTACAGAATGCGACTAAACTTACAGAATGCGCCTGCACTTACAGAATGCGACTGAACTTACAGAATGCGCCTGCACTTACAGAATGCGTCTGCACTTACAGAATGCGTCTGCACTTACAGAATGCGTCTACACTTACAGAAGTGTAAAACAGGGAACAAGAACTAAACATTCGAAATCTTTATTTAATCTACGTTATATGTAAAAAGCCAATATTTGTCTCACAGAGAACAAACTCCATCTTCACTGCCAAGACAGGAAAGTTAATTCTGTTTAGGGAAATAATCGGTGTTGATTTTGGGAATCTTACGAAATAAATACTCTGTGTCAGAGAAGTGAAGAATTTTTAAATGCTGCAGGATTTGGCGAGTGTACTTACCACTGTGCCATAAACTACGAAATGTGTTAAGTTTAAAATGCATACGTCCGTGGAGTCGTCATTCCGTAACACTTAAAATGCCTACAATTGGCGATGAAACAGTCGTGTGTTGAATTATGTTTGTTTGTAAGATAGTAATGTATTGAATAGTCGGCACCCATCCCTCTTCCGTGAAAAGTAAACTGTTTATTCATGACTGGTGTACTGGAAATTTTATTCAGGGAAATTTCCAGATGTTGCAATCCCCAGGCTTGATTGGAATGCAGACCACGTGGAAGAAGAAATGTCTAGGGACCGTAAGATTTAACTTAGCCCGAAGGAATACAGAACAGAGAAAGATGTAAACTTTGATTTTGAACATGATATTCGAAATAAATCATCGTTATATTAAATAACGTTCGCATTTAGTAAGCCGTCGTGAGGCGTCAGTAGGAAGTTATATTTTAAAATGTGCATTTACAGAGAATTGTTTTTTTATTGATATATATACTACGTATATATGCCATAATTTGTAACTTACATACTAAAGAGGACATTGGGGTAAAAATTCAAAAGTGTAATAAAGTACAAGGCGCAAGTAAAATAAATTCTAGCCAACGTAATAGTACCGAACCGGAACTACACCTGCATACGTCGAAGACAATGCCTAGGTATATCTTTGAAGTTTGTATTTTAAATGGAAAACGTGCAGAAATTTAGAAGCGGTATATATGAGAATTCCAAGACCACTTTTAGGTTTCTCCAAGCTTCATACAAAAGAAACACAAACATCCGTGAACAATTAAAAGCACCCCACATAGTTGAAGACATCATCCAGTACCAAGAAATACGGAGGAAGCAGTTGACAACACGGGACGAATTTCGTCTCGAACTGCTGGCTTTCGAATGCCATCCGAGCGGATGCCGTTTTCAGGGGAGACCAAAACAAAGAAATATCAAGAATATGTTCAAGATAAAGAGGAACAGGCTGTAATGTTCCTAAACCTATTATTATTATTATTATATTCTATTTCAAACCAATAGGCCCGCCTCTTTATTTTTTCGTATTTGACATCTCATTCGTTAACTTGCTTCATTGCGCTTTGCTTTTTTCCCACGTCTTGCTTTTGACATTGTCTAATGTATACTATATTTTATTCATCCATATTGGACTCTCAAGAACGCGGAAGAGTAGAAGTACCTGTCAGTGTTCGTGGGCAGAGTGTGGAATTCTTCGATAAAACAGTTTTACTAATCTTATTTTCGAATGTTTCAGTTTCAGATACTAATCATCAGACAAACTCCATTGCAATAAGTAAAAGTTGCCACAAACGTCCTTTTATATTTACGCTTTGAAAACGGCCAGGAATCCCAGATTCATTGACAGTATCCAAATCGATATTTATGAGTGTAAATATGTTAAACTTAATTTAAAATATCGTGGAAAAATTTACTAGTTTATTAGCCTAAACTTATGTTATGGCCATCTTTGTGAAGGGCGGTTTCCATTATAAAATTAAAAATTTCCTATTAATTAAGGTACATTTTTGTTGCTTTAATTATGTTATGTGACGTGTTGCAATTGTGCAAGAATTTTGCTTTTCTTGAAATTAAGAAACTTGTAATATGATATTTCTACTACGATATATCAGTTAATTGTTAGTTGTGTGGAAATGTGGCTTCTTGGACATCGATACGTATTGCAACGACGACTTTAATTAAGATTGTTACATATATGTTGGATCGGGGTAACTGAGGCTTAACCAAGTCGAAACTTAACGGGACTCGTCGCATCAAAGTCATAACGTGTTAAATAATTTATTTATGTAATTACCTGTTAATTTTTATGGATGTTGTACATTGATGGTAGTCACAAGAACTGACATTGTACCGTACATTATCAACTGCGTGGAATACAAGGGGGTGCTAATAAGTCCTTAGTCCGACCAGAAAGGAAACAAGCTACAGCGACCAATCTCGGGATTTATTCAACATACTCTCCAAGAAGCTCAATACACTTCTTAGCCCGTTACTCTAACTTTTGCAAGGCACTCAAAAAAAATCAGAAGATTGTCTCTCCAACCAGGTCTCCGCGGCAGCAACAACCTCCTCGTCGGACGAAAAATGGAGACCTTCCATTTTTTTTTTTAGTCCAGGGAACGGGTGGTAGTCAGACGGCACCAGGTCCGAGGAATAGGGTGGGTGATCAAGACATTGGAAACCCAGGTAGGTCAGTTTTTTCTCGGTTGCAAGTGTCCGGTGAGCCGGGGCGTTGTCGTGCAAGAACAAGACCACCTTGATGATCTTACCGCGGCCTTTTTCCTTCAAAATGTCCTTCAATTGCACCAGCAGAGATGATTAATACTCCGCGTTGATAGTTTGGCCCTTTGGAAGATAATCAATGAGAAGGATGCCGTTTTGATCCCAAATAATCGATGGGAGAACTTTTCCAACGGATTTTTGCACTCGGAATTTTTTGGGGGTGGGGTGAGCCGTTATACCGCAAATCCATTGATTGTTGCTTTGTCTCCGGGTCATAGTGATATAACCTGGTTTCGTCTATGGTCAACAATCGCGATAGGATATCATTTGTATCGCGCCGAAAAAATTCCAAAATTTGCTCAGACGACTGGCACCGTTGATGTTTTTGATCCGCGTTCGGGCATTTCGGAACCCACTTCGCGGAGAGCTTTCGCATGTCCACATCTTCATGAATGATGGACCCAACCCGTTCGCGTGAGATGCCCAGTTGCTCAGCTATTGATTTAACCGAAATTCGGCGGTGTTCCATGATTAGCTCGTGAATTTGATCAATAATCTCTGGGGTGGTCACTGTTTTGGGTCGTCAGGGACAAGGCGCATCACAGGTGGAAAAATCACCACTTTTAAACTGGGCTACCCAGTTTTTGACGGTGGCATACGATGGTGCTTTTTCTCCTAATATTTCTGTCAGAATGGCGTGAATTTCCTTCGGCGCCTTGCCTTGCAGGAAAAAACTCCTTGACGAGAGCTCGCGTCTTGACGATGTTGAAATCGCGCGCGTCGCCTGGCGTGCTTTCTTTCAGCCTCTGTAACAAGAAAAGACTTTTAATTCGGCACATGAAAGGACCCCTCTTTCCAACGACACTATCGATTTCGTCCTACAACATCGGGAAGTAGTTCGGGCTAAGGACTTATCAGCACCCTTTGTATAATGTGAAATATTTATGTTGATTTACTTTTATGAACGGACATAATTTATAGCCTCCCAAAGCCAAGATCGCGTAGTCTTTATGTATGGCAAAACCTTGTGATATGTGTTGGTGAAAATGTTACACTTCGTTTATCAAGAATTCTGAAGCGTGTGAACCTGGATGAGTAGTGAAAAATTTGGTCCCGTGCAGAGTCATTCAGTTCCCGTAGTCTCCGTCATAGAATATGTTTCTAATAAACTCATCTTCCTGACAATGTAGTAGTACTTCCGCTAGTGATCAAATATGACACCCCCCCCTATAGAATGGAGAAATTCTCATTATAACGCCCTTTTGCCTTATTGCTGAAAGCATGAATCGAGTGCACATCTTCACAGGTTGCTACTTTCGGGTGCATTAAAGACCGCTTTCCCATTTACGCTGTGATCTTCACATTTACGTCTTCCTTGCAGGCTTCAGTTCCCCTTTTTAGTAAGTGTTAAATATCAGTTCATCTCATCCTCCTCGACTTGATCAGTCTAACAAAGCATTAATTTTGACGTCATTTAATATACTAGAGAGAAATCCTTGCAAATTCCTGTCGTATTTACACCAGTTGTGTTGTTCCGTGTCTTAGTTATCGTTGACAAAGAAAGAAAAATGTGCATCAATCGTTAAACAGCTTGATATATTAACAACATTATTTAGCGAATTTTTCAAATCTGTCAGCCTCTATCATTCCCTTTCACAGAAGAAAGTTTCAGCTGTTTCTGACAGAGTATTCTGAATGTACATGTTTTTGTTGGCCAGCTTTGTGTCTGCTATTCGCTGCTAAGCTGTAGTTTACATACACGCTATGGTAGTCCCCTCAGAATTCATTTCTTCTCTCCGAGCGTTTCTGTGACGCAGCTGGCAACAGCGTGTAATAGGGGTTATCAGCTTGTAATTTGAGGCTGTGTTTGTTAACCTACGAGATAAATTAGTACATTGACAGTGGCGCGGATAAGCACTCAAAGATCCGAGATTAAAACTTGGCAGTAGCTTTTGAGCTAATTTTATTAAATTAACTTCTCAGTAACATTCCCCGGGCGTCGTCATCTTGTTCACAACTGTCTTCAAGCATAGCGTCACACCGTCAGTTTTTCTCATATTGTGCTGGTAATTTGGTCTCTCCCAGAGAAACTCTCATTGCAGAGAAATTAAATTCTTTTCCTCGGCAAACACAGACAAATATGATGAATAGGTGTAAAAGAAGATCTGTGACAGTGTTCATCACTTCAGGTGCACTGTGGCAACGTACTGGAACTGAAATTATTGCAGTGGGAATACATATGTGTTATTATTCCAAATAATTTCACAGATAAGACTGTCGATTTGTATCGTGTACACTGATTGTCACTATTTATACTGCTACTACTAGCCGTTCCCAGTGACCGCGCGGTTTAAGGCGTAGGTCTGCGGCCGCTCGCCTGCTGAGATCGTGGGTTCGAATCCCACTGAGGGCATGGATGTTTGTCTGTTGTGAGTGTCGTGTGTTGTCAGGTATAGGTCTGTGCGACGCGCTGATCACTCGCCCAGGGGAGTCCTACCAACTGTGACGCGTCATTGTGTGTGATCTAGAAATCTAAAAAATGAGGAGGCCATGGCCCGCGTTGGACTGCAGCGCCAAAGGGGAAAATACTACTACAACAACTACTACTACTACTGCTAATATTAATAATAATAATTTTGGGCACTGCACACATACTTCGGAAAGTACTCATGTAAAAGTACAATAGATTCAACACTGAAACTAACGATATAAGCACCATGAATAGTAACAACAGGATAGTTGCAACACTGTATTCCCTTGGGACATAATTTGTCTCAGGAATATAAGTATAAATACCCTGCATAAAGGAGATGATGATAATAATAGGTTGATGGTGATGATGATAAAGATAATAATAATAATAATAACAGGGGAAAAAAACCTGAGCAATATACCTGGTTGGCACGCCATCAAGGAACTACAGAAAAATCCATATTCGGCACTGCACACATCGGAAAGTGCTAATATATAAAGACAAAAATTTATCATGGAAAATGGAATCACACCTACCATAAATTGTAAACACAGATAGCTGCTACATCACATACCGTAGCGTAGACGCAAATACCCTGCACAACAATGATAACAGATAAGAGTAAGCATGAAAAGAAAGAGGAAGAATAAACGTACTAATAGAAGTAGAAGGTATTAAGCGCTGAGGAAGTAATAGAATTTTAAGAATTATGAGAAAACGTGGCTGAGGAATAATATTTGAACTGAGGAAAAGAAAGAAAATGGAAGGATACTGATGTAAGTTGCGTAATGAGAATCTTGATTGTCTCCACTTTGTGTCACCCTGCTCCTATCACGATCACCATTCGACTGAAATACTCAAAACGTGCTTAAATGTCCCGTGAACTGTTACAACGTGACTCATTACACTTTATTGTAGGATTGTTTGACCGTGCATCTTCCCCATGAAATAATGTGAAATGCCAACTTGATGCAACGAGGTAATTTTATTGATATATTCTTAACTCGACATGTTTCGGTCGCATAAGCCCATCATCGGGAGCATTAGATGCTGAGTCCGCACCATACACCGCACTCGGTGCAGAAAACCATATGCTGCAACTCAACATCTAATGCTCCTGATGATGGGCGTATGCTACCGAAACATGTCGAGCTTAGAATACATCAATAAAATTACCTCGTTGCATCAAGTTGGCATTTCACTTCATTTCATCTTAATTGCAGTTTTGTTTGGTTTATACAAGCACTTAACTTGATATTAGAAATTTATTGCAGTCGTCTATCTTAACGGCCTTCCAATAATCTGCTGCAGCCAGAATTATTTCTGAGATTTGAGGTTTTTACAGACGTTAGAATCGACATAACGTTCCTCTGGGTTGTGACGCCAGTGTGGTTTCGTAGATTATCTCTCCTACCATGATTTGGGAAGGACAAGTTCTTTCGAAACATTGGTAATAATCTACCCAACTACATAACGTAACATTTCAGATAGTCGTAACGTAGAATTTTATATGTTTATAACTGCCTACTCAAGGATATGAATTTCTATTAGAAAAGTGTAACCTATTTCAGAAACAAAGTCTAGAGATTGAAGGAAATGTAGATATGCTTTGGTTACAACATTTTTTACTTTTCCGTACGCATAAAACGTACTGTATGTTAAGAACGCTTTTTAGAACCTGAATTTTCATAATCGTTGATTTCTGACATCATCACTGTACGAGTAAATTGAGCCTGGGTTAAAAGCAGTTGAGTAACTGCACACTGAACACTAGTACAACATGCTGGTTTGGCTGGGTTCAAGCAGAGACTGGGAAATGGTCGCCATACATCACTTCTGTAAAAGCCTGTTTGTTCCGAGAAGCAGGGGAGCAGGTCCTAAGCATGGAGAAATTGTGCTCCAGCTGCTTAAAGTGGGGTGGCTGGAAGTGCTTGCTTGTGGTTCTGGCACTTTTTATAGACCATCTCTGCTAAAGAGATTTGGAAACGTACACGAATTTCCAGACGTGTTTTGTGCTGTGGCACAGTATTTCCTGAATCTTCCAGTCTAGATGATGGCTTTTTCGTTCAACAGAAAATGCAGTACAAATGCCTGGAAACGAAATTTGTTAGTGTTTAGACCTCGTTTTACACAAATGATAAAGCTCGAGTTTCCTATTAAAATAAACAGATATTATTCTGTAAAATACCCCGTTATAATATGAGATTGGAAGCATTAAACAAACTAACATGATTAAAGATTTTCTGAGCAACATATGAAATATAGGACAGTGTTTCCGTTATTCATCAGAGTTTTTTTCGTCTGGTTTAGCAATGGAGTGCTTTTTGTTTTTGATTTTAAGAAGTGAGGAACGTGTGGAAGAAGTGTATTTCGAAATAAAGTTAAGTAACAAATTTGACTACTTCCAAGTATGTATGAAGATTTAGGCTGTAGTATCAAAAGAGTAAGATAAGCCTGTATTAAGTGTCATTCTGTTACGAGGAATTAAATACTCATTAACTGCGAACCATAAGATGATTATCTGCTGAAACTAAGAAAGTGACTCGAGACTTCTTTGTCATGAACACTAACTTGTACTCACCAAAATTTCAAGCAGGAAGAGAACTGACACGTAACACTGGTGCACTTCGGGAATAATTATTCACACTCTTTACCTGATGGGCGTTAATTGACTTGATGTTGTACATACTGTGCACTTTTTTCATAATTATCTGTCTTCATCACGCCATTGTTTAATGTACCACTTCTCATACACCAAGTTACAATTTAACTAATATTCCGAAAATTTTCGGCGCTCGTCGGCACCATCCTCATGGAGTACCGTCTTAACTGCTGAACTTTCCGACACACCATCGGCTATAAACACTTGTCCAAATACATTTTGTAGAACTGGAGTCTTCACACCGATGCTCAGTTTGTTTGAGAAGACAGATAATTCGAGAGTAAATTGCCAGAGAGGACGCAGCTTTATTTACAGAATTATATAACGTTAAGTGTTTGTGGTGGCTGTTTCTGAAAACATTCACCTTTCCCGTGAATAGAAATATAGAATATGCTAAAGTCTAAGGCACCTGCATCTAAATATTATTTCGGTTTAACTTAATTTAAATTTTAAATAAGATTCATTTTATTGCCATGCAATACAATATCAATACTTGTTTAAAACCAACAAATTGCACAATGTACGTAAAACATTAAAATCACATTTCTAAGTTTCACATTAAAACATATTTATATTCCTCCTACATGTTTCGATCCCCATACGGGATCATCCTCAGGGAGTATGCACTATATCGAGAGTGAAGT
>Ga0123354_10017060_pt1 | contig 11376 bp, 5 predicted proteins | sample TergutLab28metaG_2_FD_97872 | JGI IMG/M metagenome (GOLD analysis project Ga0123354, IMG submission 97872) | Labiotermes labralis P4 segment gut microbial communities from Petit-Saut dam, French Guiana - Lab288 P4 | ecosystem: Host-associated > Arthropoda: Insects > Digestive system > Gut ... | reverse complement strand
GAACAAACAGCGACTTGTGCCACTTACAGCATAAACTGATTGGTTTTTATAACCGAGATGAAAAGTGTTTACAGCGCGGTACGGACTGGGGCTTTAAATAAAGCGGTCTGCGGTTCGTCTTTAGAGGGTTAAACCACATTGTATTTTAAAATTTATTTCCTCTCTCACAGAGAAGAGATTGTCTCCATTATAAAGACTGGTCTGTTAATGTTTTGTAGGGGTTTAATTGTTGGTTGTTATTACAACCACACGGAACACACAAATTTACTCTTTGGGTAAATATAAGAATTTCTTAAGTTTAAAATAAAAGTAATGCAGTAACTTCAACGGGTTAAATAATTTTTTTTTATGTCTGCAGAATATTGTGTTACATATTTGGTAACTATTATGTGACCACTGGCAATCTAACCAGAATATTCATTTTACTTTAGACTTCGTTTTCGTTTGGGACAGCCAATATGAATGAATCTCGACAGGATAACCTGCAGCCATTCAAATTTGCGTATGGATATTTTTTCTGTCTCTACCTAATCTAGTGTCATACAGGGAACAGTCACTTTGAAGTACTGAAATATCGGAAAGCTGTTAAATTGATTTCTGAAACTGCCGCTCGTTCCGCGTCCAGATGATTAAAAATCTAGGGCTTGTTTGGAGACTAATGTAATTGCAATTTTTCTAGCTGTATGAACGCTAGTGGCCACTGTTTTCATCTGTGTACAGTAATTGAATTTTATTTATGTGCTTTATGTAACCAACGGTAAACAGCGAGCGTTGCCTTCCACAGCGTTAATTGGCTGGCATTTGTAAAGGATACTGGGTGTCACTGCGAAGTAGGGACTGAATTTTCAGATTTTTTGGATGCGAAAAAAACGTAAATGAAGTGTTGCGAGCAGAAATTACAAAATCTATTTTCTGACTGGTTGTCCGTCAGATCTTTTAGTGCTATCATTACATTTCGGCATTACTATAATATGCCTTATTTTTATCGGGTAAAAATTCGAGGCTTGAAATCTTGCTTGCAATACTTGACTGACTGTCTTAATTACTTACTGACTTACTTATTTACTGCATGGAGCAGAGTCCTTCTTGGGAAGCTGATCGGTTCTCAGCTAGTCAAGAAATTCCCCGCATTTTATGGAGCCGAATGGTTCATTATCGAATTCACAAGTGCCCGCCACATGTCCCTATCCTGAGCCAGATCAATCCAGTCCATACCCCCACATCCCACTTCCCGAAGATCCATGTTAATATTATCCTCCCATCTACGCCTGGATCTTCCAAGTGGTCTCTTTTCCTCAGGTTTCCCATACGCTCTACGTTCCCCGCCCACTTCATTTTTCTCGATTTGATCACCCGAGCATTATTGGGTGAGCAGTACAGATCATTAAGTTCCTCATTATGTAGTTTTCTGCACTCCCTTGTTGCCTCGCCCCTCTTAGGTCTAAATATTGTATTGATTGGCTTGCAGACATGTCCTGTATGACACGTTTTTATATGTTTGTTTACGAACCACTGACTTACCAGTTACCACCAATAGTCCCTTAGTTATTGCCATCAAACCAGAAGGTAAGGACGACCACAGCCATTGCGAATTTCGAGGTTTTCACAGCGGAGTTGCAGTTTGAAGACTTCCGCAATATGCCTTAAACTTCCTTGTAGCCTATTGCCATATTCTGGCTAAAACAGTCGATAGACATAAAATTTCGTGGCCCTGAAACGAGGAACTACCCTCCTCCGAAGTTTTGCTGGCTGTTTAATATTCGAAATTGTTTAACATCCCAGAAGACTTGAATTTTCAGCTAAGGACACTTGACTGTACGGAAAGTGACCAAAATACGACCTTATAGATCTGAATGACGTCTATCTTCATGTTTGCACCGTGCATCAATGATAATTAAACACTTTATTATCCAACTAATGCACAGTATATAATATGTAGATACAACTAAAATTATAAAATATTTAAAAGTGCTTTAACATGTTTCGGATCAAAGAGGATCCATCATCAGGGAGCCTTGTACAGTGCTTGGCTAAAAATTACAAGAATGATAAGTTATTTTAGTCTAGTGTTCTTGTAGGCTTAGCATGCTTGATCATTCTTGTAGTTTTTAGCCAAGCACTGTACAAGGCTCCCTGATGATGGATCCTCCGTGATCCGAAACATGTTGGAGCACTTTTAAATATTTTATATTTTTAATTGTATCTACATATTATTTATATATTGTGCATTAGTTGGATAATAAAGTGTTTAAGTAAATAATGTCTGTATGCGTCCTCCATTTCAAATTTGAAAAAAATTAGTTGAAGAATAAGAGACCAACTTGATGTCACTAGTTATTAAGTTTTATTTAACTTCTTCTATGCTCAACATGTTTCGGACATTAATACATCCATCATCAGGAGCCTGCGACCTTTCTATTGTATCACCACACTGGTCGTGTGTTCTTGTTTCGATGTGTGTTGGAGTTTCGGTGTGGCTGGGTTGAGGTGGTATCCGTGTAGCAGGCTGAAGAGCCTGCCACACCGAAACTCCAACGCACATCAAAACATGAACACACGACCAATGTGGTGATACAATAGAAAAGTCTCAGGCTCCTGATGATGGGTGTATTAATGTCCGAAACATGTTGAGCATAGAAGAAGTGAAATAAAACTTAATAACTAGTGACATCAAGTTGGTCTCTCATTCTTCAACTATCACAATGATGCACGGTCCAGTATACATAAGATTGAAAAACCTTGATCGATTTTCACGAAACTCGGGTTGAATATAATACAGTTGGTGGACACCTCAAGGCGGTAATTTTTTTTTCCAGGCGCGTTCGTAGACTTGGGAAAACCAACAGTTAGGTTCCTCACATCTGTCTCTCCGTCCATCTGTCAGCGTGCAACAACTCTGTTTCATCTGGAAGGATTTTTCGCAGAATTCGATATTTGAAAATTTTTCGGAAATCTGTCTAGAAAATTCGAGTGTTTGATTAAAGTATGACAAGAATAACTGGTACTTTACATGAATACTAATATACGTTTGTTATTATATCTCACTGAATTTTTTCATAGAATGAGAAATGATTGAGGCAAATGTAGTAAGGAAAATAAATACATACATTTTGTGTGCAACGGAAGTTTTTCCGAAAATCGTGCTTTTTTTGTGAGGTAATGTGAAAAAATGTGGTAGAGCGGGGCAGGTCACAGATGACAATACAATATGGTGCACAAAAGATGCGATTTACGTGCCGTATAACAATGACAAGAATACACACACGCACTTGGAATATTAATTCTTATTATTGTTAACAGAAATTCGAAATATTCTGTAGCTCGACAACAATGCAAAAGGGAAAGCTTTGTTGCATTTCCATGAAAACATTTAAGAAGTTCATAATCGTCGACATCTTCACCTACGCCAACAACTGCAAACAAAAAGAAGTATATTTTTACATTCCCATGGCAACAGTTTTTACGCCGACGCTCCACAATGTAACGTCTGTACATTGTCTTGTCCTTTTTTTTTTTTAATTTCCTGCAGTATCTACTAACAAAATGGCGGGCGCAACAAGTTGTTTGGTGGGAGCGACACTAAGAACAAGAGTCCTGAAATGGCGTATGGTAACGGGTCTTAGAAAAAGACGCAGTTATAAAGAAAAGTTATAGGTGAAGGTAACTGAGTCCCATTACAGGCCTGTACAGGCCCTGAGGGTTCCAGGAGGTTGAGGCTCCCCAAATTTCAAGACAATCGTCACATGAAGGTGGTAAGGATGTCAGACCTATCCACCGGCCACCTTTACCTCCCATGAAATATTCCTGGTACGGTGCGTAAGGCTGACAACCTTATCATCATCCTGTGCCGTTGTCACGAAACATGGGAACCTTAACTTCCTGGAACCCTCTGGGCCCTTCTGGGCCTGTAACGGGACTGCTTTACTCATTTCTGTTAGAGGGTGAGTCAACCCCGCGGCCATAGTGCGGCCGGAAGGATTATGTAAATGAAAAATTCGAATGACACCGTCGGGAATCGAGCCCGGGACCTTCTGGATTGTAGCGCATTGCCTCAACCAACTGCGCCACCGCGTGTCCGCCAGGACACCCTTATTTTGAGGAAAATGTTTTTGTCTGTTAACAATGTGAAACAGCCTACAGCTTGTGCAAAAATTACGTTAGCTTTCTGTTTAACGGCGATCACCCATGAACCCCTGGAACCAGGAATATGAACTATACTGAACTAATGGGCGATATGCATGCATATCTGCGCAGTATGTAAAAATGTTACGTAACAATACATGCAGTGTAAGTGTAATGTAACATTGAGAAGCGTTCGTGTAACAATTGTTGTAGTGTAAAAGTAATATGTGTTACATAATCTGAGTGTGTGTATGTAGCCCTAGTTATTCAGCACGTAATGCGCATGCGCCATATTTTCATGTATGGCCTGCTCCGCTCTACAATTTTTTTTCCACGTTTTCTCATAAACGGCAATATTTTCGAAAAAAAAAGTTATTGAACACCAAATGTGTGTTTTGATTTTCTCTAAACTTTTGTCTGAAACTTTTCTCATTCTAAGAAGAAATGAGCGAGATGTGGTAAAAAATGTATATCGGTCTTCATGTAAAATACCGTTTATTCTTGTCCGATTTTAATGTAAGTTGAATTTTTTTGGCTGATTTTCGAAAAATTCTCAAATATCAAATTTCATAAAATTTCGTCCAGTGGGAGCCAAGTTGTTGCATACAGACGGACAGACGGACGGACATGACGTAGCTAATAGTTACTTTTCGTAATTTTTGCGAACGCGCTTAAAAATGAACACATTAAAGTTATGGCGACCGATGGAACTTTTTGAGGTTATGTCAGTGAAATTAAAAAAGTACGAAATGAGTACTTGATTGATGCGTTCGTGTTATTAAGGACACACTAATAATCACAACAATAAGAATAACAACTATTATAAATTATATTTGTAATAAAATATGCGATTTCTCCCCCATAATAATCGTTAAGACGCATTTCATTACTCGTGCTTGGAAATGTATATTTGTACAGCAGAACTCTGTGGGCCCGGTAGCTCAGTCGGTATAGCGACTGACTACGGGCTGGACGGTCCGGGATCGAATTCCGGTGGGGACGAGATTTTCCGCACCTGTCCAGACCAGCCCTGGGGCCCACCAAACCTCCTTTAAAATGGGTACCGGGTCTTTCCCCGGGGGTAAAGTGCGGCCTTGGCGTGCTGCTAACCACTAACCACCTACTAGTGCCCCGGTCATGTAAGAGTAGAGCTATACCTCTACCCAACCTCTGGACCACACCGGGCCTGTAGCGGGATCACTTTAGTTTTACAGGAGAACTCTGAGGTAAAAAATGTGACTTTTTTTGCGATTGGATATCTAACGGGAAAATCAGCTCTTATGAGTTCTTCCAAGAAATATCTAAGTCTTATTTACAAAAACGGTACGGTTTATTGTGGCATCCAGAGATGTTGACGTATTTTTAGCTTCATAGAAGTATGAAGGTAATTGTGACATATAACAGGAATGCGAACCGGGCGGCCTGTTATTATTAACAGCATCCGGTCAGCTATAGCTGACGGAAGCAAATAGCCTACACAGCAACGGCTCTTCAGTAGAACCAGAATAAGCTGCTGGATAATTCCAAGCTTCCGTGCGCGAAGTGGAAGAGAGGTGCGCTCTTCTGAGCTGTTAAGCAGGGAGTAGTGATAATTTCTTGCCGACGTGTCGGGACACCCTTTCCATCCCGTCGTCAAGAGTCTGTTCTTGACCCATGAAGTTGGGACCGATAGGTTGTTCCCAAATCGTCGATATGGAATTAGACTGCGTTTGAAATGTGATGGCACACGCGCAGAAACAAGATTTCGTTTCTCGGCGAAACGGACGAGTCCATTTAAATCGGCCGGGGGGCGTCAGTTCAGTCTACTACTGGCAACCGAGGTGTGCGCATCAGCGGTAGTAATGCTGGATACACCATGTTCCGAGGTAGTGTGAAGAGTATGGCTACCCACTCCATTCGCCAGTTTCCACTTAACTTCCCCTCCCGTGCGTCACCGTGTGTCATCGCATTTCAACTGGAGTCTACCACAACTCGCAGTCTAAAAGCCCAGAAGAGCTCAGTTCTCAGAATACTGCCTGTTTCCAACCTGGTTTCTTTTATTTATGTTAATTTACTGGCTTTTTAAAAACAATCAAATCTAGGGATTTCTTTGGCTGTCTCATGACGTTGTTTCAGTTTTGGAAGTTGCATATGTGTAGACTGAAATGGATCAGCATTACTGAGGGTAGGGATGTTAGGGCGCTATGTGGAGACAGTACCTAGTCAGTGGCACAGCCAAACTTTGAGCTGCATTTGTGGTACAGTAAGCATCGAAATGCACAATATTATATTGTACAGTTGTGCAATAAAACCTTTTAAACACCAGCATGTTTCGATTCTTTATGAATCATTCTCAGGGTAAATCGTCAAGAAAATATGAAGTATTAATTACATTAAAATAAAAATACATCAAATATGTTGGTATCCTGGAGATCTCACAGTTTTACTCCCTCCGCGGGATTCAGGATACTTCAGATACTTCAGGATACCCAGAATACTCCAGGATAATCCGGGATACTCCAGGATACTCCAGCATAACCAGGATGCTCCAGGATACTCCAGGATAATCCGGGATACTCCAGGATACCCAGGATACTTCAGCATACCCAGGGTACTCCAGAAAACTCCAGGATACTCCAGGATACCCAGAATACTCCATGATAATCTAGAATACTCTAGGATACTCCAGGTTACTCCAGGATACTCCAGGGTACTCCAGGATACCAAGGATACTTCAGGATATTCCAGAACACTCCAGGATACTCCAGAATACTCTAAGATACTCCAGGATACCCAGGATACTCCAGGATATCCAGTACACTCCAGAATATCCAAGATACTCCAGAATACCTAGGATACCCCAGGATACGTCATGTAATATGATATTAAATAAATTCATGTTTTGCAATATTTTATTGACTTTTCTCCCCGGGGGATGATTCTTAAAAAATGGAAACATGTTGGAGTATCGGGGTTTTAATTGCATAATTAAACGTTACAATTCTTGATTTCAAACTTTCGCCGTGTTCTGAATGCTGTATGCTTTCTTCTGGGTAATTCCCGGGCGTCTGAATTGTATATTTCGACGTTTCGGAACACCCAGTTCCGTCTTCATAACTACCTGCCCATGGAGCTGGAACAGAGTGTTCCGAAACGTCGGCATATAAAATTCAGACGCCGGGGAATTACCCAGAAGAGAGCATACGATACACATTACAGTACTGCGAATTTTGTGTGGCTGTTGTGTGAAGATTATCACTTAATACGCGGAAATTAATACCTTAAAATTTTGAGCTGCACTTCTTACGAATACAAATGATACCGCTTTGCTGACCTGCTTGCTGACTTACGATGATGCTTTACTGTAAAAACCTACATGTGTCTAAATTGGAAAAAACTGCAGTATTCGTGGTAACAGGTGTTCGTTTTTCGCAGGTAGATACGAAAATCTTGCACAACACTGTACGACGTTATGCGTGGGTGACTGTACTGCAGACATATTTGTACCAGTTTATATATGTGGGGAGCACAACTACTGGTAATATCGAAAGTTCCGTTTGGTTAATAGGCCGGTCCCAGTGGCCACTAAGTCTAAGACGTGGGTCTGCGGACCTACGCCTACTGAGATTGTTGGTTCGAATCCCACCGCTGGCATGGATATCTGTCGTGAGTGTTGTGTGTTGTGCAGGTAGAGGTCTCTGCGACGGGCTGATCACTCGTCTAGAGGATTCCTACCGACTGTTGTGAGTCGCTGTGTGTGATCTAGAAACCCTCATGAATGAGGAGGCCCTGGCGCACTGGGAGGCTGTCGCGCCAAAAGAAAACTAACTAAACACTTTTTTATCCAACTAACGCACAATATCTAATATGTAGATACAATTAAAATGATAAAATATTTGAAAGTGCTCCAACATGTTTCGGATCACAGAGGATCCATCATCAGGGAGCCTTGTACAGTGCTTGGTTAAAAATTACAGGAATGATTCTATCGTGTCCTTTGACATGGACAAGGTCGGTGTTGTGGCAGCGTATTGTGACCCGTTGTGCGTGTGTGTAGTTCACCGTATGTGAAGACACCGTACGAGGCTCCCTGATGATGGATCCTCTGTGATCCGAAACATGCTGGAACACTTTTTAAATATTTTATAATTTTAATTGTATCTACATATTATAATATATTGAACATTAGTTGGATAATAAAGTGTTTAGTTATCATTTATGCACGGTGCAACTATATAAAAAAAACAACAGTTTGATTAATACCTGTCTAAAATTTCAGACATCTCTGATTTCGAAATATTTTGGCACCCTGAAATCATTCTATGAGGGGAATGTAAAATGAAGGCGAAGGACAATATTTTGTGTCTTGTTTCAGTGGTGCTGGTATCGATACAGAGCAGGTTTACGATCCAAATACCCCTGGACAGTCATAACACCGGTAGCCGCAATAAATTTACATGATTTAGTGTCACTGAAACTGATGGGAGAGGTACTGGGAAGAGGCAACGTGAAGGGTGGAGACTATGAAACGCCCTGGAAACATGACAGGCAATGTACGTATATCGTAACATTGAGACGCGTTCGTGCAACCATTGTTGTGGAAAAGCAATGAGTATTACAGGCCAGTTGAAATGTGATGGCACACGCACAGAAACAAGATTTCGTCTTTCGGCGAAACGGACGAGTCCATTTAAAACGGCGGGGGGCGTCAGTTCAGTCGACTACTGGCAGCCGAGGTGTGCACATCAGCGGTATTAATGCTGGATACACCATGTTCCGAGGTAGTGTGAAGAGTACTGGCTACCCACTGCATTCGCCAGTTTCCCCTTCACTTCCCCTTCCTTGCGTCACCGTGTGCCATCACATTTCGACTGGAGTCTACACAACCTGAGTGAGTGTGTCTATAACCTTAGGTATCCAGCATGCAATGCGCATGCGCCATATTGTCATCTGTGGCCTGCCCCGCTGTGCAATAATTTTTCAACATTTTATCCTAAACGGCCCTATTTTTTTTTAAATAACTGAACACAAAGATGTGTGTTTTGATTTTCTCTACAAATTTTGCCTCAGGCTAAAGTGCCCCCTATTCTTGTCAGACTTGAATGAAACTTGAATTTTCTGCACACATTTTCGAAAAAATACTAAAAATAACAAATTTCATGAAAATCCGGCGGGTGGGATCCGAGATGTTGCATGCGGACGGACAGACATGACGTAGCTAATAATCGCTTTCAGAAATTTTGCGAAGGATCCTAAAACATTTGTAGCAATGTAAATGTTCGTGCTAAGTTTTTTCCTCCTCCGTGCCAATTGGTCTCGCACTGTTCGGTGTAAAGATTTGGCCCACGATACTTGAAGGACCTGCTGATAACTATGTATCGGAGTGCTGTGTAGACGTTGTGTGAGCTTATGGCAGCGTTAAATTATCCGACGCAGTCGGTTTTTGACGCTCGCTACTGCACGCCGATATAGAAGAAGTAAGAAAACAGATGTATTATCATTTGCTTAATTAATCTTATTCTCCTCGCACATATCTGTCGGCTTTTGTCCCTGAATACTATGCACTTTGTTATTTACTCTAAGATAATTACATGTTTTTTCGAACCAAAACACCCGCATCCACCGGAATTTCGGCTGTATATAAAAAAAAAATATTATTTCTTACCTCTTACGGAACACAGTCTGGGTGCCCTATAAATATGGTCTAATGTTGTTGAAAGAAATTATAGCTATGTATTGTCACAGTTGGTCAAAACAAAGTAAACATTATGGACAAAATGCATAATTTTTTATTGTTACAGCAGGTGTTAAGTGGGGTTAACAGCGGACTTTATATATTATATCATCATCGTATATCTTTCATGGAGTTGCACCACTTGTTGACCCGTTCCGGTCTCACGTATCCAGAAGTCTCTTCAAAGGTCTACCATGATTCCTTCTGCCAGTTGGACAGTAGTGTTTCATTAACCTGGGTAATCAATTTCGAGGCATTCTATTTACATGTTGTATCCAGTTTCTCTTGTATTCCAGTAATTTGTCCAAAATTGGTATTATTTTAACTCCTTTGCAATTTGTGCATTTGTTCTGTAATCTGTCCCAAGTGTATTCCGCTCTTCTTCTCATGTATTTCATCTCTGCTGCTGTTATTCTTCTGGCGTCCCTTGCTTTAACAGTCCAAGTTTCGCTGCCATATAACAAGACTGGAAGGGCCAGTTATTGTGTAATTTTATTCTTGTTTTCTTAAGGGTTTTTTGTTGTCTAAACACATTATTTAAAATTCCTGTAATTTTGAAAAAGTTATTCAATTTCTTATCAATGTCCAATTCTCCTTCATAAGATATATTTCCTAAATAGTTAAACGAATTTTAGTTAAATAAATTTACTTTTCTATAATTTTGTTATCTATTACAAATTTAGTTCTCATTGGATCTCGCCCTTTAAATTCCACATATGGTATAATTGTAACGGATTACCTTGCATCATGGAAGGTGCAGTGCTGGAAGGGAAGATTTAGCGTTCTACTTTAATGAATTCTTCCTGGTATTCACTGTGAGTCACAGAGGCTAACCACAATAGAAGCGCGGTCTAGTTTTACGTCCATCAAAATTAGAATAGAAATTAGTCGCTTTAACTTCTTAGGTAACTTGTCTCATTTAGAAGGACGGCGCGGGGAGGGGGTAAAATTAATTAACCCCATGGCGAAGGGTCGTTCTTGCGACGAGTGTAGTTTCTTAGCTTGTAGAGAACGAAATGGCTTGCGTTTGCTGGAAGTCAGTGGTTCCTAATTGTGCTTATAGGAGCTGGCAGTGAACCTGGTGGGTGTGTTTCGTGGGGGGTGATTGGCGAAATAGGATTTTTAAGTAAGAAGGATTGGAATAGTGTAAAGCATAAAATGGAAGAACAGTGTGAAGTAGTGATGATAAGAATTGAGGAGTAGGCCTTTCAGGCCTGGGAACAGACACAGATTTAGCTAATGCACGGTAATGTTTTGCAGGCTTTTTCTGTCGCATGGTTTTTACAAGCCGTCAGAAACCGTAAAACGTGAGGGAAAAGTGTGCTGGACATACAGCGTGTGCTTTTGTTGTTAAGTGTGCTGGACATACAGTTTGTGATGCTGTTGTTAAGTGTGCTGGACATACAGTGTGTGCTTTTGTTGTTAAGTGTGCTGGACATACAGTTTGTGATGCTGTTGTTAAGTGTGCTAGACATACAGTGTGTGCTGTTGTTGTTAAGTGTGCTGGACATACAGTTTGTGATGCTGTTGTTAAGTGTGCT
>Ga0123354_10017058_pt1 | contig 11377 bp, 5 predicted proteins | sample TergutLab28metaG_2_FD_97872 | JGI IMG/M metagenome (GOLD analysis project Ga0123354, IMG submission 97872) | Labiotermes labralis P4 segment gut microbial communities from Petit-Saut dam, French Guiana - Lab288 P4 | ecosystem: Host-associated > Arthropoda: Insects > Digestive system > Gut ... | reverse complement strand
GGAACCCGAAGGTTCATTACCACTGGGAAATACAAGAATTAATTATGCACTTCATGTTGCATTTTGCATATGGAATACACAAATAATGAATACTGTTACATCTTTTCACCCTCGGTGCTTGTTATATTCATGCTGGTACTGATGTGCAGGAACTCACACTACATCATTCTGGTTGATGTTATCCAGATGTTAATGTGTTTTGATGATTACAGCGGTGTCGCCCTGAGACGTGAAGTGTAACACCTGCAGAACTTGTGAAAGCACGTCATGCACCAACTGTGCAAACACCAGCTTTTTAAGATTACATAATTGAAGCTGCAGAATAATAACCAAGTAGAAGCTCATGTGATATTGCTCCAGAATTGGGACTACCCCAACCAAAGGTCTTTGCAGCAGTTCTTGATGATCACTTGGATCCATACTAGTTCTTACAGGATGCACATCTGCTTCCAGATGATTGTTCTCTACTCTAATTGCATGACTACCTAAAAGTCACCCATGGTTTGACCATTTGATGCCTTGTTAAATTTGACAGTGACTTGTACCTCAACAACTAAATGCGTTTCAGGAAATGTATTATATAACATTTTTCACTTACTTTTTGACAAGGAGTCATACTATTGAGAGCTTTAGCACAAATTTATTTTCACTCTTTATATATAGACCCTCTTGCAAGACAATAGTAAAATGAATAGAGGAATCACTTCTGTTTGTTTGCTGATGATCAGAAAATAATTTATAAAACAGAAGATGATATTCAGGAGGCTTTATACATATATATATATATATATATATTAGATGTAATTTGTAAGGAGCCCAACTTTAAAATTTCTAGTTTGGAAACAAAAATCATTGCACTTGAAGGAATTTAACACATTAGGGCAAAAGGAATTATTGACAAAAAAGTAATTGAATAAATAAAAGTTTAATTAATTAGAAGGAGGTGCATCCAGTATACCTTATGACATATATTATAAACTACAAAGGATTTGATAAGTGTGTGTGTGGAACAATGTTAATATTATGCATGTTCATGCATTAATAAACAATTTATATAATAAAAGCAACAAATGCACTAATTTTAAAATTGTATTTTTATGCAAAATCCACTAGAACTCCAACATGTTTCAATCTAACTTGATTGTCTTCACAGTGTTATATGACATCAAAAAAGGATATATGAAAACATGGATCGGTTATTAAATACATTAAAATTTGTCCATTAAATGTTCACAGTTATAAAATTCATTGTATAATGGGGTAGAACTGGTTTGTGAGATGTAGAATTTGTGGTATTATAAATTTTACAGAGGTGTATCAGGAAGATAACAAGTTCATATTTTGGTAAGTAACTCCCTGAAGATGTCAAGATAGATCGAAACCTGTCAGAGTTGTGATGGATTGTGTGTCACAATATAATTTTAACATTAGTGAATTTGTAGGTTTTATTATGTGAAGTGTGTGTGGAATATTTTGATGTGTATTTGAAAGCAGTGTGAAAGAATCATTTTTGAAATCGTGTAAGACAACGACAATACCAGTACTCCTATATGGGTGTGAGAATTGGACTAAATACCCCCCAACATGAAAGACAAATTGAGACAGTGGAGATGACACTTTTGATGTCAGTTGCAGGATATATATTACATGACAATAAAATGTGAAAAAAATAAGAGAAGAAATGAATGTATCAATTTAAATGAAATTACTGCAGACTGTAGACATAAGTGGACACGATTCTTATTTATACTGAATGATATGTGCATTTTCATTCCATATACTTAAATAGAAACAAAGTAGAAGAACATATAGATGTCATCCTGGCATTGAGAAATAAGAAGCATACACACCAAATTTTATTCACATAATTACAGGTTCATGGTGCTGCTACTTACCTGAGAGCTTCTTGTTCTCCCTTGTTAGGGCATCCTTCTGTTCACGTGTCTTTTCCAGCTCATGAGTGATGCGCTGGATCTCAGTGATCCTGTTGCGCAAATCACGCTGAGATGTCTCATACAGGACAACAGTCTCATCCAGTCGTGTCTTGAGGTCAATGCTGACCTTCTCAAGGTGCTCAACACGTTTTTGCAGCTCACGGGCAGTGTTGTTAGCCTGTGGAATTTGAGAAATTTTTCTTTGAACATGTTCATTTGATTTTTTTTATAAATTAGAATTTGTTAATATGATGTGACTGTAGTGTGATATCATAATTCATGACTAATTGATATCTCAGTTTTATTACTTTGGACATGAAGTTACTTTGGAAATGTGGTGGATGGGAATAGTATTCAACACCAATACAATAAGGGGCTCCCAGGAGTAAGTGTGTAAAAACTGAGAAGCTGATGAATGAAATCCAACATGTAATCAAGAAATATATACTTCATGTTATGGCTCTAATTTGCAGTTAATTTTAAAATTCAAAGATGTACAAGTATTCAAACCCATCTTGTGTGCTAGAACAATTTTAATTTTAAAGAATGAAAGTTACATAAGTAACTCTTCTTGTTGTATTGCACATTTTTATTGCATGTGAAGACCTTCTTACAGCTATTTTAGACTCAATAATATGGTGCGCAAATTTAAAGGAAACCTTATTTTTACAATTAGTACAGAACAAAATACTGAGAAATAACAGCAGTAGAATAAATTGAGGTATAGGGAACTTAGGAATCAAAGTGTTCTTTTGAGATTTGAGGTGTTCACAGTGGTGTTGCTAAAGATGTGTCTTCTTGAATGTAACGCTTCTGTATAATTGAGTAGTTTGTGATGCTGTGAAAGATTATAGTGCATTCATTGGCAGGGTAAAGCAGTCAAGAAGAAGAATAAAATAATATATACTGCGCCCATAAAATTGTGATTCGTGGGTCACATACTTTATATGTTTTAATGATTAATTGTTATTTTCTAGCACAACAGGTTTATTTATACTGCCCAGCAAAATTTTTTATTTCAGACATAAATTATAATTATTTCTAATTTACTGGTGATAAAAAAAATAATGCTTTTATTTACTTTATAATACTGTACATAGTAGTGTCTTTCAATGCTCAGAATTACAAAATTTAAGAATCACATGGCAGACTGTGTGTTGTGTTTGTTTTCTGTTGTGTGTGACTGTGGGGGAAATTTCCCATTGCATCTCAAATTATTTATGGGGCGTCCAGGATGTATAGGTGCAATGGAAATACAACAGTGCAACGGAAATACAACAATGCAACGGAAATGCAACAATCTGTTTTATATTCATTCAGTATTTGACTTTCATTGACACATGGGCAGGTTCTGAAAAATTCAATCATCCTACCTTTTGATTGATGCTACGTTATCCAACCTGTCAATGAAGAAATTCTAGGTGAATCAAGAATCATTGCACTGAGCAAGAATTGAACTAATTTGTCCAACTTTCAGTTGCAATCCTGATAGTCTCAATGGATTTGATGTAAAAATTTTTAATTTGCACGCATAGTCGTTATTGTAGCGAGATTTTACAGTCATTTCTGTTTGACTGAGAATATGTTCACCAGAGTATAAGCTACCTTACTTGGCTAAAGCACTGGCACTATTAAGCAGTCGTTATTGAAAATATAAAGGATGATAATAGAGTCTCTGTTACTGTACCTCACTCTCTGTCCCAACTATATGTGCTGGTTTTCTGTCCATTTCCATATGCCAGTTCTAATTGCAGAATATGGTTAACCTCCAGTTGGGGCAAGACTCGAACCATATACTGTTTAATGTAAAGCCACGTTTATGACATGATGAGAGAATTAGGGGAAAAGAATGTTTGAAGTGCATGGTATCTTGCTACTGCCATGCTTGTTCAAGAGAATAGCTGGTGTGGCCATGTAAATTTTGCATAAAATAACTTTCAGCTTACTTCATTGTATGTGTAGTAACCTACAGTGGCTGAAGGTGTACATATGTTTAAAAATTATTAATAATATTGTAAAAAGCTGTACATACACTACAATTAAGTAGCCTACCCTAAGGGCATGAATGCAAGAAATGAATTGGAAATATGTGGTACACACTTTGAAACAGATCATGCAGTGAAAAGTATACATAAAATCATGTAATCAGGTTTTTTGGTGTCTGGGGTGAGTAGTCACAACGTTCACCCCTAACACAAATTATGAGTGTATAAAAAATCACAATGTTTTTAGATTCCTTTTATTCACCTCAATAATTTAATATGTACTGTGTGCAAAATTATAACATTTTATTTTAAAATTATTCAATTTGCCATTTCTTGAACTATGCTGCCCAGGGTAGCTGCACCACTTGCCCTTTCCCACCCAGGGCCATGACCCTGTATATGTGTACAAATACACACACATACACACACACATTAGCCTAAAGTAACCAACTTCCCAGATGTAGGGGACCAGTAATAGTAGGTATTGTAATACTCTAGATGTTTTGACTTACCTTCTCCAGATCAATGATGAGAACTTCAACCTCACTCTGAAGTCGAGACTTTTGCTTCTCCAGATTGTTAATCTTGACCAGCAGTGTCTCAATCTGTTCCTCCTGCTCCTGCAGGCGAGCAGTGTACTTGCGGCTACAGTATGAATTAAATATGTTAATTCTAAAATTCTGGCTGGTTCGTGACAGACTTAATCTAGCACACATACCATACTGTACATGCGTACACTCTCATTGCCTTTACACTTAATAACTCAGAGAAAATCAGTGTTTAGAATTTTATTTCCCAAACACAATAAGAATGCAATTATCTATGTTAGAATTATTTCTATGGGATGATAATATTAAAATTACTCTTGTAAATAGAACCTGTGCAGCCCCATCCTGCTCACAATACATCCAGTGGTAGGCTTTTGTGAGCATGGTAATGAAATTTAATGTTCCAGGAATGGAATGGGATTTCTTGAGTGAGTGACCCTTGGCTTCTCAAGAAGAATCCTGTTCCATGGATTAATAAGTTAACACCATTCCCAAAGTAATGAGAACTGTGCAGTCATGCTTGTGTTTGATGCCAAAAGTTGAGGATTTCAAACATGATGAGCAATTCTCATGGAATTTTGTATGACAATTATGCTACCAGAAACTACTTCAATGTCAAGTTTATAATTACACCCCTGTCATCATTATCAAGTTGGCATCTACCTGAAACACTGAGGTAAGAACACACTCCAATCAGTGTACTATATGTATTAAAATGTGCGCTGTGATTAAAATATTTGAAAATAATGTTGTTTCTGTGGGGAGATAGCAATCATCATAAACAGAAAATTATAATATTGGAATAACTTGACACATTATTATCATCTTCACTGACTGATGATAAATTACGAACCATTGAATGTACGACCTGGTATAATAGAACATAATGAATATGTCAATAAATCTTACCTTAAGTTTTTTTTGGGTGGGGGTGTCGAAATATACACATCAACAGAGTAAAAAGTGTAAAGAATGCTGTAGTTCACTGTTCTGTGAAATAAATAATTTTGTAAAGCAGTTGTCCTTTAGAAGAGGACTGTTGCTTATCTTACCAAGAAACGGAATCTGAAGGTTTTTTTTCATGGTCACAGTACCCAACCAGTACAAATGAGACAGAAGACACTGTTCTGTGTCCATGTTTTTGTCCACAGTTGTTTGTGTTAGTATATTTTATTGTTATACTTAATTCTTCAGATGTTCTGTTCTGGGAGTCATGCACACAGGTAGAAGATTAACAATAAAATGGATCTTACAAGAGCTAGGGTGTGCAACTGTGGACTAGATTAAAGTGCTGCATGTGAGGATCCAATGGCATGACCAAAGTAAAAAATGCACCTGCTCAAGAAGACCCTGTGCCATGAAGCTATTCAACTACTGCTTATTTGTTTTATGTATTGTCTTACTGGTAAAGCTAAAATAAAAGGCTGACTTGCTGAAGACAAGGGAAGTTTTTTATAATATTCCTGGTCCATAGCAGAGCAGCTGATTTATAAATACACCACAGCAAAAGAACAGAATATGTATGTAGCCTAGTCTCTGAATAATTTTATAGCAGAATGCTTTAATTAGTTTTAAATATAGGTGAAATAATCCAAAGGGTGGATTTTACTGATTTTGAAACTGCAGCACATGTAAACAGTAAAAGTCTAACATGCCATCCGAAATACTTAAAAATTTAAGTAATGAGTTTGATGACTAGACTGTTATCTTTTTTCTACTGTATCTTAAACTTGATTTAACTGAAAGATATTTTCAATGGACATGAATGCTATGCTGAGAAACTTAATAATTCTGTTTTTGATACGCATAAAATTACACAGAACCAAAAAGTCAGAACAAAATACTAGACCTCATTTTCAAAATTATTCATAAACTTTCAAGAATTTGAGTGTCTTACTTCTGCACTATTTGAATCTAAATAAAGGGTTTTTCTTTGTCCATTTGCGTGTTAGATTAGTACTTACCGGATCTCCTCAACCTCCTCAGCACGTGCGGCAGCCTCACCTTCATACTTAGAGCGCCAGGTCTGCACTTCACCAATGGCACGGGTCAGCTGTCGCTCCAGGTCAAGGCGTGCTTCAGTTTCTTCCTCCAGCTGTACACGCACTGATTCAAGCTCAATCTCCACCTGGTGCAAGCTTGCCTCCAGAGTTGTGCGCCGCTGAAAAGATCATAAAACTTAATAATTACATGAATCCTGAAACTGCTTACTATCTGCCGCCCAGCTCCAATTCTGTTTTGTTTGTGTTTGTTATCTCATAATTAATGTGGAGATTCAGATAAAGGATGTTTAAATGACATATAGAGAATCACTTTATTACTTTAACACAGCTCCCAGTGTGTTTGTTGCTAGGTGACATTGACTGGATATTATGACCAAAACATCATATTCCACAAAAGTATGTATGCACAGTACTGAATACTGTACACATGATGAGATTAACTATGGGTATTTGGTGTTAGAGGGCATAATATGTGTGAGAAGGAATTAAGACACTTCTTATCTTTTTCAAGCTGGGTGCTTCTGAGTCAACATCACACTTGACAAAAATTGAATATTACTGTAGTGTACCACTGTACAAACAGAACTGCCATTCAGCCATTCCCACAAATTAATGGCATAAATGAACTCTTTCACACTGCATTTTAAGGTATAATGTGATGTGTTATATGTTGGAGACAGTGTGGCATGTTTGCTGATATGGTGCATTTTGTTTAGAAAGTATCTACCACAACAGCTTCATTTATAGCCACATTCATGTACATTTGTAGACTTCATGTCAGAGTTTTTTAATAAATGTTGGATTTGAAAGAATTTTGTTACATATATCGTCTGATTTTTTAATTTTGTCTGTGATTGATAGGATTTTTTTTTACCCTCTCATCATCCTCAAGCCTACGTCGGGCATCCTCAAGTTGTCCAGCAAGTTGGCTCTTCAGATAGGTGGAATTCTCCAAATTCACCTTCAGGTCCTGCACTTCCTTGGTTAGCTCAAGATTCTCCTGGAACATTCAACATCTATACATCAGATATCAATGTTTAAACGCAGACACCATTTAAGTGAGTAGCTTGATCCAAGTGTAGTGTAGTTGTCCTGTAGTTTTACACGGTGTCTAAACAAATTATTAAATTGGTGGACTGAACCAGAAATTTCTTCTTATAGATATTGATCCATGTGAATATAATCAATCCTCAACACACATAACACTACACTTCTTGCCTTTGGAGAATTTACTAGAGTTTAATTTAATAAAGAAATGTGTAAATTAAATTCACTGACATGAGGCAATGTCTTCCTTCATTGTTTTAGACATGAATAATAATATGTGTTGTAAAGAGCAGGGTGTCAACAAGACACATGGGCAAATGTACCCATACCAGTTGGTATTAATATGATGTCTTATTCATACTTGATTCTGTATCCTATCTATGGGCTCTTAAGCTGTACATGTAAGTCAGTGTAGGTCATTATGTAAAGTGTTTCTGAAACTAGATCAAACCAACAGAAATTTTTCATGTGCATTTAATATGAGGACTGTATACAAAATGTTATTAGAACTTATCAAATGCCAGGAATGTAACAGTTAATTTAGGCTCTTAATTTTATTTATTTATTGTTTCTTTGATACTGCGAGAATCTCGGGCATTATGGCATAGAAGGATGAGATGAATAATAATTTGAAAAGGAATCAAAAGGAAACAGTGGCCTAATTTGAGACACTATCCTGGCATTTGCCTGGAGGGGCTGACGAAATTCATGAAACGTTTCAGTCCTGGTCGAAATTCGAACCCTTACTTCTCCATCACTTGAATCAGAAGCTCTGGCATTTTAGCCATCTTGACTGGCTTGGGCTCTTAAGTAAATACCTTTTAAAATGAATTGCATTGGAAATTATGCATTGTAATGTTCATAAAAAAAAAGTCATATTCAGATCTCACAGAAGGCTGCCAGCGTTTTGTTATAGGTGAGCATGTATGTACCTGAGTCCTGTTCAAATGACACTCTTTATATACAACAAATCCTGCAAGTGCTTATTCCTTCTGTTGTTTCCAATCCAGTTTTTCATGTTATATTCTCAGCTAATATGGCATAATTATTTGTGTTAAATATTTTTGAATGGCAATTAAATGTATATATTTTGTTGTTGTAACACTGTTAACTGATTGATACGTGCAGATTTATGTATAAGCCTAGACACTTTTTTTTCCATGCACGTGGTCAACTCCTGGATAGCTGTCAATTAATAAATATAATTGAGTTCATGTTATATCATGTTTCTTATGGATTTAGAGAAGGCAAAACTGTAAATTTGTGAGAAATTTGGCGCTAGAAGACACTGTGTAGGCGACATTTTGGGGGTTCAATACACACTTGCTGGAGTGTAATTTTTTTACTGTTAATATATTGTCTTTTTTAGATTCTAAAGTACTTGGCATTTACAAACCTGTGACAGTCGTGTCTTGTGGGATGTAATGTCCACAATAGTACGGTTGAGTTCCTCAATCTTAATTGTCAGCTCTTGCACATGTACCTCTAACTTCTCGACATGCTTGAAGCTCAATAGCTGCAACAGGTAAAACCAGGTTTTTTTTCCTCTGCCAGTAGAGTACAGCAAATTAAGACGTGGTGGGGGGCACAGTTATTTTCCGCAAACTTTTGTGTAAAATACTCTAAAATATACATTATTAGTGAAGTGTGATTATGTATTATCAGTGCAAAATACAAAAAAAAAAAAGTGACACAAGCCTCTCTGTTAAAATTTTCATATCTGAGATGTCTGCACAAATCTGTTGTTTTGTGGGATTTTATGTTCCTAGCTCTAATGGTCCATTATTTATTGCTGCTGAACTGAAAGAGAAATTATGTTGCCTTCTTCTGGGATGTGATAAATTTTACTTCATAAAGCTGGCAGACTTGGCTTGCTGACATAGTGTGAGTCCATAGACATGTTTGCTTGCCCACAATATCTACCCAAAACCCTGGGTATACAGCTGGTGTTCACTTTATTGCCGTAAACATCAAATGTTGAATGAAACATGACTTAAAACTCTACACAACAACGGTATTTTGAACAATGACCATACTTTACAGACATTTAAGTCCAAGAATCAATGTGTATCAGATACCTAAAGGCAGTCATTTGTTTACCAGTCAGAGGAGAAATATGGATGAAACTAGTGGCTTCATTTTTTATCATGTAACAGATTATAATATATGTAATATAATAAATATGACCTGTATATGGAATAGTACTTTTAATAACAGAACAAGAGAAATTATCACAAAATTTTTTAAATTACAAGCCACTAAATTCCGGGGAATGAGAATCACAATCCCTGAAAAATGTGTTTGATGTCAAATAATAAAGAAAGACAGAGTAAACTATATACATAACCATACATAGTTCTTGTCAGCTGTTATTTCATTACTGCACACAGGAAGTAAAGTTTGCAGTTTATATCACTAGACTCACCTTCTCTTTAGTAACAGTCTCCACCTGAGCTAGAAGCTCATAAACCTCCTGTTGGAACTTTGCTTTCTCTTTCTCAGTTCTGCAAGCACAATAAACAGCCGTTATTTGCTGTGTTGTTGTCTTGAGACAGGGACAGAATGGAAATTGTTATATAAAATATGTGATACTGATTTAGTTGTTTCATGTTCTACTTCTAAAATTCAACAAAATTCAGTACATATAACAGCGAATAAAATAAGTCCATTCTGAAATAAATTCTAGAAGTGGATAGGGTAAATCAGATAATGATATAGAATGTATGCATAAGGAAATTGAACAAGTGGCTGAGATGTATTATAGGGTGCAATGTGGGACACCTATTTCACTTGGTTTTTAAAGTAATTTGAACCTTAATATTCATTTGTGTTATGCTATTTTATAAAGATGCCACAATCCAAATTGTAGCTCTAATATATAATTTCATATTTTACGAAATAAAACATTCCTTAACTTTCCCTTCCTGAACTCAACAGTTAGATGTAAAGATTAAATTTCTTCCTCCTGTCCTGCCGGGTTTTGAATGTCATAATTATCAGCATATGGTTACATTCATGGAGCAGTACTTTTGCTATGTCCATAGCATTTTTTTATTTTCGTCTATGGGTAAGAATGCATTCTAATGTTTGTGAAATATTGAATATTTGTAGAATCCTAGTCGACGGGCTGGCCGGAGTAACGGACGACTTATGGGAACAGGGGATCGTCGTTGTGAACAAATATGGGCCGACAGGGCAGCGCGATGTAAGTCAGTGAGGTTTACAGAGAAAGCTACTCCGATGCCTCGCAAGTCGTTTAAAAATAGGAATGCTTAGCCGTCTATTTTCACGGCGCCCCGACATGGTGTAGGATGTAACCACACTGGTTCGGCCCGTCACAGGTAACCGCTCTCCCGCTAACCGTGTCAGCAGGTCATCGCGGCGGTCGGGCCTTGTGTCAAAACATCGTCGGAAGCTCTACTTTTTCTTAAGTGACGCCTCACTCCGACCTCCAGCAACAGCAGTCGACGCCCGGAAACGAGGACTTCGGAACCCACATCCAGTTCCGAAGAAATTTTTTGAAAGCCCGAAATATTAATTTATTATGCGTCTGAATAATGTGCATATTACGGGAAGAAAATGTTCTTATTTGTCTGGATGGGTGCTAGATGGCGCTCTTAGGAACGGACATATCTACAAACACTTCTTTTAAACTACAGAGAAAGGAAGTAAGTGCTAATTAGCTAATTTGACATTCAGAGGACTGTGCATCGTGATATATTCTTGTAATAAAAACCAACGCGATGCACTATTTCTCACATTTATTTTGGGATAGAACTCTACATGTTTCGGACAGGTTTACTGTCCATAATCAGGAATCTTAATACTGTATTCACAGCGACTGGTATTTGTCATACTGG
>Ga0123354_10017057_pt1 | contig 11377 bp, 3 predicted proteins | sample TergutLab28metaG_2_FD_97872 | JGI IMG/M metagenome (GOLD analysis project Ga0123354, IMG submission 97872) | Labiotermes labralis P4 segment gut microbial communities from Petit-Saut dam, French Guiana - Lab288 P4 | ecosystem: Host-associated > Arthropoda: Insects > Digestive system > Gut ... | reverse complement strand
CCAGGAGTATTTCCTGGGGGTAAAAGCGGCCGGTGCGTAAGGCTGACAACCTTACCACCATCCTGTGCCGTTGTCACGAAATCTGGGAGCCTTAACTTCCTGGAACCCTCTGGGCCTGTCCAGTCCTGTAATGGGACTGATTTACCTTTTTAATGTTTAGACACAATCTGTAAATAGCACACTTCATAAACAAAATCAAAACCTTTTTAGAAAGTTTTAACTAGATGTATTCCACAATTGTAAACACTATGGGATCCCAAAGTGGGCAAAACATCTGGTAACGAAAATGTTGCAAGGGCCTTTAGATGAGTAACTTTTAGTCGAAACATGTAGCCTTGCTTAAGAATAAAAAAAGATTGTGCTGACATATACTGTGTAACGTTAACTGAATTACAAGCACATCGTGATGCCTTCATTCAGAATATATATTCACATTTTTGACAACGTACAGTCTGGAAGAAGTGTACTGACGTTTCAGATAATGCTGCAGCTCCATTATCGTAGAACCTGATAAAAAGGAAGTACGATTTACCGAACGTCCCTATACATATTCAGCACGTAACTTTTTTGTCCCGACGCGCTCAGTCCGGTAGGTGATCCTCTTTCGGGAAACGGATGTGGCTCACCGAATCACATATAGTTTTAATCATTTATTTTTTACTTGTTGTTTTATTTACTCAATTTATTCTTGATACAAAATAACGGAGCGCTATATCCAGTAAAACAACTAGATCATTTCTAGGAAACTGACACAGTCACTTCTCTGTACTCCCACTTACACCACTCCCGTACGCGACTGAATTTGCACTGGACTGCTAGCGTCCGCTGTCCGCTGCTAACGTTTTCTCATTTAAATCTCTCCCCTCCTACCTATCACCAACTGTCCTGAATATACGCTGACAGATTAACTTACAACGCATGGCCATGAACCGTCCGTTACTGACGCCAGCAATCCTAAGAAACAACTAAACTAAAAATGATCGGCTACAATATACCAGACTGCACGGAGTCACATCCCAGAAGATACTGATTCCAATATGTCACCGTAGCCAAAAAAAACCTCCGCATTAGATCGGTCGCACCTTTTGATTAATTCGGTCTTGTTAAATTACCCATTATTTAGCCATAATTAATACAGTCTAAACGACTTTTAGAGCGTTGAATTTTCTCAGATTGTTGAAATTATTACGTCACAACATGAGGGAGATTTATTCCTGAGAAGCTAAATTTCGTTCAGCTAGCACAAACCGTCCGCGCCTCTTACAGTAACCCAAGGCCCCATTCCCTTGTTCTTTAAATTCATTGGCCATTAGTTTCCCTTGCATGCTACATTTCCAGTTGCAGCAGCTACAACTTTGATTGATACTTGAGGAAAGGAGCAGTGGGGCTGAGCGGGCAATTAAGTATATAGAGGGTGGTGCAGAAGCCACATGACACTAGAGGCATCATTTTAAACACCGAGTGTCTGGTGTCTTCTGTGACACTCTGTATAGACAGTCTGAAAAGCACAGATCTCAGACGCCAGGAAGAGGCATGGCTATGAAGAGCAGTTTATGACGAAAATGTGGCGAAGTGTGCTGTTAGTTCTTCCCATAGCGCTAACGGATACTTTGCAACCCGGTATGACGGCTGTGGTACTGGAGGTTATAACCAGTGACGAATCCTGATCCAGAGGTTGGTAGAGCGGAAGGGTAGACTCTAACCTCCCGCTATACCTGCCTCTGGATTAGGATTCTATTCTAGTTGTGATACCGAACAGGCCCACAACTTTCAACTAAGAATTCAGTTATGATATTCGATTTCGGGCAGATATGGAAAACAGGATGGGTTCATAGATGGTGTTGGTGGGGAAACGTGAGGGAAAGAGACCATTTGGAAGACCTAGGTGTAGATGGTAAGATAATATTAATACACATCTTCAAGAAGTGGGATGGGGAGGTAGGGACGTAATATTCTGGCTCAGGATAGAGACACGTGGCGGGCGCTTGTCAATGTGGTAATGGAACTTCAGGTTGCACAAAATGAGAGGAATTTCTTGGCCAGCTGAGGAACGGTTAGCTTCTCAGGAAGGACCCTGCTCCTTGAAGTTAGGAAGACATTTCGAGGAATATACCAGGACGAAGGGAAAACCAAGATACAATAACGACAATGGTCGGATTTCCAGTCTGGAATCGAAACGATTGCTTCAGGAATAAAAACGAGGCAGTGGAAATGAATGGAAAAGTGGAGATATTCAGCACGGATCCCACCAAGTGCTGAAAGCAGAGAATGTATAAACAAACGGTTAAATATTGTTTCAAACGAGGCTTAATCTTTGCGTGTCTGCCGTAGTGGTAACCAAAATACGACAGCACACCACTACGGCACGTTCTACGTTAAAAGCCTGCATTTCTACATTATCACTCCATAAAACAAGCTCATTTTGAGACAGGAAAAAGCTGTTTGTACTGACACGCGTGCGGGGAAACATGCAGCCTGCACGCAGCACCGACATGAACATGCAGTACGCCGTGCCCAATCTGATCGCAGCGTCCTTCTGCAAAGACAGAGCACAGTACCGTCTGGGCGCCTGAGTGGAACGAAAGACACACAACGGATATGGGGCGTGTTTTTTGAGTTCAGCAATACGAACCCTTTTTAATATCATTTGTGACAGCAAGAAGGAAACCCGTTAAATATTTGAACCCTTTTCAAAGGCCTTTACACAAAGCAGGAAAAGTGTCTCTCTTCATGTCCACCTGCGTGTTTGAAATGACTACAGGTAAATGTAAAGAGACTAAAGGTAGATGTAAAGAGAATAAATATAAAGAGACTGCAGGTAAATGTGAAAGGACTACAGGTAAATATAAAGAGACTATAGTTAAATGTAAAACACTACAGGCTAATGCAAAGAAAACTACAGGTAAATGTAAATAGACTACGCGTAAATGTAAAGGTACTATAGGTAAATGAAAATAGACTACAGGTAAATGAAAGAGGCTATAGTAAAATTTAAAGAGACTACAGGTAAATGTAAAATTTTCCCTGTCCACGACATGAAGGCAGTAAAAGTACAGATAAAATTGAGGGGTTAAGTTCACGTCCCGGCCGCTGTTTCCCAGGAAATGATCCCATTACTCAAGTAGCCAGAAGCCGGGTGGGGTCCTCAGAGTCGTTTGGACCTTCCAGAGAAGAGACAATCCCACGCCACTACCAGGACTTGAACAGCAGGTGGCCGCCCAGCCTGTAGCGCAGTCCTGTGGTGTCTGGAAAGCGACATTAAGTTTGGTTCCTGAAGGCGAAACACGTGGCGTTCACCGAAGTATACATTTTATTTTAATATACAAAAGTAACAAGAAAAACATCTCACGTCGATCGGCAAGTTATTATTACTTAAAAATTCCGTGGCACGTAATGCCCCATATTACAATTGCATTCAGTCGATTTACCCGTTCTTCGACATTGCACTGTTTCAAAAAACGCCCCCTTGAAATTCCTCTGTTGTTTTAGGATGAGACAACATGAATTCTGTAACTTTATAAGTCCACTGGAAGGGTTAAGTATAAGCAGTCTAATAAGTAGAAGAGTGAGTTCGATAATGCGGTGTAGGAAGTTGGTACCGTACCGTACCGTACCGTACATACAGTACCGTACCGTACAGTACCGTACAGTACCGTACAGTACCGTACCGTACCGTACATACAGTACCGTACCGTACCGTACAGTACAGTACCGTACCGTACCATAACTGTATATACAACAGCCTTCCTGAAGATGAACCCTCGGGTTCGAAACATGTAGAAGACATCAAAAAATTAAAAATTAAAATATTAAATTAGCAAATGTGCATTTCGTTGGTTTGTATTTTGTAATTATATTACGATGCGCGGTGCAAAAAGAAAACTTTTCAAAAATGTGTACTGACTTTTGTTCAGGAGGCTGAATCTAGCCGTTCATAGTTGCGGCCCAAAATATGGGTTACCTCTCCAGCATTAAGCCGGCACAGTACGTTTCAGGTAGGTCAAGAACGCATCCTTTTAACTGTCATTTCCTCATATCAGTCCCCCTGCTGCTGAAGCAATCAATTACTAAGAGCTCTCTCCCTGTTCCTCACTGCAAATAGCGAAACCTGAAATCCTCTCCACACCCATCTTACCACATTTACCGACTATTTGGTGAGAAATGAAAGAATGAATATTACATGGGTATTAACTCTGTTCTTTGTTTCTTCTTTAGTTCCTTATTAACCTCTTCAAGATGAAAGAAGTGCTCCTTTGTTTCCAAAGCCCCCGATATCCGAAAGAGCTTTGCTTCTTGAAGGTCCCAAGACTTTTCCCCTTTTCTTCTTACAAGTGTAATTAAGGGCGAAAATACAAGTGAATTGCATATAAATATTCAGTCCGTACCGCGCAGTTAACACGCTCCATCTCAGTTACAAAAACCAGTCAGTTAATGTTGTATAGGGAAATAATCGCTGTTTGTTCTGAGATCTACACACAACACATAAATACAGCTGTGTGGGCAGAACTTGGAATTGCTGAATGTGAAGCTGGTGGTACATATAGTGACCACTGGGCTTTGGGCGGCTGAAGGCTTTTCTACAGTATTCAGCCTTCTCAGGTTGCTGACAGAGGAGAAACCCTCCGTTAATAGAGAGTGCTGTAGCTGCATATATGTGGAACGGATACTAAAATACAGTTGACATGGGGTGGTACTCCACACTGGGGCATGGTAAAGGGACCGAATTAGAATTTAATGTTTTATTTAGCAGCGCTATCAATTGCTAAGTTCGCACACCGTCGGTGATAGGGAGATGAATGAGTGTGCAGTGGCATGATACTGACAGGCAAACACCGCAGTTTTCTGGGAACATCCTTCCCAAGTTCCAATTTATAAACTACAAACCACAGAAGGAACGGTCTGGGAATGAACCCTGGTCTCCACAGTCAGAGGAGGGCGCCTGACCTTAATTTCTTATCGTAGAAATCAGCGTGTTATAAAACGTGCTGATCGGAGGTTCCTGAGCACAGTCCGTGTTGCACAGACTTCATGGGTGTCGTTAAAGGCAGTGCTGATCCCTCAAGAAGGGCCCTTACAACTCCCGAATCTTCTACAGCTTATGGCGCATTATTGTAACAGGATCGTTCACTACAATAGTAGGAACGCACTGACACTCATCTGCAGGCAGTGCGGGTTTGGTGGACTGATCAGGGACACCAGAACAGCAATTTGACCGACACACAAAGGGGCAGGTACTAGGAAGGTGGCTGACATAAAAGAAGATTAGAGGTGTTAGTTACGAAGTAAATTTACCCTTGTACACACCATGAACACATACGAGGGGGAAAAAAGTTCCTAGCTCTGTTCTTAGCACCGTAACTAGATGGAGGTAAATGATCAGGTTCACGTTCCGGCCGCTTTATACCCCGTAATAAAAGCCAGCCCAGTACACCTGTGAACAGGGAGTCGGCTGAGCCGCATTACCATTTAGGAACGGTTTGCAAAATAAATTTATTTTCCCTGCCTGAAAACGAACTACGAATACACGGATGCAGAGGCCTCAGCTTAGTAACTACACTAACTGAGCTATAACAGTTGCGCCTATAAAGTATGACGCCTAAAAAATTTGCTTTTTGTTTTCGGTGTAGTTACAATGGTGAACTTAATTACAGGAACAAGAAAGACATACAGAATGGCAGAGCAAATGTCACAATCGGCGCTGTCGTAATGACACTAATTACACAATTCAGGTGTCGTCAAAAACAGAGAAGTGCCCGTCCTCTGGACAAATCGCCGAAACTGGAACACGCCATAAAAATTGTGTATGTTGATTTGAACACGCGTAACACAATGACACACTTGACGGGGTCATCAACAAGACTTAAGTACATAAATCGTGCGTACGGAGGAAGGGAGCTTGAAATTAAAGGGTGGGGTTGGGGGGGGAGCAACATTATGACCAAAATTTGCGCAGTTTAATTTACCCCTCACTGCGAGGAATATTAAAGCCACCCCCCCCCCGAACCATTCCAGCCACCGTACGGTCTGAGCTCAGCTGTGCTCTTGTCCCTTTTTTGCTTCAACGTTGCATTTCGTACTGCTGAACTAGCAGACGGGCAGAAGCGAAGTTGTGATGATTGTATGATATTTGGTGCATGGGATCATGTAACGGGACCTTCCAGCAGCATCAGTCACAAGTATGATGGCTGTGGACTTGTGTCCGGGAGGTACCCGTTCGAACCGCCGTCGGGGTAGTACCGTCCTGTACAATTCACCTTTCAGCATCATCCAAACATCAGACGCTAGGCAGTCTCAACCAGTGTCGTTAAATAAGCAACATACTCAGTCCGGCCTCGTGTTAAGCACTCAATACCTGACTAACCACACCACGGTTGTATATGGTTTTCTTCAGAAGCGTCCTGCGATAGCGTCTCTAAGTACGTCACACTTCTTTCCTTCCACACCCCTCTGAAGACCCTCTCTCATCAGGGTACGGACCACAAGATGCCTTCCATTTAATCCATACCCGCAGGGATTAACACAAACAATCACTTCTTGTGCCTAGCATACCGTGTAACAGCAGATGGAGTTGTGGTCACAGTACACAGGCACGTGGTTGTGGACACAATAAACAGGAACACGGTTATGGGCATGATTTACAGGTACACGGTTGTGGACAAGATACACAGGTAAACGGTTGTGGACGCGATAAACAGGTACACGGTTGTGGACACGATGCACATGTACACGGTTGTGGACACGATGCACAGTACATAGTTGTGGACACGATACACAGGTACACGGTTGTGGACAAGATGCATAGGTACACTGTTGTGGACACGATACACAGGTACACGGTTCTGGACGCGATAAACAGGTACACGGCTGTGGATACGATACACAGGTACACGGTTGTGGACACGATACACAGGTATATGGTTGTGGACTCGATAAACGGGTATACGGTTGTGGACACGATACACAGGTACACGGTTGTGGACTTGATAAACAGATACACGGTTGTGGACACGATACAGAGGTACACGGTTGTGGACACGATACACGGGTACACGGTTGTGGACACGATACACAGGTACACGGTTGTGGACTCGATAAACAGGTAACGGTTGTGGACACGATACACAGGTACACGGTTGTGGACTCGATACACAGGTACACGGTTGTGGACACGATACAGAGGTACACGATTGTGGACTCCATAAACAGGTACACGGTTGTGGACACGATACACAGGTACACGGTTGTGGACAAGATACACAGGTACACGGTTGTGGACTCTATACACAGGTACACGGTTGTGTACACGATACACAGGTACACGGTTGTGGACTCGATAAACAGGTACACGGTTGTGGACACGATACACAGGTACACGGTTGTGGACTCGATAAACAGGTACACGGTTGTGGACACGATACACAGGTACACGGTTTTGGACACGATACACAGGTACACGGTTGTGGACACGATACACAAGTATTAGGTGCACCTGTTTTTTCCACAAGTTATTTAGCTTTGCAATTTAAACCAATAAGTAATTGTGGTTTGTCTGTCTGTCATTACCCTCCCGACTATTTGAAATTCTCCCCATGTTTTAAGGCTTATTACAGAGTTTTATGTAATACATTTTATTTACAGTCTGATAACCAGACACGAGATTTACTTTCACCAACCCACTTCTTGGTGTCTGTTATATTCTGTGGTCAACTCCATTACGAGTAGAGAGCAGTCCACGCCATGACTTTCAATTTCTTCAAGGTCCATTTTAATATTATCCTCCCATGTAAGTCTAGATCTTTCAAGTGTTCTCTTCTTCTCGTTTCCCAACACATCATACGTCTACATTTTGAAGCGGTGAAGCAGCCACACAAAACAGTCTCTCTTTCTCACTGTCGCCGGTCAGTGACGATTTTGACTGTCTGTAACATAAATCTGTCTGACCGTAACACAACACAGCCCACAGTCTGACTAAAAACATTTCATGCAATAAAGGCTATTAGCGGTTTACAGGCGACCGCGTAACGACGATTTTGTTACTTCCGTGACGACAGTCGCAAAGCGAGTTGTCGTAAGTCGAACCCTGATTTTCTATCACAAAAATGTTACAAATTTGGATTTAGTTCCTGCAAAATCTACTACATCCATAAGTGAAGCAATTAGTCACGAAAATAAATAAGCCTGAAATAAACCACCAATACTGTATAAGCTTTTACAAGCATCCACTCAGTGAAGACACATAGGCCTACTGGATAGAAAGGCCAAGCATATCAACTGCCTATCACAAACGAATTCAATTCGCGAATCTTAACTTCAGGAGAAAGAGCTTAATGTAAGAAATGCTGATGGGGAAAACGTTGGGTCATCTGATTCATCAAAATTTAACCTTTTTACAAGATTAGTAAAAGACTATATTGGAAGTATTCGGTTGAGATTTGTCGGGGGGCGCGGGGGGGGGGGAAGCCCTCAGTTCAAACTTTTGATTCTGCGGAGATTCCTACATGCGCTGTACATTCATAGAACTACAGCCGCTACCTTGCGGGTCTCTGTGACTACTGAAAATGACGTAACATTAAAATGTCGAAAGTCAAGCCATCGTGATTCGGAGGCACTGAGTGTCTCAGGGCAGTATAGCATAACGTGTGTGAGGAGGTCTGAGAGGTTCAGCCACCGAAAAAAAATGTTTAGGGCTCCGGCCGGCATGTCTAAACCGGACAAGGGCGCCAACAGCGAGAGAATACTATTTCGGGCAACGTGATCAAGTGCAGGTAGGCGACAGAAATACGATTAGAGTCGCAAAATGTCAACAGGGCACGGAGAGCGAGCGTCAAAGTGGCCTGCAGAGAGGAGAGGAGAGGAGAGAGGAGCAGCATTGAACTAAGCGTTAAAACTGTCCGACACGTTATAAAAGTGCCCCGAAAATTACTGACTCTCCGACAGACAAACAAACAAAGTAATTAGTAATTCCAGGGATATGTGTGCTTCTTGGAATGATCAGTTCTTTAGCCAGTCAAGAAATTCCTCGAACTTATGGTACCGGAAAATTCATTACAATTTTCACAAAAGCCCGCCAAATATCTTTAATTTGAGCGAGATATATCCTGTTCACGACCTTCAGTACAGTTCCATGACACCCGTCTCGACAGTACCCTCCATCTATGTCTAAATCTTTCAAGCTGTCACTTTCCTTAATTCTTTTCTACCAAAACTCTAGATATTTCTCTTCTCCTCCTACGTGCTACACACACTACCCACCTCTTTCTCACTCACTTTCTCACTCGGATAATATTTGTTTCAGTTTACAAATCATTACGCAGCCTTCTCCAGTCTCCTGTGCCTCCCTTTAACATCGACCCCAATATATAGACTACAAAAAGTCGAGCTGACACAAGCAGCCCACCGGCAGATCACTGTGCGCTGTAAGAGCAAAAGTCGGAATGACTATGTGACTGTGTGATTGTGTGACTACGTGACTGTGAGGCTATGTGACTGTGATTGTGTGACTGTGTCACTATGTGATTGTGTGACTGTGTGACTATGTGACTGTGTGATTGTGTGACTATGTACTGTGTGATTGTGTGACTATGTGACTGTGTGACTATGTTACTGTGATTGTGTGACTATGTGACTGTGTGACTATGTGACTGTGTGATTGTGTGACTATGTGATTGTGTGACTATGTCTATGTGACAATGTGATTATGTGACTGTGTGACTATATAACGGTGTACTATGTGACTGTGTGACTATGTGCCTGTGTGATTGTGTGACTATGTGACTGTGTGGTTATGTGACTGTGATTGTGTGACTATGTGACTTTTTGGTTATGTGACTGATTGTGTGACTGTGTGACTATGTAACAATATGAGTGTGTGACTATGTGCCTGTGTGATTGTGTGACTATGTGATTGTGTGGTTATGTGACTGTGATTTTGTGACTATGTGACTGTGTGACTGTGACTGTGTGACTATGTATATGTGACGTGATTCTGTGACTGTGCGACTGCGTGACTATGTGCATATATGACTATGTGACTATATAACGGTGTAACTATGTAACTGTGTGACTGTGTAACTGTGTGACTATGTAACAATGTGGCCACGTGACTGTGTGACTATGTGACTGTGTGGTTATGTGACTGTGAGTGTGTGATTGTGTGACTATGTGACTGTGATTATGTGACTGTGACTATGTGATTGTGTGACTTTGACTGTGCGACTATGTGATTATGTGACCATGTGACTGTGTCTATGTGATTATATGACGGTGCGACTATGTGACTGTGAATATGTGACTATATAACGGTGTGACTATGTGACTGGGTGACTATGTGATTGTGTGACTATGTGACTGTATGACTAAGTGACTGTGTAATTATGTGACTATGTGACTATTTCGTCTTGTCGCACAACGCGGCAGCAGTTACGCACATCGGACAGACACAATAGGCCGATGTACACCAGCGACTCGTACTCTGATGACGAACATAAATAATGTCTCCGAAACTTCGGGCTTAACTCATTACTGAAGCGTCCAAGCGCCAGGGAAGATTCCGACGCAGTTACCGTTCAGTCTAACACCTTCTTCATTATCCTATCTCACAGCGTTACAGTATATAAGATGGCGTCATGTTTCGGCAGTTGAAAGAGTTCTCCGCTGACCTCCGGCTTCCTTCAAACGGCCCCATCCTGGGCCTGTAATAACATTTTACACATATAGTCCACTCTCTCATGGCCTGTAATAAAATGTTGTGCATAGGATCCCTTCACTTGGGACCTAAATGTCATCCCCTCAAATTCTGTTCACACATTCTCAGTAATATCCTTCAACTAGTTTATAGCAGCCACCATCACATATATTATCTTGCACAATTCTGCACTACAGAGATTTCACAGATTCCCGCTTTTTATTAACCAATATCTGTATTTCCTCGTAACACAAACATGACCATTTCACATTCCTTATTTTCTTTTAACTTGCTTTTCCTCCATCTATTTTCTTCATGATGCGTTATATTTTCTCAGTCCATTTCCATATCGCCAGAGGCCCTAAAAGCTTCTGCCACGACAGAAAACCCCAGATAAGTATACAAACTGTATCAGAGTAAGTGCAGGGGTGGGACTGACACCAATTCTATAGGTGGGGGGAAGTGTTCAATAAATTGGGGAAGGTGGGGGTTCTTATAAAATTCCTCTCCTTCAGTGTACTGAAGTATTTGACGGAAAATACAAATAAGAGGAGAAGAGATGTGTGTGTGTGTGTGGTGTGTGGTGTGTGTGTGTGTGTGTGTGGGTGGGGTATGTGTGTGTGTGTGTGTGTGTATGGTGTGTGTGTGTGTGTGTGTGTGTGTGTGTGTGGGTGTGTGTGGTGTGTGTGTGTG
>Ga0123354_10017055_pt1 | contig 11378 bp, 21 predicted proteins | sample TergutLab28metaG_2_FD_97872 | JGI IMG/M metagenome (GOLD analysis project Ga0123354, IMG submission 97872) | Labiotermes labralis P4 segment gut microbial communities from Petit-Saut dam, French Guiana - Lab288 P4 | ecosystem: Host-associated > Arthropoda: Insects > Digestive system > Gut ... | reverse complement strand
AGGTTTTATGTGTATAATATATTTATCGTTAATTTCGTGCTGGCGTGGCTCAATGGTAGAGCAGCTGACTTGTAATCAGCCGGTTGTTGGTTCGATTCCGACCGCCAGCTCCAAAAATTACCCAAAATATCAGTAAATTACTGGCAATCAGGGATAACGGCTATTTTATGTGAATTTCACTAAAATAGCCTTTTTGATGCAAAAAATGTGTGTCAAATTAGGTGTCAAAATTCTGCATCATAAAGAGTATTATATATATTAATAATATCTATGCGTTTTATGGAAGGGTCTAAATGCGTGTAAATGTCTTGCGTCATCACTATGCTTGAGTGCCCCATATAGTACTGCCGCTTTTTATCGTCCACCTTCAAATAATACAGATTGGTGTTAAAAGTGTGTCGCAGGTCGTGCAGGGTTTTATCCATAATCCCTAAACTCCGGAAATACTTACGCACTTCGTTAGTATAATAATCCTTGCCGTATTTAAACATACTGTCAAAATCTTTTCTTAATATTTCAGCATAAGCCGATGATATCGGCACATAGCCCTTAGTGCGGGGGTTCTTTGTGCGGTTAATAAAGATATTACGCTTTTCAAAGTTGATATTCTCCGGCCGCACTCGCAGAGCTTCCGCCCGCCGGCATCCGGTCATTAAGTAAAATAATATTTCTTTACCCACCGTGCAATTTTCTAAATTCATCATTACTGCCCGCTGTTCTGCCAGATTTAACGCACTGCCCTTCTCCGCCTGGGTATTTTTAGGTTTTTCTAAAAACTGAGAAATATCTTTTTTAACCAAATCCCGCTCGTAAGCCCGCTTAAAAACTCCTCTAATGGTGTTAAAAGCATAATCCCGCATCCGGGGGGCTTTTATGCTGTTGATAAAATCCTGCAACTCATCCTGTGTGATTTTAGAAATATCCTGCGTGAATTTGCTCAGGTACTTTTTGACCACTGTTTCATAATTCTGTTTAGACGCTATATTGGATTTATAACGCTGCATCCATTCTTCGGCCAGCACTGCAAAGCTTCTGCTTACTTTTGTGGGCATTGCATTTTTTAAAAGTTTCCGGTTGAAATCTGCGGCTTTTTTCTCTAATTTCTTTTTATCTCTGTCATAAAGATAGAATATCCTTCCTTGGATATTTCGCCGCCACATATAGCGGCCGTCTTTTCTTTTAGTTATGTTTTTTATAATTTCTTCACTCTCCTTTTGTGATTGTGAAGAATTATTTAAACTGTTTAACCTCTCCTGGGTGTTAGCTCGTACTAATTGCACCACATTAAAATCATGCTCCGCATGAAAGTAGCCTATAAATGTGCGGATTTTAGCAATAACATCCTTATGATGAGTTATTGCTACCTCGTTTTCTATGATTTGTGTTTCTAAAAAAAAGTATAATGTCGGTAACTACGGCCATTTTGCTTCTCCTTTAATTTTGTATTTAAAAAATAGCCGTGTGAAGGCTATGTTTTAGAATTATTCAATTATGCCTTGCTCTTGTGGTTTATGCTTATTAGTACCCCTATCCATATGAGCCCAACAGCAACGCTGACCCCGATGCTGATATAAAGCCATGTGTTAGCTTGAGCCACCGCATCAGCTTGCTGCAGCCCTACTGCGTTTAACAATTTGCTAAGTGTGCCCAGTGCCTTGCTGTTTATAATTTGATTTAAATCCTGCCAGCCTAAGCCCCCGCTCCCGGTTGCAATATTGGTGACTATCAGCGGCATAAAGTAAATCAAAAATCCAGCCATTGCAGTAACGAATAACGATGAAAAGATTTTCATATGTTCTCCTTAGTTTTTAACATTATTTAATGTGCGGTCAACGGCATCATCGGTTACTGCCTGCGGTTCATCTGCCTGCCCTTCCAGCCTTTTTCTCTCATTGTGGCGGATTCTCTCTTCATGCTTAATTATACATCATTGCGTTTAGCAATATCAATAAGTTTTCTATATTTGCTGCCCCATGCCCAAAAAATTATGCAAGCAATTACAAAAATAACGCCTAACACAATAATCGGCGTAAGGTAAACACTTACATCTTTTGGTAGCAAAAATAATACTACAATCGGCACCGCCAGCAGCAAAAGTATACTGCCACCCATTAAATTAAAAATAAAATATAAATGCTTTGCCTCTTTGGTTTCCTGCTGCTCCAACATTTCAATATTGGTTTTCATGTGTGCTCCTATTTCTTTTTAGGCTTATGCCTTTTATCTTTTTTAACAGGTTTATTAACTTGTTTATAAGCAACCGTTGGGTTATCAATTTTTATTCCAGTATTATGACTATTTACAGCAATTTGGTTGTTAGTTGTAACTGGTTTTATAGGGTTTTGATTGGAATTCTTTAACTTTGCTAGGGCAATGTTCTGATCTGTTTTTGCCTCAAAAATTTTTTGTTGTAATTTGTCTTGTTGTTTCTCAGTCAAATCATTATTCCCTTGCTTTTTTTTCGCATCATACTCTTTACTCCTTCCCCTCCTGTAATTGAATTCATTTTTATCACCATTAGACTTAAATATATCTTTTATCCATTTTTTAATCCCCATAATTACTTCCCTTCTCTCCTTTGTTTTTCATTTTCTTTTTCTAGCAAAAATTCCATGTAGGCATATGCTTGGGTTTGTAAATCTTGCGGCAATTTATTATAAAGCTGCTCTACCCCGCTCTGTTGTACTATGTGGGGCTGTTTTTGCTTTTGATACTCATGCTCCTCCCGGCCTAAAATATAGTCTACGGAGACCCCGAAATAATCCGCAAGCTGATTTAAGTAACCAACATTCGGGCTAGACCTTCCAATCTCCCAATCGCTTATTACATTTCTTGTTACTCTTATCTTTGCTGCTAATTGTTGTTGATTTAAGTTATCAATTTTTCTCAACTTAATTAAATTACCTAATTTTTTCATGGAACGATTATATAAAATTTTTTAAAAAAAATCTAATTTTTTACGAAAAACAGTTGACAATCGTAGAAAATACGAATATACTACTCGCAATAATGCGTATTATATACGCAACTAATTCAAAATTAAAGGGGGCTAAAATGAGAATATACGCAAAATGTTTGCCCAGCGAATTGGAAAAATTTGGATATAAGCGGGAAAATATAGACGGTAAATATTGGGTTAAAAGAGTAATGGGCCATAATGTAGTCGCTTGTGAGATGATTGATGAAAAATGTAGTCTTATATTTATTGAAAAAATTAAAAAAGGACGAGATATTGGAGGTTATAAACAATTATTATTTATTCAAGATTTGCTAATATCAGGACTAATTGAGATGGTTGATAGAAATTATAAAAAATCAGATTGGGATTAAAGGAGAAATATTATGAAAAAACAATTTACATTAAAAGACGGCAGCATAATTAAAGCGGAGTGCATCTCGGACCGAGATGCAGAGGCCGCATCGGCCGCAGCTTATGACTTTAATTACTGCTATGATAATGAAACGGTGGAAGGCGAGGTTTTAAAAGTTTATTTTGATAAATCTAAAAAGAAACTATATGCCGCACTTGCCTGCCCGTCATGCTAAGGGGACGAGAATGTTTTTAAAATTATTATCACTCTTTTTCAGTGTTGCGGCCTTAATTATCAGCATTATAGCAATTGTAAGATAAAGGAGTAAAAAATGGCAAATCAAAATAAACCCAACACCACTTGTGGGGTAATAACACCGGTCTACAAGACCGATGATGCATTTATGCGTTTTAATGATTATAAAAGTTTTTGCGGGGCACTGAATCTCCCTGCAAACAGTGCGGCGAGTTTGCGAGAATACCAAACTCTCAGGGCACAGCGATAGTGCCCTTCATGCTGCCTGTGTGCTGATACCCACGCAGACGGCTATTGATATAATACCCCACCCTTACGATTAAGTTAGTTAGCACTTAATAAAGGCTCGGGGAACCCTAAAACATACAACGCAAAAGCTAACCGCCCGCCCCGGCGAACCGGGGCACTAAATCTGCGGGATAATAAAAGCCCCCTGCATTGGCAGGGTCTATCCCTATGAGTAGCAAGCGAGTGCATGAGCTCGCACGCTGCAAGGAGAAAAAATATGAGAGAAGAAAATTTAATTACATTTAAACAAACCTATGAGGTGATTGACACTATTGCCTCTCCCCGGCTTCAAAAACAAGTAATAATTGACTACCTTACATGGCTTGACGAGCATGAGAGATACCGAGAAGCTGAGAGCGTGGTTGCACTAAACTCTTATATTGCTGACTTAGAGGATACACTGGAAAGGTATAGCCCTAAAACAAAAGGGGGTGATAACAATGGCAGCAAGAACTAAGAAATCACGCACTTACAAAACAAACAAGCCGGAAAGCAGAAAGCCGGCCACACACAAGAGCAAGACAACCGGCAAGAAGCCTACGGCAAAGAAAAAACTGTAACGGCTAATGGCAAAAAATATTTCGTTATTGAGCTTGACAAAAAATAAGAGGTGAATATGGCTAAAGACAAAAACAAAAAGGGACAAACAAAGATTAAAAAAGATGAATTCCGTCACAGTAAAAAAATTAAACATCCTGGATATGTATTTGTCCAAATCGGTGATGAAATGCAATATCTTGGAGTTACTCACGCAAAAATTACCAAAGGAATAAAAAATATCCCATTAGACCAAAACCCTAATCCCAAAGATTTAAACAAATCATATATTGTCCCCAAAGTTGAATCAGACGATAAAGAAAAATTGGGCAAACCCAAAAAAGGTTGGAATTTGTCGGCAGAGGATAAAAAGAAAATAAAACATCTTACTCATAAATAAGAAAACGACACGGCACTATGGCCGTGATTACAGGAGTATTGAAACTTAATTCACTTCTTTCCAAACGTTCAATAATATTATACGCTTAATTTTATAAAAGTCAACACAAAAAACAAAAATTTATAAAAAAGGAGAAAAATCATGTCAAAAGGAGCATTTGGTGCATTACTGGGAATTTTCATATTGATAGTGACAATATTTGTTGTGCTATCAATTTGGGCCGCAGTTGACGGCGTAAACCTGGGGCAATTAGTCGGCGGCTGGTTTAACCCGCCCGTAGCGACTGACCCGGGCACAGACGCCGGGACCACCACAACTGCAATAGCGGCAATTAAGCCCGCTCTTATTGCAATTAAATCAATAGTTTAACATAAAGGGCACACGCTGCCCTTTTAATAATTAAAGGAGAAAAATAAAGAAAATGAGTAAGATTGTAATGATAGGTGTTTCAATAATAGCTATTGTTTTTGTGGGCTGTATTTGTGTGCTTGGCTATACAAGTTTCTACTGGGCTCATAGAAATTGGAATAATGTCAACAGTTTTTACCTTACGCAGTTGACATGGGATAAAAACGCTAATTATTTTATTCAAATTAATAATTACAGTGATAAGTTAAATAACGGACTTAAATGTTTTGAAATGCGTTTAAATTATTATACGGACACTGATATACCCACAACTCCCGATGAAACATTTTTTAAAAATGTATATAGTACAGGGGTTCAGTTTATAGGCAATGCCGGATTTAAGACCAATAATACAAATGGCCCCAGTTGGGGCTTTCTAGGTATGGGGGTTTCGGATGTTACTTATACCGCAATTACAGGTACACAAGGGACTAATTACTGGTTCTATAACTCTAATGATAATGGTGTTTCCTTTCCAGCAGTTTCCACCTTCCCCATTAATGCCAGCATTGCTAATAGTTGGATGGTTGACTTTGGCGGCACCCTTGGAGAAGTAGTAGAGAAAGGCAGAGTCATAACAGGCAGTGGTGCGACTTTTATTCATTATCAAAATTTAGATATATATTCTTTTATGCAGGCTATATATGACGTTGCTGATGGTATGCCTATGGGTTATCATGTTTTACAAATTGATTTATCTAAGTGGTTTACTGGCAAAATCTGGAACGAAGGTCATTTTGAGAGTGTGGAGGATAACCCAGCACTCGGCGATAAAGATTATATGATGATTAATGTGGGCGTTTTCAACTCAGCTAACGGCTTATTCCAGGCAAGCGATTCCCTGTTTGGCAGAGTTGAAAATGATGCGAACTTTAATTATATTGGGGCAAAGCCGCAGGATTACTTCAACTCCTCAACCGTATTCAATTTATCCGCTGGTGATTTTGTACCTGGCAGCGGCGGATTAATGACTTTAAATCCGCAGGCAATAGCCTTCTTAAGCTCATTAGGTAATACTCAAATTAATGTTACCATTGACCTAGATACTGCGACATTTGTGGGATTTGCGGCTAATCCATACGGCGAACTTAATGTTGCGGGCACAAATATACAATCAGCCAGTCCCGCAACTTTTATAATTAATGACCCACCGAGCTACTTTAATAATTTAACTTATAGCAGTACTGTAACGATTCAGCAAGGAGGTAGTTAAGATGGGATTTAATAATATATTTGTCAAAATTATATGTTTTGCATTATTAATATTGGCTTTCTGTTATTTAGTCTTTTCTGCTACAACAGGACTGCTCGCTACTATTCAGGATAGAAATGAAACAAGCCACAACTTTGGTTCAGCAAATCTTATTGACCCGTTCGCAAACTTAAATGTCTTTGACGGTGTAGACTTAAGCAATGCAGATTTTATTCCGGACGCTTCAAGCGGCACAACCAATGTGTACACTGCGACTGAAACTTTTGATGAAGTGATACATTTTGACAGCAGTCAGCCGTATAACATGTTGGTTAACAATACCCCATGTAATTTTACACAGGCGAGCGGATATCAGGTAATGGGTACATTTAAACAATCATTCTATGATGTTAATGCACACCTAATAATGACCGTAACAGTATTTATCAGCTTTCAGTTCTATGTGAACCACCTGTCTATTGTAATGACTACAACAACTAATCAGACTGGATATGACTTGTTAATGACATATATTCTTGCAAATGGGTTTAATGCAAGAGTTATTGAAGGGCAATTTAATTCTACTCCTGACCCCAATGCAACTGTTAATATAACATTTACGAATGGTATTACAACTATTAATGTGCCTACGATGATAGGCAGCATGCCAGATATACCATACAACACATTAGCATTGCAAGGTTTTATGTTGGTAGGTTTTAATAAGCCAGTTGCTTTTGCCCAAATAGCGACCACGTATTTTGCACAATATGACGTTGCAGAAGGATACGAAGGATTTGCCGGTAAGACCTTTACTACTTTCACATGGAAACATCAATCCAATGGAGATTATTATTATAACGATTTCAATATTCAAAATTTTTCTTTTACCTACCCGTCCGATGATAGTGTTAATATTTATGGCTCAATTACGATTAATAATGTAACCCACTATATTATTGGTCTGTGGAATATACAGGGGTTCCTTGGAACTTTGGGTTTTGCGGCAATGAACACTAATACTTTTCAATTTCAAATTCTTAGTTCATCCGGTGTAAATAGAAACCAAATCAGTAATATAACCCTATATTATTCACAGCCAATTTAAAAGGAGCAAACCATGAACAAAGTATTAATGGGATTTATTATGTCGTTATTAGTAATCATAATTACTTTAACTACAATTGTCTGCATATACCCGCCGCACGGCAGCAAGGGCGGCCCCGCCGGCTTATCTGCTTACCAGGTGGCCGTTGAGCAAGGTTTTGAGGGCACAGAAGAAGACTGGCTTGTTAGCCTAGTCGGCCCGGACGGGCTGTCCGCCTATGAGGTGGCCCTGGAAAACGGATTTAAGGGCACGCCTTCGCAATGGCTTGCAAGCTTAGTGGGCCCCGCAGGCCCGCAAGGCCCGCAGGGTGAACCGGGTGCGATAGTTTATTCACAAACATTTGATAATGGCTCTGCCGCATCCGCCCTCTATTCTTTCTTAATTGCTAACGATTGCTTGTATCTTGATTGGTCCCCTGCGAGCAATGTTAATATTACGGTCAACGGAATAATAACCAGCACAACCGACGGCAGCTTCGTGGGCACCACTACTCAAAATCTTACCCTGTGGGGGAGTGTCTCTCCCACTGTGTATAGGTTCTATCAACAATCTTCTACACCTACAAGTGTTGTCTATCAGACAATGTTACAGTCTGGCAGCGTGACATTTACAATGTCCTCACCGTCGTTAAATATATGGTTATCACCATCGCTCAATAATGTATATAGCAGCGGCAATAACACAATGACTGTTTATGGGCAAGGGTCTTCTCTCACCAATAGCACAATTAACGGCACTATAACGGCTTATTACATATAAGGAGGCATATTATGACAACATTAGAAGAATTTGTAAACACCGTGCTTGCGGATTATGAGAAGTTAAAGCACAGCAAGGCCAGCATGCAGCACCTTATGCTATTTTATTACCGCACCAAAAAATATACTAACTACATTACCTCGGTGGATGCGTGCATAAATATTGTGACCGATGCCTTATCCAGATATGCTGCGGCACAAAAGAATGATTATAACTACCTGCAAAGTTTTTACCTGGAATGCCAAGAGCTTATGTATCGTGAAGGTTACAACCACCTGACGCTTTTTGAAAAAAGCAAGGTATTCGGCTTTATCCCCCGCTTTGTTTACGGCTACAATAATGCGATTAAAAAATGCATTAATTTATTGAATAAATTATATGTAAAGATTAGAGGGCCCGCCAATGAGTGATTTTGTAATAGATAAAAAGAATATGCTTCCAGTTGAATTTATTCTTTTTAAAGCCCAGCAAGGCTGGGGCAAGACATCCGCCGCAACGGCAATGCTTAGGCTTGATTATAAATATCACGCTCAAAAAAGAACAGCCGCCGCACAAAGATATTATGATGGCCTTAATAGGCTTGGGCACAATATTAAGAGCCTAGACGGAAATCATATATATTACAGCTCTACGCCTATTCTGCTCAATAAGAAAGACCAAATTTACACACACGATATTGATTTTTTAAAGTTAACATTGCCAGACACATCGGACCCCAATGTTGCTGCTAGATATTATCCCAAAGGGTCAGTATTCTTCATAACAGAGGCCGACACAAGCGGGCACTGCCATAACTGGAAGAAGCTAAGTAAATTTGCATTATTTCTTTATAAATTTTTCCGCCAAAACAATTACACAATAATTTTTGACTTGCAAGACTCAACCGGGCTCATAGGCAGAATATTTAATTTTGTTACGCTTGAATTAATCTTATTAGAAAAAACTAAATTGGTTAAAAGATTCTTCTTATTTAAAAAACTCCGTATGTGGCATTGGGTAGCAGTCAGTCCTCAGCTTATAAAATCAGTTGCCGAACTTAAAAGATTAGGCGTTAATCTAAGAGTTAAGGTTGCCGAAGGGCAGAAATTCTATTACAGAGGTTATGACATTTTTAAATGCTTTAACACAAATTACGCTGAGGCGTACTTCTTAGACGGACTTACCGAGTTTACTTTTGAAGAATATCCAAAATTTATGTATACTCCTTCTGGAATATCTCAATATGTTAAATCTCATCCACTCGTCTTACCTGACGATGAAGAAGACACCAAAAAAACTCATTGTGGTGCTAAAATAAAGCCTACAAATGAGGCTAAAAGGAGCGTAGCCCATGGCACAACAAATTAATCAACCTAATACTATCCTCCAATTCAGCAAAAATATAACCTCTCAGCAAGAGGTAGATACTTGCTTTAAAGAGCTTAAAGCGAAGTGTGACCATCTTCTTAAAGGTACCTTACCCTTTAATGGCACATTAGAAGCACTTGATAGGTACTGTCATGCCTTATTAGGCAAATCTCTTAAAATCTGTAAAACAGAATTTAACAGATTAAAAAATTCATCGGGTTAAAAAAATTCATATACTGGCGTAAGTCCAGTAATGAATTTTTGCCGATGAATTTTTATGTTATTGATAACATATTAATAGCCGCCCGTAGGGCGGCTCGGCCGAAAAAATGCGATAAAAGGAGAAATAAAATGAAAGTCTATGAACTAATGGGTTATTTAAAATCTATGCCGGCAGGAAAAGATGTTGTATTCCATACCTTGCTTGCAAAGGAAAATGCCCCAGAATATATGGATGACCCTAATTATTTTGAACTTGATTTTAAAAACATCTGGCTTGAAGAGCTTGACGATGTAATTCAAATCAGCAGTGAGGATTAATATATGTCAAAGAAGTATGAGGATTTAACACCACAAGAGCGTGAAGAGTGGCATCAACAATTTATTAAAATAATAAAAGGTATGCCAGGCACCGCTCTTGACGAGATAAAAGCTTTAAGATTTGCCCTATACTGTCAAATCATGTCACTCAGTAATTATTTATAAACTTAAAAGGAGAATGTAAGATGAAAACCTATAATGACAGCGGGTGAAAGCGGCCCGCATCTTAAATAAAAACCTATTAAAAAAGTGTTAAAAACAGCACCTATTTTAACTGTTGTCTAAAAAATCTAAATAAAAGGAGTAATAAAATGAGGCCAAAATTCTATTTTTGCGGATTGGACCAGAACCAATTATATAATTTGGGCGTTAGAAAGCCGGGGCTGGCAACGCTTCTTAGTTTTCTATTCTGGGCAACTAAATTTTTAAAACTCAAAACCCGGACTATCAATCAAAGCAAATACCACATAATAACCAGGCAAGAAATTATAAACGAAGTACCGATTTTAGGAGTTAAATCAAAAACAAGTATAAGTTCTCTACTGAAGGAGCTGCAGAGTTTAAAGGTGCTATCAACTTATAATTTTAATAACGGCGAGGGCATTTTTTTTAATGTTGATGCGGTTCAAAAATTGGTCGGGTACTCTCTCAGGAAAGGCAACCAGTCAATATATAATAATACTACTTGTAAAAATATTAATAATAATAAATTAAATATAATTAACTCTTTAGACACAAAAGCGGAGTGCGTCGGTTTTAAAAAATTTTATGATGCTTTCCCCAAAAAGCTCTTCCAGTTTGAAAAACCGATTCCTACCCCACATTATGTTGATATTGACTTTTTAATTGAGAGGGTGCGAGCCAGTCAGTTTTTATTCAAAAACCCACGCCAAAATTTTACATGGTGCATTAAACCTGAAAATTATAATAAAATATGCACTCAAACCTCAAGCGGCAGATATTATTACGATGAGTGGAATCAGCCAATAAAGCAAAAGTCGGCGAAAACTCAAAATAGTAGAGATTATAGCCCCGAAGAGCTTAATAATCTCTTTGACGATTTAGACGATTTAAAAATTTAATAAAAGGAGAACCAAAATGACAGATTATAAACAAGGTGGCGAACGCCTACTGAAATTAAAAACTCAATACTGGAAATTACAAAAAAACTAATCAACTTAAAATTTACCGAGCCGGATTTTGAGAAAGTAAAAATTCTACTTCACCAGGAGT
>Ga0123354_10017053_pt1 | contig 11378 bp, 11 predicted proteins | sample TergutLab28metaG_2_FD_97872 | JGI IMG/M metagenome (GOLD analysis project Ga0123354, IMG submission 97872) | Labiotermes labralis P4 segment gut microbial communities from Petit-Saut dam, French Guiana - Lab288 P4 | ecosystem: Host-associated > Arthropoda: Insects > Digestive system > Gut ... | reverse complement strand
AGAAATTCCTCCTTCACTATGTTTTTTATAGTATTGATGAATATTATCAACAAAATTATAATGATTATGCTTGTTAGCAAATTAATGAGTTATATATGAGAAATCTATCGGAAAAGTCACATATCCTATACGTTTGTATTGTTCATTAAATATGTACAGTTATTACTCATTTATTAGATTTTTTTTGTAATGCATAGTTAGTTATTAATGTTTAATATGACGGATGCTTCATGCATCGTACATTATTATTATTGTTATTATTGCTAAATTATTTTACTGATATGTTCCATATCTGTATGATACAATGGAATAATAATAAATATGAATATAAATATTCAATAAACTTCCACCTTACCACCGAATGTTCAAATCATGATAACGATGTTGGTTGCATCACACGTGCACTGATATTATTACGTATTTGTATATGAAACAAGTGCAGTATTGCGTTAAAAATATTCCTTAGCTTTCTGCCATGTAGGATGTACAGCCGAGCAGCTGCCATTTTTTAATTCTAGTTCACCACATTTTTCCTCGCCAAAGAATAAACGCTAAAAGTTGTGCACTGATTCATTACACTCACATACAATACCTTCCATCAACAGGTCATTCATTAAAATGCAATGTTGCTTCCTTCCGTAACGATAATTCCTGATCAGAGCAAACTGCACTACAACCACGTAACTGCAACTTCAAGAGATACATACTCTTCCGTCTTACCTTTCGCATTTCTCTCGCTTTGTAAAGCCATCATCACTCGAACCACTCACACCATCCTTCTCCCTCTTCTCAACGACATGTATTATGGTCCTGACGTCATACCACGGGTGGATTCATAAAATCGGCTGGCATATGCCATGGTAGGGTTGAATTCCTTTAAGCGCCAAGGGACGGTAAACTTGATTAAAAACACGGGTCCATTACATGGTACGCAAGTTGCATACGCCCTCGTACAAGAATATTTGCTACGAAATGTTCGAAAGAAACCAGTAATCATTTTAAACGCATCTTAAATGAGTATGAAGAGGATGTTGTACTGCCTGCAACATGTTCACGGCCACAAAAGGCAGAGACTTTTGACTACCTGAACCACTATCAGCTTTGACTCCCACAATAGCAGAAGAGCCCATGGACTTTAATTTCATTTGTCCTCGGTTTATTCTTGCCCTTGGTGTAGCCATATAAGCTGATGGCAGGGCCATTATGACCTCTGACACCACTTGTAACTTCCAGAATACCATATCAGTGTATTTTTATGACAGTGTTTTGAAATTTTACATCCAATTTGTAGACATGTTATGGATTCCTCTTCATTTGTATCATTTGGTAAAAGAACAGACAACTTATGCTATGATAATGTTGAACACAACCCACCTGTCCTACTACAGCCTCGACTTTACTAACAGCACTTTTCCCAACTGTGCCGTTCTTGTGGAACATCAGTGGTTGCTAGGAGGTTGATGTCTTATTATTCCTCATTTCCCATTTAATTATAATATGACAATCTTTCAGCAATGATGTATTTTATTATAACATTTGCATAAATTAAATTAACTGTAACCTTTCTACATTCTTCGGTAGTTACTGCTACATATTATGCCCCAACACTGATAATCTGTTCACACAGATTACACACAAGTTTCATTCACATTTTTCCTTCTAAATTGTTATTTACAGTCACTTATCATACACAATAGCATTACAGTGCAATTACACTAATTACGTGGAAATCAAAATCGCAAGAACGAAAGGTACATTACCCCTGGCCTCCTCCTCGTAACAATTTGAACACATTTTATACAATGAATTACAACAAACTGCTGAAGCACATCAATGCCGAATTTCATCAGATCTATTAAAACTCATATGAACCCATATAGCCAAGCACACAAAGTACATATTGCTTGGCACCTTTTGACTCCCGTACGAACTATTCAAACCATATACATTTCAGGAACTACAAAATTATATTCTATCAGTAAACACAATGTCTGCCTTCGTGAAAAATAAATTACAATTTACAAAATTACAAACACAACATACATAACAAAATGGCTTACCAGCTCATCTCATCATTACTTTTACAACCTGTTCAAATACCTGAACACTTTAGTCCAACTGCTGAGCTTTATTTCCCCAAGATAATAATTTGACTGTTTTACAAAACAGTAACCAAGGAATCTTTAAGTTAGTATAGGAATCGCAACAAACATGTCTGCCATCAGCTCAAAACAACTACCTTAAGGCCATAACTCTTACAAAGTACCATCATGTTGTAAGTACAGACCGAGATTTCACATGGAAAACTCTTAAAATATGGCACAGGTCTCAGGTTACTAATCTCTTTTTTTTTACAGGTCAATGTTTCTCAGCTGGTTGGCCATAAGATGTCAGGTAGGCAGTGGAGAGATTAAAATGTGAAACCAAGGAACCACCAGCGAATACATAAAAAAAAAACTTCATCACTAAAGTGTACTTGGCGAGTCATTCTAATAAACACGCCACACTGGTGTCAAAATGGGTGCTTGAAAATTTCCATGTTTGTAATTTTCATTGTGAATGTGCCAGTGCTCAATAATAAATTAATTTTTTTAATTTTATGGTTTAGGAATCTAATATTCACTTGAATGGTTGAGAAACACTACTCTATATCACCTGTACACAATATGCACACACTAAAAATCGCAAATAAATACATGATTTACATCAACTGGTTACTTATGATGAGTAGAATATTACTGCAAGGATTTTCAATGCGAGTCTTATTACTCTAAATGTTTCTCTCAGTAAAGGATGAAAATACTGCATTAATTATAGATGAAACCTGTGTGAAGAGTGCAGAATTCTCTAATGTAACTTTTTTACACATTCGTCATAAGCGCATAAAACGGCCACACTCTTCGAAGGCTGAGCCTATCTGCTTGCTTGTTTCATCTGTAAAACTACTGAATGGGTTCTGATTGAACTGACACTTGCACTCTACAATACAAGTTGGTCAAGTGGATTTAACAGTGGCTCAGAATGGTTGAATACAGTTTCTGTTTTACAAAGCTAAAATTAAACCTTACCAGTTTTGCCAACAAAACACTGTACCTAACACTGATTCACAACTTTAAACAGAACCCTCATTAATGCTCACAGCTTCTATAGAAATCTCTCTCTCTCTCTCTGAGGTGAATAAGGAATGAAATGCAAGAAAAAGGTGGCTTGTGGTTCTACACAGTGTGACCAACTTAACAACAGATGTGTGGAGACCTGTGCAATAGCCATCAAGCCAATTAGGTATTCAGTATCACAAATATTATATGTATGGAAAATAAATACATTGAGTTTATATAGGATGAGCAGGACAAATTTTTAAGACACCAAATAACCTGATGTTTTCAGCTGAGTTGCTTGTACCTTCTTCATCAAAATATGTAATAGCAGCACTTGTAAATCACTGGTTTAAAAATCAGGCATGTAAACTGGCACACATTATGACAATATTATGCTCAGGAAATTGGTTGTTTACATGGAAGACAAAAGTTAGTGGGTCAGTGGGCACTTTAGGGTACAGCACAATAAGAATGTGATGATTCAAATAAGTCACCTGGTACTATCAGACTGTTACATGGTACAGGCATGTGCATTTATGGGAAAGATAAACACATACAGAATACTGATCAGAACATCTCTTGCAAGGCAGACGTTGGGGCTGACAATGTTAATCCTTGGGTTATACTACCAGATAATTAGTTTATTAAGTATGAAAATATGCTACATCTTCCACATCAGAGCACTCAAATTTTGCAGGATGATCAAAAAGACATCATCAATACTAAACAAATTACAGTATCTTATAATAATTTGCATTACTACATCTTTTTTGCAGTTAAATAAGGAAAGAATTATATCCTAACATGTCATGTGCTATTAAATATTAATATTCATGTAAATGTAAAGTTTATAATAAATTTCAATTCTATTTCCATGGATTGACAATTCATAAATCAAAATGGTTCTGCCTCCAAAAGCTAGGATGTTTTTAGGCAATTTGTGTTAGAAATGAAGGCAAATACATGGTGTACATGTAACGAAGGAAAGGTACAGCTTTCATAACGCCACAAGACAGGTAATTTGTAACTTCTGTGAAACAAGATCATCTGTCAATGAACTAAGGTCTGGTGAACCAACTGTATCAAGAAATGGTACAAACAAACCTATATTTTTGTAAACTGCATCAACAATGACAGATTCTTTATCCATTCAATGCAAAGGTTCTGAGGACAACTATTACTGCTTACTGCATACAGAGCTCAAGTGTCTATGAATCTGACGTGGTGCTCCGTCCCCTGATCTTTCACCTTTCAAGTATTAGGTGTTCTTAATGATGTAATACAGAATTCCTTAAGTGGAGATTATATCTGTGTGCTTGTGACCTAGTTTCAGTGACTAAACCATGTCAGATATTCATGAAAACTGGTGTTGCAGAATGCAGGCCTTACTGAGGGTATAAATGAATTTGTACCCATAAATGATACACTTTTTTTTTCTGAAGTTCACTACAGGACATCTCCATGTAATGTTTGTCAGCAGTGTCAGTCTTATAAAAAATCTGTGAAAGGCATAACCTACTTAGGGTGTAAATGAAATTTTTCCCATATATATTCTATGCTGTTCATCAATTTGGGTTAATTTCTGTACAGGAGATGTTCACACATATTTGAGTGCTTGTCAGTTTCACACGAAGTAGTGCAGTTAAGTCACACTTTACACAGCGAAGTAATTTCTAGCCATACTTTTCACATTCACTAGCTGACTGGGTGAAACTCGGGACATGGAAAGCCGTACTTGTGTTGTGGGTTAAATTAAGTTTACATTGACGTGTGTACCATGAAACCATCTGATATTTTGAAAGTCTATGTACTCCATTCCACAGTACACCACTTGCAATGTTCTTATTTCTGGGGAATATTAAGAACCCCACGGAAGACATTCACCACCACCACCACCACCACCACCACCAAACTCTACTAAGTTTAACTGAAACATGTTTCCATATATGCAAGTTTACTGACTTACTGATGTACGCTAACTGGTTCTCAGCTAGTCAAGAAATTCCATGCAATTTATAGAACCTGAAGGTTCGTTACTATGTCTACAAGTGCCCACCATCCGTCCCTATCCTGAGCCAGATCAATCTAGTCCATGCCCCCACCCCACTACCTGAATATCCATCTTAATATTATCCTTCCAAGTGGTCCCCTTCCCTCAGGTTTCCCCACCAAAACCCTGTACGAACCTCTCCTCTCCCCCATATGTACTACATTCCCCACCCATCTCATTCTCATTCTTCTCTACCTGAAACATTTGGTTAGGAGTACAAATCATTAAGCTCCTTACTATTCAGTTTTCCCCACTCCCCTGCTACCTCATCCCTCTTAGGCCCAAATATTCTCCTTAGCACCCTATTCTCAAACACCCTCGGCCTACTTTCCTCCCTCAGTGTGAGCGACAAAATTTCACACCCATTCAAAACAACAGGCAAAATTATAGATCTATATATATTAATCTTTATATTTTTGGATAGCAAACTGGAAGACAAAACATTCTGCACCAAATGATAGCAAGCATTCCGTTACTTAAATCTGCTCTTAATTTCTTCCTGAATAGAATTTTGATTCTTTAAGGTTCTTCCCAAGCATCTGAACTCTTCCACCCTTTCAGAGGAACTATTATCAATCTTTATATTGTGATGTCGTCCTGCATTCTGATCTCAAGACATTACCAAATACTTAGTTTTCTCAGCATTTCCTTCCAGTCCACTCTCCTTACTAGCAACTATTAAAGCATCTGTATTTTTCTCTATAGTACGTACGCTTCCACCCAATATATTACCATCATCAGCATAAACCAAAAGCTGATGTGTACCATTTACTTTCAATCCATCCTGGTTTACCCAAACCTTCCTAATGGCATACTCTACAGCACAGTTGAAAAGCAGTGACGATAAAGCATCTCCTTGTTTCAAACCATTCTTAACAGGAAACTTGTCACATAAATGTTTGCCTACCCAGACTCTGCCATAGGTTTCATTCAGATACACTATTTATCAGCCTTACCAGTTTCCTGGGGATACCAAACTCAGCAAGAATGTTATACCAGACTAACCGAATCATACACTTCCTTGAAGTGTATAAATGCTGATGCCAAGTTCATGGACACAATGTTGAATATTTGCAGTAAACAAAAGGAGGTTAATGAAGCTGTACTGCAAGGTAATTAATTATTACAGAAGTACAGTGGCTTGCATATTACTATAATACAGATGTATCAACATAATGAAGGTGGTTTTGTCACATACCATGTACAAGGGGGAAAGACACTTCTACCTTTTCTTTAATCTCAGTACTAGATGGGCATGGATGGTCAACACCATAGCCCAGCCCCTTTACCCCCCTGGAAAGAGACCATGTACCCATTGTACAGGAGGCTGGATGGGCCCTGAAGCCAGTCTGGACAGGTAGGAAAAATCTTGCCTCCACTGCAGTTGGAACTCCAGACCATCCAGCCTGCAGTGAGTCTCTACACCAACTATGCTATATCAGCCCCTATACATAACACATAGCATCATCTTAAAATGCAATAAAATTGAGCCACCATTACTACTTCCATGTAACCATCAGTCAGTTCAATCACTAGTCAGAAATTACAATCATGCATTAATTATCAGAATTGCATATTATCAAGTTAATTTCCAGCTTTGGAATGTAGAAATATAAAATACTGGAACAGTCAATTCGAACACATCTCTTAGTCTTGAACTTCAAACAAGTATTTCCCTGCTCATGTAATAACTGTGATTAACACTCATGGCATACCTCAGCTGAATCTGAGGCTAGTTTCGACCCAGTAGAATCCCAGGACAGTACCCACAGGAAAAGTTTCTCTCCAAATACTTTGATTTTTCCCCTGCGAATTATTATTTAGATCATGCTCTACAATCACATCCACCAATGTCCTGAGGTGTCCCACAAGACACTGTGATGGCCTGATTCTTTTGTTCAGGCTTTACCGCTAATCCAGACCTTTGCTGGAATAAAACTATCAATTTAAAAATCACTGTGTTCTTTCTTGCAAAAAGAGGTGTTAATTGTTTTACCAAGTAATGATGAATGGTGAACTTCACTTACAAGAAATAGCCCATGTGGCAGTTAAATATTAAACAATTAAAGATAATAATTCATAGTACTTAATTGAAGACCTACGTTGCTGGAGCGCTATGAGGACCTGGTAACTAATAATTGCTGTTTGTAACTAAATAATGCAACAGGTAACTATTTAAGTGCCTTATAAACCCTCACTGCAGTTTGACTGTGAAACTAGTATATATTACTGCATGATTCATCTCACAACAAACATTTAAAATGGATTAAACAACTCTGCATAACTATCATCAGTGTTCACTTACATACAAGAACTGTTTGCAACGTTACTGATCACAAGACACAATAAGAACTAATATGTATATGTTTTTATAATTACAGCTCTTGGCTGATAAAGGAGTAATTTTCTATAGTGGATAAAGTACCATTCTCAACAATAAAAATATCCTGAAACAAAACTAAAGCTATCACTTACACAATACTACGAGCACTATAAACATTAAGTACATTATTTCAGTTCAATTTATTTCAGAAACTGGTTAGAATAATCGAGAAGCGATGTGCCTCTAATTTGCACAAAAATATAGTTAAGCAGTTTAGCAAGAAAAGGGTCAACTGACAACCTTTGTAAAACACATAACAGCTTCAAATGAGCAACTGTTAATTATTCATCACTTTACTATTTTGAATTAGAGTACCTGAGAAATAAGTTACCATTACTTGAATTTATGTAGCCACTTGTGTTGTTAATCAGTCCTTAACTGAGTACAATTTAAACCTGTTGCTGGTTGATGCTGAATTTTACAGTAAAATATGCAGGGAACATGAATTTGTTTTACTGCACCCTGCCAGCTGTATAGCCCATGGAGTTTTAACAACCACAGCCATTGAAGAGGCTCCCAATGTACTGCTACTGCTACTCCTACAGATAGAGTCTAACTGTTGGGTTACTTCACAACCGTGTTATAATTTTAAACGTTATATAGCACTGACAGCAGCCCGTCTGTATATGAACTAGGCCACCAACAATTTAAGTGGGGCACCAGATTTGAGGGAAGATATCAAATTAAAATGGTTTTCATTCCATAGTGCTTTAGCTGGGGCTTGTGCGCCTTTTAACTTTGGTGTTGCATTGGCAAACTGATCGCCAAAACAAGGCACTGCTTCCAGATGTGCAATCTCATACAATGTTAGTAATATATCTAATCTCAGAAACACGTTGGAAAGACAAACCAAATAAACAACTTCAGTTAATAAAAATATTTTTAACAACATTAACTAGAAAACAGCTGCAAAATTTCTCCTTATTTGCTAAAAACTTCAGCTAAGTCCTCCACAACAAACCTCCAATGGGGTGGGAGGGTGGAAGGGGGTGTATGGTTTGCCTTGGGCACCATTTTCTAGCAGGTAGTCTAGGGCCACCCCTCAGCACAGAATGAGACAAATTATTATCATGAAGGGTGAGTAGAATAGGGTGGTAAAGCAGGCAGTTATGACAAAATTCAAAGCTGTCTACTAATACGCTTGGGTACACTCAGCAAAGCCTCAAAAATCCCCTGTCAAAATAAGTGGTAATTCAGTTGTGGTTCAAACTGAGAACACCCTGAATACACGTCTAGATAGACCCTTGCCACTACACCAACATGCTGAGTAGTGCAACTGTTAGCACTACTGCACTTCCCATTGACCAGCATAACAGCAGGAACACAAAGCTCTACAGGAGATGAGAAGCACATATATTGGCTGTGTTAACACAGTTACCTGAATACAAGACAAGTCTGACAACTTCCTGAAATAAAGTCTTAAAAATTAGAAAGGAAAATTTACAGCTATATTTTATTCAATAAAAAAATTATACATATCTGCTGTGTTAATTTATATTCATTCAGCTGCACAACTTTAAGTTTGGCTGCTTTATTCATTCTGGTCACTACAAATTACAATTTATCACAACATATGCAGCAGACAATCATGTGATCCACCTCTTTTAAAACCCACAGTCACATGATACCTACACATTCCACCTGTCCCTCCCCTGTCTGTAAACCTGCACCTGTCTGGGGATGAGGAGAATACAGAAAGCTATTTAATCATAAACTGTATGGTATGGAAGTAACATCATTCTTAATTCCAGCTAATAAAGGGAAGGATAAGCTTTTCAAGTTTCAGTACCTCAAAGAAATAATACATAATGAAATTGCCATACACATTCACATTTTTCAGTATATCCTAGCTATAATGCCACAGGCAACAAAATTAAGGCTAAATTCTGACTTGTAGTTAACAGTGTCAAAGAGTTTCAATGTTATTTTGCAGATTATACTGAAATTCCATCAGTTAAACAATATGACAGTCTCTCTAATGCAGCTTGTATAATAAGGGAGAACATAATCATGCATGCCTTGAAGACATATGGGTGAGAGGAGGTATAGCACAATTTGTCCTTAACCTCAGCACTAGCTGCAGATGAGTGGTTGGTCAGCTTCATGTGCCAGTTACTTTATCCCAGGGGAAGAGACTCCTGTACCCACTGAACAGGAAGGTATGTTGCAAAGCAAATGCACATACATAACGTTCAAAGAACACGTATTTTGTCTTTGTACAGTGAGCCAAGTAATAAATATGAATGCCAGAAAAGCAGCGTGTGGAAGCTATCAAATTCCTGAATACATATTACATTAATAGCAAGTGTGGGGAAAGTTTTCCATGTGTTTCAGAATTTGATGGGTTGAAGGGGTGTAGTAATAAATATACCAGAGTTGGAGGGGGCATTATCCCAATTAACACTTTGGGATTATACTGCACTTATAAACAATTGCAAGGCAATTTGTCCCTGTACACACCATGAAGGCATATGGGGGGTGTGGAAGTACAGCTCCACTCATTCTTAACCTTGGCACTGGATGGGAGTGGTCAGCCTCACTCCCTGGCCGCTTTAAGTTGGGGGAAACAGCCACCACCACCCACTGAACAGGCAGCTGGGTGAGTTCGGAGCCGGTATGTACATTCTGGAGGAGAGATAGAGCTCCTGCCCCTGCCAGGATTCGAACTCTGGACAGTCTAGCCTTAGCTTAGTCACTACATTGACTATACTATTCCAGCTACCAAACAAATACAAGGTACATTTGAAAACCTTTCTGCATAGTGCACAATTGATAATAGTACTCCTGTTCTAGCACTATTGGTGCTGCAAGGAGCTATGCAGAATTATAACAACAGCAAGGTTAATTCTATGACCAATTGCAATAATTATTCTCTGTTTGAGATCTCCATTCTTCTGGGATTGTGCCACTGGGTGATAGATATCCGACATTTTGAGGCAGCACGGTGTTCTCATCTCAAAGGGTCAAATGTCCAACAAAAAGATTTTACATAGGACTGATGGTGAAGTGTAAACTGAAGAGTAAAGATACATAAAACAGAAATTAGGTACATACGCTGTAGTATGAAAATAAATGAGGCAGCAGTAGTCATAACTTTCCCTATTATCAAAGTTGCTTATGAACCTGATCCTCTCTAGCCAGTTGTTGCAGCACTGTATCCAGCACATTAAGATTTAACCTAACAACTGTCATGGGTACTCCAAAACATGGACTCTATCTAAAACAAATGAGCTGCGGTTAAGTCTGTTCGAAAGAAGGGTGCTTCGATGAAGCTTTGGAAAGAAAGGTCCTTCAATGTATCTTTGGAGCGAAACAAAAGAACGAAACATAGCGAAAAAGATACAACTATGAAGCATTTAATGAACCAAACATTGTTAATTACATCAAAGTCAATAGACTAGCATGGGCTGGGCACTTGATGCATATGAATAACAATAGAATTATTTAAAAAAATATTCAACACCAAGCCGGATGGAGTAAGAAGAGTTGGAAGACCGAAACCACGATGGGAAGATGGAGTTGATCAAGATATGAGAATATTAGAGGTGAAGAATTGGAAGGTCACCCTCGACAGGGGTGAATAGGCAAAGCTTCTGAAGAAGGCCAGGACCCATTAGGGGCTGTCGAGCCAATGATGATGATGATGATAATTATTATTATACGATACGTATGTCTCCTGTCACAGGCATTTCTTCCTGGTACTTCTCTTGAGCCAGCGGTGATCCCCACAGCTCAGGCTTCAAGCTTCACATTGCAGTACTTTCCATATTATGTGTGATGTTCCAAGTATAGCTGTCTTTTGTAGTGAATCTATCGAGTGTTTTCCTGGTATAGTTTCCAAATTTTT
>Ga0123354_10017052_pt1 | contig 11380 bp, 11 predicted proteins | sample TergutLab28metaG_2_FD_97872 | JGI IMG/M metagenome (GOLD analysis project Ga0123354, IMG submission 97872) | Labiotermes labralis P4 segment gut microbial communities from Petit-Saut dam, French Guiana - Lab288 P4 | ecosystem: Host-associated > Arthropoda: Insects > Digestive system > Gut ... | reverse complement strand
GGTGTTATTTTTAACTCCTTTGCAATTTGTGCATTTGTTTTGTAATCTGTCCCAAGTGTATCCTGCTGTTCTTCTCATGTATTTCATCTCTGCTGCTGTTATTCTTCTGGCGTCACTTGCTTTTGATAGTACATGTTTCATTGCCATATAACAAACCTGGAAGGGCTAGTGTATTCACTATTCGTGCACAATAAACTCCAGTGCAATTGACGTGAGGATTATTGTGAGCGTGTGCAGCCTGTCCAACTCCCCGACTTAACCCGAGGTTCGAGCTCCATCCCTCCTGGAACAACATGCACGATATGTTACCCCACCAGGACCACGCAGGATACAACACTAATGTCATGAAAAGTAATTTTGGAATGAACTTTTTGAAAAAAAAAGAGCATTACACAAGAACCAGGAAGACTTATTAGCTTTCTGCTATTGCTATAACTAGGAAGCTTGCAGTTTACAGAGTAAGCACCTTCAGTGATTTAGTAGCTGCTCTACTTATGTACAAGGTAACAACAGCTGGACTGACCTACAAATGTTTCTTGGGTTTTGAAATTGATTGTAACTAACGTCCATGTATGGTCATGTTAGAGGTCATAAAATAATGACTGATGTGCCTCTTCACTATAAAACACTTTTGAAAGTTATGATAGGGATCTTTCGTCGAACTGATTTTCAGCGTAAATAACTCGACGATACTATAAACTGGTGAACTACGTATCTACGGACAAAAGTGCAGAAAGTAAATACTGCTATTGTAAAACTGGTATTTGAAATAACGATTGTATATACCACAGAACGCTGCATACTACAAATACTGAGGTAAGCTTATTTATCTTGTGTTATAACTCAGCCTGCTTTCAAAATTAAGTCAAGTCGAAATTCTAAATTCATAACTGAAATTACTAAGTGAGAGGCAAGTGTAATAAGTTTCTTTAAGTTAATGACAAGAGTTTCACTTGCATAAATTTGTAAATACATACAGTAGAATAGATACAAGTAAAACCAGGAACTTTGATCTTGTCCTATGACAATTTCTTCTCGCAGTAATCCCAAACATGTTTGCCTAAGCATTCAGGCTGGTGGCAGCTCAGCTATGCGTACTTAGATCCAGATCTAGGAACTAGGACATAGAATCCTCCAACCTCTTCTCCCCCCTCGTGTCTATCTGGGCTTAGCTTGGTGGAAGATCAACCCCTTGCCCCAGTGGGCACAACACTACTATATTACCCCAGACTATGAAAACCAGGAACCATTGAAAGAAATAGCATTATTCAATAGAAGAAGCAAACTGTTTTATCAACATGTACTGAAGACAATGTAACTAACATTGGGTTGATGAATCAGTCCTTCTGGAATATGAAGTTGCATTACTGGGTCACTTGTTCCCAACATTTCAAACGCTTCTACTTCCTTCATCTTTAATGCCCTCTCTAGGTATCTAGACCACTAAGAGATGAAATGAACATTATTCTTCAAAACAAAGAGAACAGCTTATCCGGTAATGCAGCATCAGAACCCACAAGACTGGACTCCTCTACTATACCAATGTGAAGATCCCAAACTTGAAAACTTGGGGTTCATTTTTCCATTTTTCATGCTGCATTTTCAGAGCAATGGGACAGATTCACAACCAAATTTAGCATATAACATAGGACCACAGTCCTCTCTCTTAGATTTTTGCTAGTCTGGGATTTTACGCAGCGTAGATTGGCAATTTGTTAAAGTTTCGGGACAACCTACCGGTCCCGTCTTCAGGGGTCAAGAAGTCTAAGAACTTCCAATCTATGAGGCATAATATCCCACATGTGTGACGACATGTAGAACACAGCCCCGCCTCTATGCTCAATGTCACACAACATAAAACACGTTTCACTAAGATACAAAGTTTTTTATTTTAAACTTCTTTTTGTGGTGTATAATTCCTACCACAAAAATTCCATACACCAGTCTCAACACGGCTGCGACTGCACACAAGTTGCAGATGATACCCAACAGGGCAATTACAATTTGTCTGTGGTTTGACATGTTCATTGCCACGGTGGCAACCGGTGACTGATCATGAACCCGCGCCTTGCATATCACAGTGTCCGCTGCAGCCGCAGCATCGAACGGTGGCGGCTCTGTAAAGCTTAGATATACACAATATCCTGCACAAGATTTTTTCCAATGGATGAGTGAAAAAGAAATACTTATAAGGGAAATGTACAAATATGGATCTACTTTTCTATTTTGATCCCAAGCAATTCATAATGCTTCAGTTACAAAGGTCACAACATATATTATCAGGGCAGCTTGGAAGCAGGTACTTTAGTGCTAAAGAAAAGTTCATAAAACGCAAATTATCATGGACAACCTATAAATTACAAGTCCAAAGTCATTTGGTGTCAGCATGGTGCACTTTCTTCATTTACTCCACTTGTATACACCTTGTGGCTCTCATTACACAGGTTTTCAATGTTTATCAAGTCTCGGCACATCACCATATACAGCAACACGATCTTAAAAAACAACACCTTGCTACAGCATCTCCCTGATGTGCTTCACCTAGTAAAATATAAGTAAAAGAAACTGTGGAAATACAAAATGAACGCTTGATAGGTCATTCGCAAGTTACAAAGTAATCTACAATCTATTATAGACAGTGGTGCGGTGAAACCATCAAGAAATGAAAAATGGTTGTGAGGACTTCCAAATGTCTTAAACTGGGAATTTTTTTTTGTACAAAAATGTAAAGATAGTGAACTTCTAAAAGGGGGGAAATTTTTTTTTTTTGGGGGGGGGGGGAGGCAGGAACTTTAATGCAAGTTAGATATACTATCACTGATAAGGCAGTTTTTGTAGGACTTTGTATGTCTTAACTTCTTATCCAGCAAACAATGCACCTACATGTAATCTGTATCAAACAGCAAACATGTTATCTATAAGGAAGGTCTGTAATCAGACAAACGTTATGATGTACATTTCACAGTGCTGCAAAAAAAAATGCTAATCAAATTGCAGCTACATAATGATGAGCTTTATTATCTGTATTCCTCACCCAATAATGTTCGGGTGCTAAAACTGAGAAGAATGAGATGGGCAGGGCATATAGCGAGTATGGGGGGAGAGGAGGGGCGTGTACAGGTGGGGAAACCTGAGGGAAAGAGACCACTTGGGAGACCCAGGTGTAGATGGAAGAATAATATTAAGATGGATCTTCGGGAAGTGGGATGCGGAGGAATGGACTGGATCGAGGTGGGTCGGGATAGGGACAGATGGCGGGCACTTATGAACCTTTGGGTTCCATAAAATGCGGGGAATTTCTTGACTAGCTGGAAACCGGTTAGCTTCTCAGGAAGGACTGTGCTGCATGGAGTAAGTAAGTAATCGAATTGTGTTGGGGGGAAAGAAATTACTGTGGCTACGTTAAAATACAAATTTGTCAGGCAGTATAAAATATAAACGCAAGGATGACAGGAGAAACGATTTCTTATATGTAAGCATCGACATGTTTGTGCGCGTGCATGTATGTCTGTATGTATGTGAACAGGTAAGTGCTATTTCACCAATTGCATGAGGCAACCCCCACGAGTCACCTCTCACCTTCCAATTCAAAACATACAACACAGTAATGCACAAAAATTCCAACCATCAACATTTTCCCCTTATTTACATGAAGTGCCACCTCTTCCCTTGCTCACAGTGTATATTAATTTTACACATAGTAATTGACTAAGATATACATATATATATATACATATGTTACATAATTGCTTTGAAAAATTTAGAAATTGGGCAGGATGTGGCTACTTGAGAAACAGTCTTCTACAGATGAGGAACATGATGGCAGCCAACAGGAAACACATCAACCAGCTCTTGTAACTGCTGTTTGTGTTGCTAACTGTGCCGATGGTGGCATGCTGTAACTGCGGCTGTACAGGTTGCGACACCCCCACTCGTTGCCTAACTTGTTCATTTTCGCTAGGCTGCTGTACCTCCTCCACATGCTGCTCCTCTTCCTGCAACCAGTGTGTCTTGACATTAACCCAGGACAAGGTGGTGTTTCTTGGAACTTAGGCATCAGCTCAGAAACTAACAAAGCAAGATTTTTTTTTTTTTTTTATCGATGTTGTAAAGTCTAACGGATTTAAACCTTGTATTACTGCTGCTGCCCATTTAGTTTGTGCCTTATAAACAAAACAAAAAGAAAAAAAAAATTCGTTAAGAACAGATATTCTTCCAAAATTAACATCTGTATTTTCTATCAGAAACATTGTTAAGAGTAAAGATAACCAAAACGAGAAACTAAAAATCCTTGGATATAAATCAAACATTGCAACCTTATAATAAAAGGTAATGAGACACAGTATTCCTCAAATTTATTTTGACAAAGAACTCTACCTGTTTCGGGCAGATCTACTGTCCATCATCAGGAGTCTCAGCACTGTATACACAGCAATAGGTATTTGTCATGCTGGTTATGGGAAACTTGGTCGCTTACATTGCGGGAGGAAAGGAAGCTGAGGGTGTTTGAGAACATGGTGTTGAGGAGAATATTTGGACCGAGGAGGGATGAGGTAACGGGGGAATGGTCGAGATTGCATAACGAGGAGCTAAATGATTTGTACTCCTCACCTAATATTGTGCGGGTGATAAAATTGAGAAGAATGAGATGGGCTGGGAATGTGGCGCGTATGGGGGAGGAGAGGGGGGCATATAGGGTCATGGTGGGGAAACCGGAGGGAAGGAGACCACTGGGGAGACCTAGGTGTAGATGGGTGGATAATATTTGGATGGATCTCCAGGAGGCTGGATGTGGGTATATGGACTGGATTGGGCTGGGCCAGGATAGGAACAGTTGGCGGACGCTTGTGAGTGCGGTAATGAACCTTCGGGTTCCGTGAAATGCGGGGAATTTCTTGACTAGCTGCAAATCAGTTAGCTTCTGAAGAAGGACTCTGCACCATGGAGTAAGTAAGTAAGTAAGTAAAGAACTCTACCTGTGTTGGGCAGATCTACTGTCCAACATCAGGAGTCTCAGCGCTGTATACAGAGCAATAGGTATTTGTCATGCTAGTTATGTTAGACTGTCCACTAGCAAGATCAGGATGGAATTCTTTATCAAAACAAATTTGAGAAATAGTGCATCTCGTTGGCTTTTATTATAAGAATATATCACGATGCACAGTCCTCTGAATGTAAAAAATTGCATAAGAAAACTCCTTATTCAACATTAAAACACAAGCACAATAAACCTGAAAAAGCACCACAGACTACCTGCCACCTCACACTCTGCTCCTCTTTCACTAAAGAGCTCACCACATTTTCAGGTCATGCCGAAGTGATTCTGGAAGTTAGGGGTTGAACATCAGCAAGCTCTTTAGCAATGACATGCTATTTGAATTTGGGTTTTCAAGGGGGAGGGTGTGAAAGTAGTGGGCCCAGTAGCTCAGTCGGAATAGCAACTGCCTACGGGCTGGACGGTCTGGGATCGAATCCCATTGGGGAAGAGATTTTCTGCCCGTCCAGACCGGCCCTGGGGCCCACCCAGCCTCCTGTACAATGGGTACTGGGTATTTCCTAGGGGTAGAGGCGGCCGGGGCGTGGGGCCGACCCCCTCACCCCCATCTCATACCGAAGGTCCTAGAAAAGAGTAGAGCTATACCTCTACTCACCCTAAGGGCCTGCATGGCCTACAAAAAGGGTGAAAACCTACCCTGGATGTGAAAGTAATGCTTCCAAAACTCTTGGTGCCAAGAAAAATCATTTAAGCCATGGTGACCTATAACCCATTATGTGTCAAACCCTTCACTAACCTACTATTTCACCAATCGGCGAAAGGAGCATTGTGCCGATCCTTCTTCCCAAACCTGGTGCAGAGGCTAAAAACGAAGATCCCAATAACAGCAGAATTCACAGCACTCGTCACTGGACACGGAAAAACCAGGTCTTACCTACACAGATTTAAGCTAGCAGACGATCCCATGTGTCTCTGTAATGAAGGACAGCAGACATCTGACCACATACCCTTCGAATGTAATATTTTCGAGGCACAAAGAGGTTCCATGATAAAGAAAATAGCGGACAGCGGAGGGTCCTGGCCCCCTGCAAAGGACGAACTGACAACCAAGTACCTACAAGCATTCTCAATTTTCGTTAAGTCAATTGACTTTCAAAAACTGAACTAGTTCTTCAAAGATCTCGATTTGTGGTGCCAATTACTGACCAAAAGAACAAGCAGTGAATCACATGAACACTGGAACATGTAATGGAACATGTTGTAAATAAATATTTATCAAAAAAAAAAACCACCACTAACCCAAAAACACAAAATACCACACCAGTTTAAACACATATCAGTACAACCTACTGGCTGTGGATGAATTTGAAATTTGTCCTTCCTAGTGTCCTTGTCGCAGCATTGTCCATTCCCCAATATGTATCGTTTTGCAGGTGAAAGCTCTTGTTGTGTGCGAGGCTTCGACGCGGACAATAACAGATGTTCTGCAACTTTACCGCAACTCGAACACTCAAACAGCTGTGACCTATACAAATCAAATAAGGAATACTCTTGTATTATCTTAATTTTTATCATTATCTTCAGAAAGTTTGGCCACAGGACAGCCCAGTAAAAGGAGGGATTACACTCACTCCACCACCAAAACCACATACTTGCGTGCCAGCATCTGTCGCTCCTCTGGAGTGTAGTCCAAAGAGCCGATAGTCCCACCACCTGGAGTCGGCATGAAGGCAATTAGAGCTAGAAGAGCTGTCCGGATTGACCAAGAAGGTTGCCACGTTTCTGGATGGTAACCCGAGATGCTGAGACATATCTTCTTATTGGTTTCAAACCTTCCATTTGGCTGCAATACAAAAGTTGCAAGATTTGAGGCTCTCATGGCAGTGTTGCCGAACATTCAAATCTTCTGGAATGTGACACTGCGTCATATGTCGAGTGGCTCTTCATGTTCCCCCAGAACGTGTCACTGGGTGAATGATGACTCACCTAGTGACACATCCTAAGATGCAATAAATCCTCAAATACACTGTTCTGAGAATGTCGAATCCCATTTCCTACAGAGATGATTGGCATATGTAGTGTACATGAGCTAGTGATGTTTAAGTGACGCATTACACACCTTCTTATCAATTAATGCTCATAACATCTGAAGCCATGCAATGACTTGTGCGATCAGTAACCAGCCTCTCACTATGCAGGCCCAGGTTCAACACTAGGCCCGTCTATGTTGGGTTTGTAGTGGACAAGGTACGACTGAGATGAGTTTTTCACCCCAAGTCCTTTGGCTTTCCCATCTACATGAACCTATCAATGCTCCATACTCTACACGATCACCCTTTGTAACTATGTTGTCCTGACGTGCTCAGTCCAGTAAGAGAACCTCTTACCGGCAGACGGGTTTGGTTCACCGAATCACATTTGGTTTCAGTGATTTTTTTTTTACATTTATGTTTTATTTATTCATTTTATTCTTGATATAATAAATGAAGTGCTATATCCAGTAAAATAACTAGATCATTTCTAGTAAACTGACACAGTCACTTCTCTGTACTCCCACTTACACCACACTGGTACGTGACTGGTTTCACACTGCACTGCTGGCGTCCGTTAAATGCTCCCAACCGTTTCGCCATTTAGATCTCTCCTCGTACAACCCCTCCTGCCTATCACCAATGGTTCTGAACATACACTGACAGATTAAACCCAAAACATACGGCTACAAACCATCCGTAACTGATGCTAGCAAATGTAAGAAACAAATATATCAAAAATGCTCGGCTACAATACGCATTCACTTATCTATAACTGACACTGCACAGTCTTTATTAACTGACAGCATCATTAAATAACACACAGTTTAAAAAACTGAAGTCCATAAAAAAATCCTCTTTCGGGAAATGGGTGTGGTTCACCGAATCTCATGTAGTTGTAATTATTTATTTACTCGTCGTTTTATTTACTCAATTTATTCTTGGCATAAAATAATGTAGCGCTATATCCAGTAAAACAACTATATCATTTCTAGGAAAATGACACAGTTACTTCTTTGTACTCCCAGTTACACCACACTCATACGCAACTGACTTCGCACTGGATTGCTAGCATCCGTTATCAGCTCTCAAATGTTTCTTCATTTAAATCTCTCACCCATACACCCCTCCTCTCTATCACCAACGGTTCTGAACACACGTTAACAGATTAAACCCAAAACGTACGGCTATGAACCATCCGTAACTGACGCCAGCAATCCCAAGAAACAGATATACTAAAAATGTTCAGCTACAACACTGACCCCACAATCCCAGCCTGCACCACCCATTTTATCATTAAAACACCTTACCAAATTTTTTTTCTTTCTTCCTAAAAAGTATAGGCCTGAATGATTAGGACTGGCTACAGTATGTGATTCAGCACAACAATTCTGAAAATAAATATTAATTTCACCTCTTAAAAAGATGCAAACTGGAGTAACGATGAGCTCAATTACACACGACACCATAAAGACACGTGGAACTGTCAAGCCTCAACATCCAGCCAATTATTTACACTAAATAATGCACAGGAGGAGGGGTGGGTGGGCTGCAAATTTGATGTTGACAGGGCAGCCAAAAGAAACACATCTGAGCTGTTACAGTAACACAATATATAGAACTAAACAGAAGATATGCACCATATTTTCAGCTTGGACAACAAAAGTTTGCAAATTTCCTTAGTCACAGATCTGAAATTAAAAAGACTGAATGTAACAAGGCAGAATTGGCGCAAGCAAATATGACAGGACATAAAATGGTAAAACTACACCCTACCATGTGCCATGATGGCACAAAGCGCTACTATTTCTTTAACCTGTGTGCTAGATACAGGTAGGTTGTTAATGCCATATCACCGCTGCTTTACCTCCTGGAATGACCCAGCATTCACTTTGTAGATGGCTGGGCAGGCCCCAGGGCTGGTCTGGATGGGCGTGAAAAATGTTTTCCTTCCTGGGATTCCATATCCGGAATGTCCAGCCCTAGCAAGTTACTATACTGACTGCACTATCCTGGCCCATATAACAGGATGTGTGTCACTTCAACTAAAGCATCTTATTTATATTATAACATGAAGAATGAGGCAGTAGGTTCCTCTGCAAACTGGCAGTAACATTTTATGGCTCTAAACAATATAATTACCTTTTATGAGTCTATACAATGTCATAACATTATATGAGTCTACAGTGTCACAACCCAGAAGAATGCAGTTTGTATACAGGAATGTACGTAGCACATTATTATTTCTAGTGTCAAAATAAAAACTATACATGTATAATGTGAAAGTACCGTCATTAATATTATATTTGGTGGTCTCATAGGATAATCTGCTGGAAGTATAATTCGCCCATGGTACATGCCACCTTCAAAGTCAGTGCCTGGAGGGCCTTGTACTGTGAAGTGCCATTCAAACAAATTATCGTCCAGAGGATTGGCCCAGTACTCTTCTGTGGGTTCCTTCAACTCACATGCCTCCCTCATCAGCCTTTTCACGGCTGAAACCAAACAAAAAACACTATGTGACACATTAATACAGTTTCGGTGTTACTGCATTATAAATATTGTGGGTAAACGATACTTTAGTTACCGCCAATAATAATCTATTTTTTATTTTTATTTATTGCTCATTTAACGACGCTCTACTTCGGCCTATATAACATAAAGAAGTCCTAACAAACCTTTCTGGGCGGAGTATTTGCTTTACAACAAAACATCATGCAAGAATTGCGTACGATTGTGCAATCTGTCATTACTGGTCAAAATCCGTGGGGGGTATATTTCAAGAAGAAACAACTTCAGCAGTACTTTATTACAAATATGTAGTATAATTATCTGCGTGCTTACCTGGACTCTTTACGTTGTACTTTCCTTCGAAATCCATGCCAATTCTTTTAAAAAAAAAGTTCCTATCAGCAGTATCTGCTTGGAATACCAATATAATTACAACAGTAACTGACGTACACTACAAGAGTCAACACACAAACACTCCTCAACTCACACCTAACTGACCACAAGACAATTATTCTTCCACCAAAAGCGCACTCCAATCCCAACCTTCGAGATGTCGAAGAAGCAATTCTGGCAACATACGAATCCATTCGAACACCTGACAGTTCTCGGGGACATGCAAGTTTTATGTGTTGCCACGACTGTCGCATGGGGTACAGATTGATGATCTGTGGAGACAGGGAAATACGTGTAATTGTGACACAGATCGTGTAGCACATACTTGTGGTACGAAGCGTGTAGTCGGGTAGTTTTTGAATAATGTAAGTGGGTCGTGAGGATATGTGCAAACAGCGATGATATGGTGATCACGTCCAAGTACCGTTAAGACCTTTCGAGGGCATCGATGATGTGATCGGATGTGAATAATTTCACGATGAACAAGGGAGTTTTCCGGCAAGGAAGATCTTATAACATGACACGAGAACGTACTGCTATGGGGTGACACTTTTTTGCATTGGCGAACTCCTTTTAAATTTATAATTGTCACAAGGCAAAGAAACCATGAACGATATTAAGAAACTATCCTGTATACCACTGGGGAAAAGTGGCCGTTGTTTCTTTTTGTTGTCGGGGGAGGCTTTGAAGTCAGAATTCAAATCGTGCTTACTTTACAGTCACATATTTTGGTATTTGAAGATTTGTAGAAAATCTGTCGAGAAAATTCATGTTTAATTAAAATCGGACAAGAATAGTGGGTACATTACACGAAAACCAATATAATTTTTTTCATATCTCGCTATATTTCTTCATAGAATGAGAAATATTTCAGAAAAAAAAGTTGCAGAGAAAAAAACATTTTGCGTTGAGTAATTTTTTTTTTTTTTAGAAAATCGTGCCATTTATGAGAAAATGTGGTGGTGGGGGGGGGGAAGAAATTGTAGTGTGGCCAATTTGTTGCTGGATCAGTATGGGTTCACCCTTTGAAAACTAACATAATACTTACTCTTTATTGCTTGCAGACCGTCTTGTGAGTCATCACGTTCGTTATCAGTTTGGGATCACTCATTTATAGCAACAGTATCACACCACTGCCCCCCTTCCACTCTTACTGACTCAGTACCGCCCTTGTCCCGCCTGACCTCCTGCTTTCACACTAATATGACATCAGAGACTCGCGACTCGTACTTACTTACTCCATGGTACAGAGTCGTTCTTGAGAAGCTAACTGGTTTTCAGCTAGTCAAGAAATTCCCCGCATTTCACGGAACCCGAAGGTTCATTGCCACACTCACAAGCGTCCGCCACCTGTCTCTATCCTGGGCCAGCCCAATCCAGTCCATATACCCACATCCCACCTCCTGGAGATCCATCCTAATATTATCCACCCATCTATGCCTAGGTCTCC
>Ga0123354_10017051_pt1 | contig 11380 bp, 3 predicted proteins | sample TergutLab28metaG_2_FD_97872 | JGI IMG/M metagenome (GOLD analysis project Ga0123354, IMG submission 97872) | Labiotermes labralis P4 segment gut microbial communities from Petit-Saut dam, French Guiana - Lab288 P4 | ecosystem: Host-associated > Arthropoda: Insects > Digestive system > Gut ... | reverse complement strand
TTAAACACGGTATATACTCTCCGTTTTTTTCTCTTCAAAATGCAGTTTGTTTCATAATTCTAACGTATTTGGTTCCTGTATTATTCATATTTTATATACAGGGTGTGCTAAAATTAAAAAAATAATTCCGACGCCAGAAGGTTAAAATACTAACAATATAAATGGGAGGTCCATAAACCCTGCCAAAAATATGAAGTCTACTCATCATGGCAAATACACAAAAATCAGTTTTTGCACAAATTTTCATAACTGACTAATTCTGTGTCTTCACAATATATCAATGTGTCAGAGAATTATACAGAGTAATACAGGGTCTCTTTAAAATTATACCGTGCATTACTTCTACACAGAAACTATTTTGTGTGAAGACCGGCACGACAGAAACTGCTGCTACTCCTTTTCACATTGATCAGTGGTTCACTAAAGGTGCTGGAAATGGTGTCCGTCAGCTAAGACACGTCACATCTAACAAACACACCATTCTTTACTCATAGTTTTGTCAGTGAAACTGAAAACATTGCATTTTATTTTCCCTCACACTGCCTTCAGCGTGGAGGCGAACAGTATACATTTGATCCTTCGACATATCACCCAGAAGTATAAATCACATCGGTTCACAACTGGCAAACAAAAATGCCACAATCCCCTACTTATTACTGTCACCAAAAACACTCTGTACACAACACGTACAACTGTGAATTTTGAGGATTTCAAGGTGCTGTAATTGAGGGTTCCAATTTCCTGAGATGTGGCACTGTGCCACTGGGTGAGTGGTAAATGTAAGGTAAAAGGTAAAGTTCACCCTACAGTAGGCCACAAATGGGGAGTGGAGGTATAGCTCTACTTTTTCCTTAACCTCAGCACTAGATGGGAGTGGGTGGTCAATGCCATGCCCCGCCCCCTTTACCCCTGGGAAAGACCCAGTACCCATTGTATAGGAGGCTGGGTGGGCCCCAGGGCCGATCTAGACGGGTGCAGAAACTCTCACCCCCATTGGTATTCGATCCCCAGACTGTCCAGCCCATAGTGAGTCACTATACTGACTGAGCTATCCCAGCCTGGGTGAGTGGTTCCCAATATTTTAAAGTAATATACTGATTTCATCCTCTGCAACAACAGGAACCACTCAACCAATGGCACTGTGTCACATCCCACACGACCAGAGTCCTCAAAACAGAAATGTCAGCAGTGTGAGGTGTTGCACTGTCCTGCGGAACAGACGCCACAAGTTCTCTTGTAAAAGAAAGGTGTAAAATAAAATGGTGCTAGAATGTGCAAAACATATCAATGTAAATTTAGCCTCAGGAAAATGAAAAGTGCCCCGTAATCGGTTACACTCATAGCACACCACACACCAACCTCAACATCAGGTAATGGCACTTGGGAATTAACATGGGAAACTTGTTCTGACAGTTCACACAACTATTGAGATAATTCCAGATTCATGGCTCAACACAATAAGTGTGGAGTCTATGTCCCCAGCATGTACCACATGAAAACTGCTAGCTCACAGAACTCAGTCTTGTATGTGATCTGTGTCAAGCCACAGAGTCTTATATGGATGCATGTGCTGTAACTGTAATACATTACATGGTGATGATGGAGACACGCAAAAACGTGCCAGTGGGCCAATGATTCTGCTTAAATGTCTCCAACTTACATCAAGTACATCCCAATTTCTTCTTCTGCACATTCTTTCTCTGGTAAGAAACCTGTTGCTCAAAACCTTTTCACATAAATGTAAACCCTTGTCCTCTATGGAACACAAACATCGGAAAATATCTGCCCCACATTATGATGGTAATTGTTGCACAAATAGTATTTAGTATACATCATATGAAAATATGTGACGGTGCAATGGAATCTGCTTAGATAATTGCAGATGACTCATGGAGAACTTGCAGGCTCTCTGATTAGCAGTGTGAAAACAGGATGGTGAAAATGCTTGGGATATAACATAAGCAACATGACAGGAAGTAACTAGCAACTGTTTATATTAAAAATAATGGTCCTGTACTTTAATGCTGTAGATTGGTCTCTAAGAAATCAAAATGCCTGTGAAGCATGGGTTTTGAAAGAAACTACAAAAAACAAGTTAAAGGTATTTAAAAGGAAAGTGTTATGAAAGATTTTTGGTCCTACAAAAGAAAGAGATGGTACATGGAGAACCAAAACAAACGATGAATTAATAAGACATAAGAACACAATAAATCACATAAAAGCATAACGATTAAGCTGGTTTGGCTATTTACATTGAATGCAAGAAGAGAGAATGGTAAAGAAAGTACATAAGTGGAAACTGATGTCAATAAGACCACTAGGGAGACCAAAGAACGGATGGAAAGATGACATAAGAAATGACATGAAGAAATTGAAAATAAAGAACTGGATTAGCTGCATCCAGGACCGCAATAAGTGGAAATCGTACGTTGAGAAGGCCAAAACATTCAAAGACTGAAGTTGTAGCACCTAAAGAAGAAGAAGTACTTTACGGTTGTTAGAAATATCATGGCTACAACTGGATACACAAAGTGTTCTGCAACGTACCGGCCACACTTGAGGAGCACGTTCTATAGGTCACTTGGAATAAGAAATGTTTATTTTCATACTGAGTTACGTGCCGATGGGAGCAAGCTAGCAGTGCTGTAACTTGGTCAAGTTACAACTGTTGTACTGCCCTGGCTAGTGAGTGTACCAGTGTTGTGTTGTGGTGCAGCAGTCAAATTCCTAACATGTTTACAAATAACGAATATGCATTCTGTATATGGTTTCCAAATGTGTCATACTTACTAAAACATGCGAATATTTTCCCATTGGCACCAAACATTATGTCCATGCAACGTGCATTGTTAATATTCAAAACATTGAATGTTACGTAATTTATCTGCTCTTATGCAGCCCCCATTTCAGTTCCGGTCTTCTGCCGATCATTACAGACATTTAATGCCAACACCAAAGTGTTAAACATGTTCTTCGTGTTGGTACTGTGTCTTGTTATGGATCAAGACTTCTTATCGGTATCCCCTTACCCAACTGCATCCATGAACCTTTCAAGTACAGCAATCTGATCCGTTGAAGTGACCAATGCGGATCTGAAATACTGTTTCAACCTTCTTCGAAAACTCCTTTTCAGCCAGGAACCCCCAGTTCAGTGTTCCTGGGTAAGTGGATTGTGTGAGTGTTGCTGGTTTTTCCCTCACAATGCCAGACAGGCGTTTGGTAAGATGAGTATGTGATACAGGCATGAACTTGCTGTCAGGCTCAATGACCATAAGTACAGCTGTGTTATTTTTTTTTTTGTCTCTGTATATTTCATTATTACTTTCATTGAACTGTTATAATATTAAGACATGTTGTATGTAACTTGCATATCCATGACTTCCACAGAATATTTTGTGCAATAGCAAGAGAAGGGGTGCAGTACTTTCCTACAACTGAAGACTGTGAAGAGGAACGCAGGCACTGTATATGTCAGGATATCTCATATTCCAGTAAATACACTAAGTTTACAGTATTATGACTACAACTGCTGGGTATGGTTCATTAATAACCACAGAAAAAAATCTAAAAGAAGCCATTGTAAGACAAAAAAGGTTTCAGGTACAGTCCAGCATTCCCCTCCCCCCCCACAAATTATTTTAGTGTGGATAACAAACCAACTAGATGTCACTTTTGTGTAATGATTTATTTTCTCCTTTCTAAGTTGCTACACTATTCCCCAATTGGCAGAAGGAATCGTGGCAGACCTCTGAAGAGACTTCTAGATACGACCGGAACGGGTCAACAAGTGGCCTAACTCCATGACAGACATATGATGATGATGATGATGATAAGTTGCTCAACATGTTTCAGGCAACCATGTGCCCATCATCAGGAGCTGACGACTGGTTAGTGTTTTCGCCACGTGTTGGTATTGAGCTGTGGCTGCAGTAAGGTTGTCAAAACCGGTTGGTAGGTAGTGTGTCCATTGAGGGGTTCATTGTGCTACGAACCCCTCAATGGACACACTACCTACCAACCGGTTTTGACAACCTTACTGCAGCCACAGCTCAATACCAACACGTGGCGAAAACACTACCCAGTCGTCAGCTCCTGATGATGGGCACGGAGTTGCCCGAAACATGTTGAGCAACTTATAAAGGAGAAAATAAAGCATTACACAAAAGTGACATCTAGTTGGTTTGTTATCCACACTGAATTACGATGCACGGTCAACCACATACCAAATTATTTTCCCTTCCTGACACACACACACTATATTATGAAACACATGTTACTCACAATCTTGACAGAGCATACAGCTGTGCCATTATCATGCAGCTCATCTTCAAACAGCAACAGATCATGGTAGAATAGAATCTTTTCTCTTCGGCGTAGTTTGTCTACATCTATTCTAGTATCTGTTGGTGTTACTGTGAAGTCTCCTGTTACGGTACCTAAATAATCTGTTGTAAATGTCCAGTCAAATGGTTTTACCTCATCCATCTGTCCTGTCTCCATTCTGCAAATTGTATACCAAATCATCAGTTTATTAAAATAAAATACCATCAAATATTTTACTTCAACTGGTAACATAAAATCAACAGTTGTAGTTACAGGTGGTGATCCTGATGACTACAGTGGGAGTAGCTGAAGTTCCTATCCCACAGAACTTCCAAAAAACAAACAGGTTGTTGAAAAAGGATTGAGAAAATGCACAGTCCTTGAACTTCCAAGTAAAAGACTGGGGGACGTCTTGACAGAAAAATCACTAGGCCTACTCACTTCCGGCCGAATCACTTTCCTGAGACAAAATGCAGATAGAATAATTTTCCACCATGGAACACCTCACAGTTCACTATGAGCACACAGGATGTCTTATATCATGGATCATAATGAGCAAAAAAACAACATGCTTATATCTTCACTGATGATGCTTACTGGCCGCAAAAATTATCAGTGAGGTAGAACGAAGAACCGTACAAATGCTGGCTTCTGGGATGTTACACAGTGTAATGTGGTGGCATCTTACTAATGTTTCAGAGAAAACTGCTGCCTCCAACCTCTCACAAAAAACCTACATGAAAGGCTCCCCAAAAACATTGGTAATTAGTAACATGACTGCAGTACCACATCCCTGAACAATGGCAGTGAGCTACATGACTGCAGTACCACATCCCTGAACATTGGCAGTGAGCTACATGACTGCAGTACAACATCCCTGAACATTGGCAATAAGCTGCATGACTGCAGTACCACATCCCTGAACATTGGCAATGAGCTACATGACTGCAGTACAACATCCCTGAACATTGGCAATAAGCTGCATGACTGCAGTACCACATCCCTGAACATTGGCAATGAGCTGCATGACTGCAGTACCACATCCCTGAACATTGGCAATGAGCTACATGACTGCAGTACAACATCCCTGAACCTCAAGTCTCAGGGAGGAACAAATTTCATGCACAGTGAATGACACATTTCCGAAATCAACAAAGGAAAAGGAGAGTGGAACGCATGTAAGACAATACAGACGATTCACGGTGAGAACAGCTGAAATGCAGTTTTGTGTTCGGTCGGGTAGTTGGATAAGAAGTTGATGGTGGTGTCTGTTGTTTTAGGTTTCCGACATATGTCTATTTCCTGGGAGAATTGGTTCCAGATTATTAAGAGGTCCAGGAAGTTTATACTGTTATTGTTTTCGTATGTAGGATTGAAATGGAGGTTTGGGTGGATTCGATTTATATAGTTGTGTATTGTCTTAGGAGTATGTGTTGTGAGTTTTATATAAGTAGTATGTCATCTACATATCTGGTGTAGAATGCTATGTTCTTCGTATCAAACAACTGTTTCATACCAGATATTCCTGAAGTATTTTATAATAACTAAATCAGGTATATACACAATAGTATCAACTGACTTTGTTTATTACATTTTCCGATAGAGTTTCAACATAACCTAAATTATGTATATATATATATATATATATAGTTATATATTTTGTTGTACATAATTTAAAAATACTGCTTTTAACCATCCACCATTATTTTATATATCATATTAGTCAAGGCTACTAACATTCAATATGACCAATCTAGAATTTTAAATTGTACATTAGTATTAATAGCAGCATATTTTACTCGTTGCAGTTAATCAATACCAGAAGCTGTAATTACAGCTGTACGAGCTCCTGATGATGGGTGTCAACACCCAAAACATGTAAAGCTGCCTACAGCAATGTAATAAACTGAATACAGTCGCATCTTGTTGGACAATTATTAAATTAAAATACAATGACTGATATCTCAACCTGACCTTCCATAACCGAAGTTACAATCACAGCTTTGCATTTACGTATTTTAATGGCCTGAGAATTCTCCCTTAGCAGTTGAAGCATGTAACTGTGTAACATATGTACATAACACAGTATATGTTGTGTTGATGGTGAACAATAACTACCTTGTAATATACACAACAGGATGTCCAAGGTAAAAACTGATCAAATTGTGAAGGGAATGTTCCCAGTGCAAGTTACTTACCAACTGGCTCTCATTAACACAAATGGCTTCTGTTTTATAACATTAAAAGTGAATGGCTTATAGCCTATCTAAATTTGGGGCAGTTAAAAATCTCCAGTGAAAAGTGCCTGGAAAAAAAGATACTAGAAGTATTTCCTTATGCACACTTTGGAAAATACATTCATTTTCTTTTTATTCTTCTTCTCTGCTCTCCACAACTGAGGTGTAAGCCTATCCTGATTTGAGTGCCATTTCACGTTTCCAGTTTCATCTCTGCATACATTCGAAAGCAAATTTTGGTTATTTCTTACTAATTTATCAGAGCAGACAGCTGTGTATTCCATTCACTAAACAAGCAGGCAGTTCTGCACAACCAAAACTGTCACTTCAGATTTCATTTCGCCTAATTGGGTGCATTCCATAATAGTTATAGAAATGCCTTCTGATACCTTAATTTTACTAACATGTTTGTTTTCTGAACCCAGATTTCACTTATATGTAACAGTGAAGTGCCAACTCATTACAAAATTCCTTTGTCTTTTTCATATCCGTGCACTGATGACACTATTTTATGTAAATATCTGACTAATGCATTATATACATTAACATCACTTTAATCACGCTATACACTCATCCATGTTTCGGTCCTCAAGGGGACATCCACAGGGAATACTGATGGACACATATTTTGTTGACACTGTTCACAAAATGTATCAGTAATCCCTGAGGATGGGCCCTTGAAGACTGAAACATGGATGGGTGTAGTGTGTGAATAAAGTGATGTAAACATATATAATGCATTAGTCAAATTTTTACGTAAAATATAAAATTCCCATGTTGTCTATTATCTTTTTTTTTTTTTACTTTTCAACACTGTTAAGTGCTATTTTAGAATTATAAAAAACATATGTAAGGTTTACAGTGGCTTGTTTTCACTCATGCTGTTTCTAATGCAGAATTAGGGTCAAGTTACTTCTGGGATACACTACCGTGACTCCTTCCACGCATCCGCACAAGCTATCTTTACGGCCATTTTTCCATTGCTAACACGCTTCAGTGCATCCAGAGCATTAAACTCAATTTTACATCCACTGGTGTGCTTCAGTTCCAAGGAATTGTTGGGAAACACCATATCAGGCAAATGCGGCAACTCAAGCAATCGATTGTACCTGTAACAAGACTGGTATTTCAACCTCCTTTGATCATTCAGAGACACAAACATCCAACACACGTTCATAAAAAGTTGTAGGTACTAGTGAGATTTCAGACTCATTAAATGTACTTCCTTAAAATGTAGATGAATGTTCGTTTCTACCGTACATCAATCATCCCAGGTGGGTTTGTTTTGTGTGTCAGAAATTCTTAATTATGCAATACTGCTACACCTACTATTAACCTAGTAGTACATCTATCCTCCCACTGTTACATGATTAAGTCAACCGTCCGTCTCCATTCCCACAGTGATGTACACAGAACACTTTTGTCGTTTCTGGGAGGACACAGCGACAACCACTAACGGACATTGCATGCAAATATAACATTGCTATCCCATATACTTACAGGCAAAACAAACAATTATCTGAAACTTCATCACCACAGTGCTTTTCATTTGAACATTTCGAATGTAGTATGTGGCTCCGTTTATATTTCACTTGCCATGAGTTAAATGTGTACTCTTCCGAGTTTACCGGCAGTCGTAAGATATCTGCCGTTGTCTCGTCGGTTTCCATTATTTTATGCAGAAAGCACTTGTCAAGGTTAAGAACGTTCTAGTATGAACAAACCGCAGTAGTCATCTTAACTCAAACTATCATCTAGATTTGAATGTATTTATTTAACTAATAGTTTTTCAAAATTCTGCTCTTTGCCCCTAACACGTCCAACTACCGGGCATGTGCATTCAATGTCGTGTAAACCATAAATATTTTAACCTCGCACCATTACTTATGATAGCTGTTCTGTTTACAGTTCGGTGATAACTAAAAATAAGTCACAGCCGCTATTTATTATGATTATCTGTACAGCAAAACAATCACTTCGTTCCGTGCACCACTGACGACAATCGGCTGGCATAGCACTTATCAGCCTACTCTCCGTGGGAGGCGTGATGTGGGCATAATCTGTGAAATGTAGTACGGACATCATACATCCGTGCAGTGGATGTGCACTACACTGCGGATAGCAGATTATTAAATGTGCTGCGAATATTATTGTAGCTCTTTGAACGCGTAGTGCATTCTACAATGCAGGCTACCTTAAATTTTTAGATTAGGTAAACAAGATTCCATTTAATTTCCTTGTCACTTCGTTTTTGTGTGTATGTGAAGCAAGCAGTGAAGTTATTCAGAAACACGTGTAACCAAGCATTGCATTGCGCAGTGTATTACCTGCATGTTTGGTGCCCTGTGCAAACATAGGTTATGTTTCACACATTCCTGCTTGATACACTTTTCTTGGCATGTTTGTTGTTACTGGTTATGTATATTATGTAGCAGTATTTTCAATATACGTGTTTAGCGTTTACACTGTTCTGTACCCACACTATGTACCTGCGACTGTTAAGTGTTGTATATGCGCTATGATGATTTGCTGGTACTTAAATGCTTGTGTTGTTTCCATTTTTTAATGTTGTTGTTACCATACAACTGATGATGATGCCCATACAGTTATTGAAACGTGTCTTACACAATCTACAACAATTATAATACCACACAGTTGGTAGTTTGTAACATGAAATTTTACAAATTTTAATGAACTGCAGTATGAGCGAGTTTCTAAGAAGCAAGATGCTATACATACACAAACAACATGTGCATGCCTGTCACTTGAAATGACTTACGTCCTCAGATCTATTGGAATGGAAGAAAGAAGTGTCAACTGTGCAACAGTACATGTTAAGTTAGTTTCCCAGACTCAAAGTTATTCCACATGCACTCTGTGTGTACAATACAGGCCTTTTACCAGAATTACATTCTTGCCAGTTTGGAGACAGGAATTTCTCTTCATGATATCCCAGAATTGCTTTTCGGCATTTTTGTAAATGTCATGCATGCTGTTGTAATTTTAATGACTCCCTCTGTTCAAAACCACCTTCTAAAGAGTAACTGCACCCATTTATGTTTGCCATTGTATCTCATTCTAGAGACAGCAATTCTTAGCATACTATGCTAAGAATGTTGTCAATGCCCATGATGTTATGAAATTACATCTGTGATCAGTGTTATTTCTCATAACCCTCTCAATATTGTACCATATCGCAGCATTGACACGAAATTGTGTGTTGGCAAGAATGTTATTTAGCGTGAGCATTACAGGAACAGACTCTTGCAGTGGAAGTAATTGATGACATTGTTTTGTAAAGGTCCAGTGAACGCTGAATTTGACTTACGTCAAAATGTGTTCAATTCTTCCACATCAGACTGTCAACAAACAAGACACATATACAGACTTCTCAGTTTTACATGGCAACTTATTGCTTATTCAGGATTTGATAGTGGGTCTGCCCGATGAAGACAGTAAGTTGTATAGGCAAATTAAACACGCTTCCCTAATGTTAAAATAAAATGAAGTTGCCTCTTCCCAGAGTACCAAGCCATGAAGGCATAAAAATGAGGACCAAAAAATACAATAATGAGATTTGAGTTTCTCACAGTGATGCTGGTGAACGTAGATTTCAGTATTTTGGGATATGACACAGTGTGTACATGCAGTGCTGACATGTAGGAGCAGCTTGCTGCATCCATGTTCAGGGTATGTGGATAACGCAATGTGGACTGGCATTATCAAAACTGCACTTATTCTTCATACTGGAACTAGACTGAGGCAGTAGCTTAATGTTCCAGGGAATGACCTAACAGTGCCCAATTTAGTGAGATGTGATGGACCCCAGAGCAGCGGAAAGGAAAGTCCATACATCAATGTCCCATACATTTTTTTCCCAGGTTAATAGTGTAAAAATATCCTATGTCACTACCAGCTATCGTGACATTTCTGTCTGATTTAAGTGAGTAGATCTTGTGCATGGTAGTGCTGATATAAGAGAATGTAGGAGACACATAGGACAGGTATGCAACTGGTGCATGCTCCTCCCATGGTCCAGAGTCAACAATGATGTTGTAGATGCCTGGTTCTGACCCACAGGATGAGACCAGTGGAGATGGGAGGGACTAAAGCTATGGAATCAATGAAAAGCATAAAGCCAAAAAATTAAATTTACTGTCTCTTGGTATGCTATGATGTGCAAATTGTTCCACGGTACACGGTATCACAACCCATGTCATCACCCCCTGATAATTCTCTTCTGTTGAGCAATGAGGTCTTATTGTTTCTGTGCACGTATTAGTTACAAGTGTGACTTCGTCCTTACTTCATGCTAATGCTGATGTTAAGAATGTGTGAAATGTTATCTTCACATACACACACATTCATAATGTAAGGGTACATGCATGAAACACCAAAATGTAAACTGATATAAATATTGAACTTGTCTCTTGCCTTAGGGTTTGTTACAACCCATTGGTTTTGGAAGCTGGCCCTACTTGTGTCATGAAGTACCAAAATAAGAATGTGGTATTTTCTCTCTTGGCAGTATAAAGCTGAAAATCAGTCTCTGTCTCTGTTGCGTGAAGCAGGGCCAGCTTGCAAAATGCTGACTTCAAACAAAAGCCTAATAGGTATAAAAAATTCAGTGTTCATTTCTCTTTAACCTTTAGACGCCTAATGCCAACTTTAGTTGACGTACCGCACCTCTAACCTCTAAAGTTGCATTTTATATATTTATTCAACAAATATAGGTACCGAATATTTTAAACATGGTGTATACTCTCCGTTTTTTTTCTCTTCAAAATGCAGTTTGTTTCATAATTCTAACATATTTGGTT
>Ga0123354_10017049_pt1 | contig 11380 bp, 6 predicted proteins | sample TergutLab28metaG_2_FD_97872 | JGI IMG/M metagenome (GOLD analysis project Ga0123354, IMG submission 97872) | Labiotermes labralis P4 segment gut microbial communities from Petit-Saut dam, French Guiana - Lab288 P4 | ecosystem: Host-associated > Arthropoda: Insects > Digestive system > Gut ... | reverse complement strand
GTAGAAATTCACTTGCGACCTCAAGTAAAGTTTGACTGTCACTGAGCCGCATTTTACAAAACTTTGGACTGCAAGACTATGTTTTTGAAAAGAACTCGATACACCGCAGTTCATGAAAAACCCGTTTTTTTTTTTAACATAACCAGCAACCTTGACCACAACAACTGTGAGTTCTGTTCAAGCCACTTATATGTTACGCTACGCGCACTTCACCGTGGCATCTGTGACAACGCACACACTCGATAAACGAATTCAACAACACAGTTACCAGTAATAATCTAAATTGGTAAATACAACATCGAACAAACGTTATCCACATAAACGTATATCTCCAAGCAAACAAAACGAACAAGAGGGTTAGCACTCAAATACGACACACGTTCCCTCCCCCCCCCCCTCCCCCTCCTACAGTGAGCCCCGTGAGACCTGAATACAGCGTTTGGAATTTTAGAATTTATTAAATGTTAATATTTTTAATCATAACTAAGAACTTCATAATGTTTCCAGTTTTAATGTAAACAATGGGATCCCACTGGACAAACAATTTGACTGTACCTTAACCTTTTGGCGCCGGAATTATTTTTTTTAATTTTAGCACAACCTGTACATAAAAAGTGAATAACACAGGAACCAAATACATTATAATTATGAAACAAACTGCATTTTGAAGAGAAAAAACGGAGAGTATATACCACGTTTAAAATATTCAGTACCTATACTTGTTGAATAAATATATAAAATGCACCGCACCGGTACGACCACTATAGTTCACATTAGGCGTCAAAAGGTTAACAATAATATTCCTTGTTGGCCTGAGGACGGCTGGTTAACGGCCGAAACATGTCGCCAGATATAGCCCAGTTGTACTAATACATCTGTTCTTTGTATTTGTCGTGTATTGACGGTACTAATATAATAAATAACTTATGAAAACCTGACATACGTTTTAGCAGCTGATAGTAGTTTACGAACGGACAGATGCATGGACGGAAGGACGTGGTCTGTACATAAAGGCTTTCTTTTCTTACCTGATAATGATCGCGATAAATATGTATGATCCCTGCTGTGTTAAATCCTGTGACCATTTCAGGACAACACACAATGCAAATATCTAAACTCAGCGCATTTTTATCTTACATGGACATTTAACATTTAAACAAAATTATATATGTCTTTGTCTTCTTCTGTCGTCGAGGTGGTATTCTGACATTTCTCAGAACTTAGCTTTGAATAGTAACCATTTATCACAAAATTTGGTAGGCGAGTTTGTGCCAAACTTTACGGCGAAATTTTCAGTATTCACGTTTCAATAAGTGGTAGTACAAAGATGTTATATCAACAAAAAGGGTTCCCACAAAATTTCGAATTATAGGCCTATTTCCTGTTTTGCATGTCCGTTAGCGTTGGCGTAATCGAACATTCCCCCATTCTACGTCCCGTAAACAGCAGGGTTTTCGATTTTTCTATCTTTACATCATCAAAATAATCGTTCAGAAAACGTTTCTATTTTTTATTCGCTCTTCTTCAACTTGGTAGCCTATAAACATATATATACAGTGGGATATACTAGAACGAACGTAGTGTGTTCTAGAGCCTCGTTCATGATAGCGACTGTTGATATATACGTATTTAAGAGTAATCCGTTCCAGGCCCACAGCTTAGAGCAAAGTTACCATCCAAACAAACATTTAAAGAGGAAAAATATAATACAAAATAAATTTAAAAAAATATTTTCACTGCTAAAGGCGCAAATAAGCAGATAACTGAAGTTGATAATTGAACCTCACAAAGGATAACAAAGATGACGACTGACGCTCTAATCGAAGAGGGAAGGCTCGACACGTCACGCGCACGCACATGCTACGTCGGCCGATAGTATTCCTCCGCGTTCGTTGTAGCACCTGTGTTCGTTGTAGCATCCTGATTTTATTGATAAGAACTTTTCGTTGTAGCATTCGTTCGTTGCAGCGTACCGCACTGCATATCCCAAGGTACGCCTACGTCTGTTAGTAATTTAATATATTTAATGTATTTTATTTCATTTTATCATTTTGAAGACACTGGTACTTAACAACAGTATGTTGTGTGCGTTAAACTTGTAGGATACAATGCCAAAGCTTAGAAACCGTTGCTCCATTTGTAACTGTTTACGTAAGTAATTGTTTATACTAACGGCCTATCTGCCTATAAAATGTTATGTGAGTAGCTGCAATTCTTACTGCGGTGAAAGCGAAAGCTAACACAGTTTCTGCACTTCCGATATCCCGTTATTTTACAAGATATAAGACACAAAACCATCGTCGACAGCCGAATATTTTTCCAAGGCACATTGCATCACTGTAGAACAGAAAGCTAAGTAGCCTCAGTTTCGCTTCCACCTCGTAAGTTCAAGCACTCGTGATGTTGCTCTTGGGGGTTACAGCGAACTGAAGAGCTGCTGGGTTAGTTATGTCCTCCAACGGCTTAATGTTAATACCAACCTTCGTGGAAATCAATCAGCTGTTTCAGAAGTTATAACAGAGAGAACGCAGGTGGTATGGTGATCTCATAAGCCTACTCTTTCCTTTCTGTACGGGCAAGCAGGCGAACAAGAGCCGTCGTGATGAATGTAAACAATAGCAACGAATGTGCAACGCGAGTGTTTGCTCGTGGGAACACACATGCGGTGAATCAACGGATATGACAGTTTTCCTTTTATATTAAAGTTAAATTCAGTGTATCATAATACAATTACTGAGGTTACAGTTACAGCATGTGACGAAGCATTCTCATATTGCGCAGGTAGCACTAAATCCACAGAGCACAGTCCATTTATAGAATCTGGTAGTCGTTCTTCTAGTAAAGGAGTTTCTATTCAATGCAACTGGAGAGAGAGTTCATCACCGTGCTCACAACAACCCTCCACTGGAACGTAATACAAGCCACATTTATCCCACCTACAGATTCATACTCTGTTCCTTGAACGCAAATCTTAATGTTGCACTTCTAAACATAAAAATGGGCAGGTCCCAGTGGCCGCACGGTCTAAGGCGTAGGTCCTCGGCCGCTGAGATTGTGGGTTCGAATTTCACCGGGAGCATGAATAACTCTTGTGAGTGTGGTGTGTTTTCGGGTAGAGGTCTCTGTTACGAGCTAATCATTCATCCAGAGGAGTCCTACCGGCTATGGTGCGTCGTTGGATCTAGAAACCTTGTGAATGAGGAGGCCTTGGCCCACTGGGGGGGGGGGGGGTTGCACCAAAAAAAAAAAAAAAAAAATTACATTTTAATGACACTTTGTGCTTCAATTTGTGTGTTCTTGCGAACAAATTTCACACAGTGTGATTTCAATCTCGTGTAAAATAGGAATTATATTTAGATACTGAAATCAAAACATAGGCCAATTTGTAAAATCGAAAACTTCGCTGCAGATCCCCCATACCAAATACCTTCAAAACAGTTCCCATAAATTCTACGTTATAATTTGACTGACAGACGGACCGGCGTGACCACCTCTGTGTGTGTTCAACCTACGGTATTTTGTGCGATGAGCGCAAGAAAGTGCAGGTACACGGAGAAAATCAATTTCAAAGGTAAGACATTTTAATCTCGTGTGTACCTCACGTATGTAATGCTTATAAATAAAAAAGTTCCCAAACTAACCGCCGGGCAAAGGTGTGTCAGTACAGCACTAGTGAAATATTTCGCTGTGTTAACCGGCGTGTTGGTTTGCTGTGTAAACTTGGAGGCCAAACATTTAGAATGCCTGCAGGCAGTGCCGAATATTGAATTCCCATAATGATCAGCGTACAACCACGTGCAGAAAGCGAACCTTGTATTGTCGCTTTAGGCATCAGTTTGGCGGCGCTCTACTGCCGTTAATTAATAAAACACGAATCTCTGCAAATTAAACGCAAATTAACATGTTCCTATCATTATTTCTCAGAACTCAGGTTAAACAATTATTCTTTGCACAGTGGGGACAATTTTTTTAAAAATCTTTATAATTGACTATTTTACCGAATACTTTGTATAAGGGAACGAGAAATGCGGAAAGAGACGGGGAAAATTTACGTGCGGATTCTGCGGAAATTGGCTCGGTACAAGATACTCACCTTTTCCCTTCCCGTAGCTCTTATCTGCCACAAACCTTGCAACCTTCCCATATAATCGATATGTTTCCTTCTTCAGCTTCCAGCTGAAGCTAATTCATTCACACTGAAGATGGAGAGAGCACACTCTTCCGAAACGTCTGAACAAAATTGTTATCCTGCGCGTTGTAATGACCTTGAACAACAGCCGCCCTGACAGCTTGAAAACTTATGACGATGACGGTGACGTACAGGATAACACAGCAATGTCAATAACCATAACAGTCTGTGGATACAATAATATTCGCCCTTTCAGGCCTAGTGGTTACTATCTGTACCACTATGTTTAGTACCCAAAATTTGTACCTCATACTCACACAGTGCATATTTGTGATTTGGATGGCTCTCTGAACAAACAGCAATTATTTCCCTATAAGCACTAACTTCCTGATTTTGATAACCGATAGAGAAAGTGTTTACTGTGCGGTACGAGTTGAATCTCAGTACATGAATCAGTTTTGTATTAGTCTTCAGAGGAATAAGCAATAAGATTTTCCTTTCTGAAAAAAACATGAGGACACCGACTGGTATGTAGATAAGATTAAGAGGCTTTAGAGTCAAATCTGAACTGTATTTTAAGTTACAAATCCCTTTGGTCGTTTCTACATATGAGTACATCTCCACTGCCATAAGCTGAGAACAATAATCGTATCTCGAGGCTTGAACTGAAATGTGGTGTTACTCACCTGTATGACCTTCCATTTTTTAGGCAATCGTAGGAGTTTTCCCCGCACGTCGTGACGTTAGGCTGTGGCAGCAACCCATTTGATTTATTTCCATTTTACGACCTACATGGGGCTCCCCAAATTTGCAATGTCTTTTATTTCATTCGTATTCCCGATATGTCATTAAGTATGTAGTAGAGTCCAAACCATGACGCCCCATACACCGATACGTATAATGTAGGTTATCAGATAAAATTCAAAGGGCCGAATAATTGTTTTAGGCACGGTCCCTTATATGTGGTATGTGTGATACAGATTAGCTCACACGGTCGTACTTGGGTCAAATCTATTGCCCATCATCAAGTGATAGGACATGTGTCTTTTATTTATTTACTTACTTGCTTATTTGAATACTACTAAAAGGGTCTTGATCGAACCCGTAACCTAACGTACATTGGGCCACTACACCAGAACACTAACATAGACACACAATTTGTGTTTAGCACTGATGGTCGGGATTGAATTCAGATAATTTTCAATATTGAGATCGTAGATTAATGTCCTAAATGTTCCAGATTCTAACACAACTGTCATCACTAATCCACAAATAAAATAGGCAGTAACATATATTATTGTTATTACTGCAGTTAATCACCTGAAGACTAGGGTGGAAGGAAATTCCCGATGCGCCGTGTGTATCGCACGTGCTCGAAACAATCGCTACCCTCAACACTCGTAATGTCATGACGAGACACCATGTTGTGTTGCATTGAGTAAATACTGAAAACAGCGCATCTTTCAATCTGAATAAATCGCATTTATTGAACAAGTCAAATCGTAAGGAAGGCTACATCCACTTACCCCATGCTTCTTCTTTCAGTATGCAGCTTTTATAGCGGGTTCTTTAAATAATGTTATTTAACAACCAAACTCAAGGAACACATCAGCAACAAACTACATGTATGATAACCAATCATCTGGCACTTAGCTGTCAATAACATCGGTTCTTACATGCACACAGAATGAGTAAAGATTAGACAGCCCCCAAAAGGGCTTTAGTGTAAATACCCACAGGGAAAGAAGCCAAGGACGCCAGTGAATTAGGCAGAGTGACCAGTAACCTGGATTGAAGAAATTCAACAAAATGAAACAGTATGCAGATTTACTGCTAAATTACTCTACATGTTTCGGGCTTCCATCGCGCCCATCATCAGGAGTACATAAAACTGTAGTTGCAGCCTCTGGTACAGATCATACTATCTGGGAAGCAAGCTTCTTCAAACGTGACCAAATAAATAACCTGGAGTACACATATGTCAGGAAGTAAGGAAGATGACGAGGGCGGCGGCGAAGACGACGACGATTCAGCGACTGCTACAGTCATTCAGAAAATCAATTTGAAAGATCATAATCTCAGAAAAGTGTTTCCATTTTGAGTGCTGCAGGTGTAAATCGAATATGAAGGAATACGAGGAGTAGAGACTCCTCTTGGAAACAGACTGTGAAGACAGCAGACAACTGCTTTCAATGTTTCGGAATGACACCAAGGATTACAAACCGAAAAACAACGAACATTGTGGAGGGAACCAAGCGGAATAAGAGGAGGCAAAGGGTAAAGCCCCTTGTTACAGTAATGGAGGACGACACACACACACACACGCACACGCACACGCACACGCAAACACACACACACACAAAATTTATTAAGCCGCTACAAAGAAAAAAGTTATTCGTACTGCAATATTTTACATGGCGCCGAAAATATTTCGGGGTAAAAGAAGGACAGATAACACTTTGCGACAGTCTTTTGGTTTCTTGATTCATTCTTCGTGATTTAATGACAAAATTTCATCTTCATGCATTGAATTAAAAGGAAGAATATGATCGAAAGAGGACTGGTGGTTAAGTAATTAGGAATTTTAGAGTCGGCGGTGGAGGCGTCTTTGAAGGCAATACCTGCCTGTCCAGTCGCCTGGAAAGGCTAAGAGAAATCATAGCAGCTTGGGAAAGGATGATTAGTATCAGGAAGTGATTTTAAATAGGTGGGTACACTTTCTGGGCAAGGATTAATTATTCCTATATGTCAGTTATAGGATTATGACATTTGGGTTACCTTGTTAGTCTCCGAAGTAAAATTCTACGTCGCATTTCCGAACTGAATAGACAGTTCTACTATACTAGATATCATTTATCAGTGCGCTTACAATAGTGCTGTCAAGACGTCTGCCTCCACGCCACCACATCCTTGCAACAAAACGCTAACTATTTTAGTCTGCTTTCTTTATTTCATAACCAAGAGCAGCCTAAATCTGTCGTCACGTTCCTTCTAACGTCCCCCTAATAGCTCTTGGGCCAGCCAAGCGATTATTTGATATTTTGATTTGATATATTTGTTACCTGCAATTGGGTTGACACCCGGTGGCAGCAGTACAGTACACATTTACACACAAACAATAGACAGAACAACACAATGAAACAGAATACCTAGAACGGAACATATATAACAATAAGAATACATAATTTACAAAACTAAATAGAAGCATACAAAACGTACAACCATATATACAATGACAGAAAATATATTATGAATTGTTTGTTTAATAACATTTGCAGGCGCCACCACTGAGTTTTAAGTTGCAAACCAACATTAAAATATTCAATACACACATCATAAAACGCTCTGATCGCACAATATGGTTTATGGTTCCACTTTTATTTGCCCATCAAATTTTGTAGGACTGTTAATGTCAGTGGTAACTCCTGCGTACAAAGAAGAAGGCACAATATATTCGAAACGGATATTTCAATTTAATCTTTCTGTACTGCGTACCTTGTTCACTTAAGCGCAAGACGTCACTTTACTGTAGCCCCATAATCTCACTTTGTTATTTTAACATACTCTGCCTTTGAATCAGGCAGTTACTCGTCCCTTTTGTTAATCTTAATCGGATCTGTAAATATAACACATACTTATTTGGATTAGTTTTAACTATTCCTAAATGAGATTATTGCTCTTTGTTTCCTGTCCCATTACCGCATTCATTAAAACAAGTTTCTGTGGTCTTCGGTGATGGTCTTTGTTTAAACTTTTAATATTTGGTTGGCCTAGTACAGTCTAACTCCATGACGCAAAAGCTAGTAGAGTCATCTGGTCTTCTGCTTTGATGAATTTTACGATTCTTGTATATGCATGAACGTGTACCAGTTTTAAGAGGTTGTATACAGATAAGCGGAAAATTTCATACACATATAAGATTATTTAGCATATATAGGCCTGAATGGTATAATAAGAGACCTATGAAAATGGAATCAAATTGGAGAAAATGGGCGGGTCTAATGGATGAAACTGGCTCACGATAAGGTCTAGTGACAAGCTCTTTTCAGAATACGGCTGCATATGCGGTATTCTTACTTGGCCTGGAATTTCTGTACCGCCATCTGAACTGCCAACTTCTCAAGCACGACACTGCTGCTTGTTCACTTCCCCAGCTACAAACTAAACTCTAACAAGGACAGAAACGCGCATCAAATCCATGTGCCAAGAAAGTCCAATCGATAAAAAACGGAAGTTAACCATCTATCCAATATGAATTTCCACAACACGTAATGGCATTAGTAGGGATTCCGCAGCCCTCTTCTTCCAGCGAGCACTTGGCATAGCAGAGTTCCGTGTGGCTACAGGGTACGTCAGAAATAATATTCTCTTAAATCGCGCCCAGATGCACGAACTTACAGAGACCACATCATAAAGCAATGCAGCGTTACACATGCAAATTGCTTTTCCATATTTTATTTGAAATATTAAAAACGAGACAAATCCAGCACTGGATATTTCCACCCGTATCAGAAATAAATAAGTACTCGCGGCATAGCGCTTTATGCTCATTTGCAAGAAATTCCAAATAAGTAGACTATTAAAAATCTAAATTTTGCCTGTTAATTTACAAACGGGCACCGGGTTATTTCCGGGGCTAAAGCAGCCGGGGTGTGGCACTAACCACCCACCCCCATCTAAAGCCGAGGCTAAAGAAAGAAAAGAACTACAGTTTTCTCCCTGCTGTGCCTCCATGGCAGGACATACAGTAAACATTACCTACTAAATATTACTTCAATTTCCTACATGTGTAATCTGTTGGTACTTTATTTATGCTTTCGTACATGGCCACAATGAGCTATAAAACCTTTAACACTTTACTCGCATTTTGAATTGTGTGATACGGAATGTTCTTCCGCAAAAGAAAATTCGTTTCTCACGGATAGGACGTTAATAACATATGATACTGAATGCCCTAAGTAATAAATAAAGTAATTCCCCCCCCCACCACCACCAACGTGTCATTCAGAAGAAGGAGAAGTACGTATAGCTAAACTCAGTCTTAACCTCGTCGCTATAAGGGGGTAAGTAGTCGACGCCAGGTCCCGGCCGCTTTAACCCTGGGAAAGAGCAACGGCTCCTATTGTCCAGGAGGCTGGACAGGCCTCGGGTTCGGTATGGACGGGGATGAAAAATATATCTTGCCCCCACCGGGATTAAATACCAAATCATCCAGCCTGCAGAGAGCCGCTATATCTATTACGCCATTCCGGCCCCTAATCCATAAAGTTAGGATTCTTAATAGTATTTACATCGGTGCACTAATGAACAATTTAGCAGTTAACATCAAATTATTAAATTCATTACAATTTTTAATCCTAATTTATTGGATAATTCATCTGTGTTTTATGTATGCTTGTTTGATGTAAGACACCCCGAGGACGACCTGAAGAAGATCGAATTATGCTGAAGTATTAGTGAATTACACTGGACAGCGTACTTTTAATACTTGTGCGTCTATTGTCGTTAAACGTGTATACTAGGGGGTGGTGAAACGTTTTTGGCCCGACCTATTTCCCAATGTCGTAGGGCGGAATCGATAGTGTCTTTGGAAAGAGAGTTCTGTTCATGTGCTGAACTGCAAGTCTTTCCTTGTTACGGAGGCTGAAAGGAAGCATGTCAGGCGACGCGAGCAATTTCAACAACATGGAGACGCGAGCTGTCATTAAGTCTTTTTTTTTCTTTTTCCTGCAAGGCAAGTTGCCGAAGGAAATTCACGCCATTCTGACAGAAACATTAGGGGAACATGCAGCATCGTATGCCACCGTCAAAAATTGGGTGGCCCAGTTTAAACGTGATGATTTTTCCACCTGTGATGCGCCTCGTCCTGGACGACCCAAAACAGTGGTCACCCCGGAGATTATTGATCAAATTCACGAGTTAATCTTGGAAGACGGCCGGATTTTGGCTAAATCAATAGCTGAGCAACTGGGCATCTCACGTGAGTGGGATGGGTCCATCATTCATGAAGATTTGGACATGCGGAAACTCTCCGCGAAGTCGGTCCCGAAATGCCTGAACACGGATCAAAAACGTCAACGGTGCCAGTCGTCTGAGCAACTTTTGGAATTTTTTCGGCGCGTTCTAAATAATTTCCTGTCGCAATTGGTGCCCACGGACGAAACTTGGTTATATCACTATGACCCGGAGACAAAGCAACAATCAATGGAGTGGCGGCATAGCGGCTCAACCCGCCCAAAAAATTCCGAGTGCAAAAATCCATTGGGAAAGTTCTCGCCTCGATTTTTTGGAATCAAAACGGCATCCTCCTCATAGATTATCTTCCAAAGGGCCAAACTATCAACGCGGAGTATTACTCATCTCTGCTGGTGCAATTGAAGGACATTTTGAAGGAAAAACGCCGCGGGAAGGGCACCAAGGTGGTCTTGTTCTTGTAAGACAATGCCCCGGCTCACCAGGCACTTGCAACCCAGAAGAAACGGGCCTATCTGGGCTCCTATTGTCTTGATCACCCACCCTATTCTCTCGATCTGGCCCCCGTCGGACTACCATCTGTTCCCTGGACTGAAAAAGCAATTGAAATTCTCCATTTTTCGTACGACGCGGAGATCATTTCTGCCGCAGAGACCTGGTTGGACGGACAACGTTCTGAATTTTTTTGAGTGGCTTGAAAAGGTTAGAGCAATGGACTAAGAAGTGTATTGAGCTTCATGTGGAGTATGTTGAATAAATCCCGAGTTTGGTCGCTGTAGCTTCTTTCCTTCCTGGTCGGGCTAAAGACTTATCAGCACTCCCTCGTAAATTGTAGGAATTATAAGTTTCGTTCAAAGACGGCAAAAACATACCAAAACGGATATACATGTCTGTAGCTTTGGGTTCGTTGAGTATCAAGGACAAAGAATGTTTAAAAACGAGCATTTTACAGTTGGGCTAGTAATATTAATAACTCAAAAACACAGGATATACCTTCAGTAACTAATGAGCTAATCTACTGCAAGGGGCAGATTCCATCTTGAGCAGATAACATTGGCCCAGATGGCCAAGAAACTTCGCGCCTCTCTCTGGTCTCTCTTCGGAGTCAGATGACTCGAGTACACACCGTCATACTGTTGGGTTAAAACACATTTTAGTATGTAGAGATCTCTACACCACGCGCGCGCGCATGCATATAGCTAGCCCTTAAGTTCCATAGACAACCTGATGATGGCCAACACAGGCCGAAACATGTAGTTGTTTTCCATCACATTCATT
>Ga0123354_10017045_pt1 | contig 11382 bp, 8 predicted proteins | sample TergutLab28metaG_2_FD_97872 | JGI IMG/M metagenome (GOLD analysis project Ga0123354, IMG submission 97872) | Labiotermes labralis P4 segment gut microbial communities from Petit-Saut dam, French Guiana - Lab288 P4 | ecosystem: Host-associated > Arthropoda: Insects > Digestive system > Gut ... | reverse complement strand
GCTGAGTGGACCCCGTTCCAGACCCACTATTACTCAGAAAATCTGGTAGCGCCGGGGATCGAACCCGGGACCTCTGTATCTGTAGCCAGAAACTCTGACCACTAGACCACAGAGGCGGTCCGAGGTTGATATGTATACAAATGGCAATAGCTGTTTTTAATAATGCTGATGGTCTACACTCCGTAAACTATGAATACCTTCATTACCACGCTCACAGCACACTGTTACTGCAACCGATAGCCAGCCAGAAGAATCCATTCTCAGTGTCACACCTCATACGCCGATAATGGGTCTCTTGGATTTAGTCCATGGCAGATCCTCATGTCGGCACAAAGCAAAGGGTCCACGATACGTTCTGCAGCAACCAATACGTTCAACAATCAGCTGCTGATTGAGGATAAGAGGTGCCAGTCCAAGCTGGGGGTCAAAGGGGGTGAATGCAAATCACTTCTTATTACCAAAGTACAGATGGCACACGGAACTTGTAGGTCTAGCAGGGGTTGCGGAACGGACTCCGCAGCGAGTTTCGGAAAGTCGACTCTCTCGGTGTTACAAGTTGTCAAGGCGAGTGCACTCAAGTGGGGCCGCAGGCAGTCGAGGGTTTTAGTTAGAAGGAACCATGCGAAAAAGGTGCTCACTGGCGCTGTCTTCAAAATGGCTGCCCGGTATAGGCCGATATTCTAGCAGTAATTAAAACTTAGAGGCAGCTCAGCCTTCTAATTAAACGTCTGAAAGTACAGGGAATTTTCTCTGCAATATTTAGTGCACGCTGTAGGCAACAAAGAAAAACTCGCGTGGAAATAAAAGAAGCTTAGAGATGGGCTAATTCGTACAACGGGGAGGATCAGTAGTGACGGCGGTATAGTTCTCATCATAACAGGATGTCTTACACAATAGCACAGTACGTTCATATTAACAGACCGTTGGTGTGATATTGTTCTGAACGTGCAAGCCACAGGTCAGGAAGTAACCAAAATTCAGAAAGAATATCACAGAAAGAGAATTGCAAGTTTACAATGTTACAGCGTTTTTCAGACGCTTGTACAGAACTTTTAAAAACGGACATGGGAGAACGGCAAATGAGTAGCTACAAACCCAGTCCTACTAACTAATCAACCAAACAACCCTCTGGTAGTACCGTTCATAATCGATGTTTCAAAATCACTACAACGGAATCCGTAGAGTCAGAGCAGTTCCTTGTTTACAGCAAAACAGAAATTCCTCTTACAGCGGTTAACAGAAATTTCACATGAAGCCACCTCATTTCTTACCACCAAATAATAAACAAAACCTCAATAGCTTACGTTTTTATTTATGCTAGCTTCACACAAAGCAATAAAAAAAGGGCAGGCACATAGAACTCAAGTACTGATGTTCCCACAGATGATTTACGCAATCAGCTTCTCAACCAAACCCCTTACACAACAAATCGAACGAAAAGCCTGCAGCAGTTTGACAAGACCTCACGACTTACATTCATTGAAATCTGTATGAAATTGACAGGAGTCTCGAATAAAACTCACATGAATACATGTATGAACCGGACAGGAGAAAACAGCTACAATACATGGAACATTACTGCTGCTGCCCTCACAAACCTGAACTCGACTATTACCTACAAACTGCAAAGAAATTACACCTTCCACGATACTTACAGCACAAGTCTGCGGATTGCTACTTTACGAAGGCGCTTTATTACCGGCCTCCTATAGAGGGAGGTTAGTTAGCATGATGCTCATAACTCAACAAGAGAACAGTACCGGGTGTGACGCAAAATACTCATCCACACTGCTCTGCATTTTCGTCAAAGGAACGCGCTTGCTTTACCGTGTTACACAGACACTGACGCCAACCTGGGTCAGCTCAGTTCCTTTTAATATTATCCTTCCACACGCACATCGGGGTCTTACGTTCTTCAACCTACAGTCTCTCTGTACATCCTTCTCGTTTCCCACATGTCTCTCCAATCTCACCCTCCGTGATCTGATGACCCTAAATATTCGGTAAAAAGTACAAATTATATGGTCCTTACTATGTAATTTTCTCCATCCACCAGTTACTCATCTTTCTTGTGTTCTAATATTCTCCACAGCATTTTATTCTGAAACACCCCCTATCTAACGCCTTCCCTTGTAGTGACAGACCAAATTTCACACCCATAAAAACATATAAATTATAGTGTTACGTTTCCAGAAAGGATATACAAGGGGGCTACAAGATAAAGACGTAACAAGACGGGATCTAGTTCTTTAGCCCACCGACATTTTAACTGGTGCGAGAGGCACGCCTCGGCACAAGGACTAGCCAATGGGTGGGACAACTGAGGAATCATGGTTCGATTCCAGGAAGGGCAGAGAAATATTCTTTTTTCAAAACGTCCAGTCTGTTTCTGGGGTCTACCAAGATTTTTATATTCAGTAGGCAGCAGGGAGTCCTTCCCCGCGGGTACAGCGTACGGGTCGTGAATCTGGCCGCTCATATATATCTAGTGTCGAGATAAATAATGCGTGGAGTTATACCTGAACTCCATCACACACCTTCATGGCGTGCACACGTAACTGACCGTCTTACACCCACCTTTTTCGCCACGGATATAAGGGTACCGGGTCAAGTTAATGTATGGGCTTTCAAGTTACGACGCAGCGAAAATGCTTGTAAAAGAGGGCAGTTCAACGCTTACGCTGTCACAGTTTACTGATTGGAGACTGGATGTACTAACCCACACAAAATGTTTTGTGATACACCTGAGATGTAAAATTAAGATATTTTTTACGTTTTACACATAACCCTTAGAATTACCTCACATTACAGAAAACGAAATGGTACGTAAAGGGGTTAACGTATCCTTTCTTCGCGAAATTTCGACACTGTGACAAACAACAACTGGTATATCTGGGGTATCTACACCTAGATGGCAGATAAAGTTGTCCCATCGAAATGAAGGCATACTGGGGTGGGGAGGTAGAGCTCCTCTCGAATTTCAGTGTAATGCGTTTGTAAAGATAACTGGATTGAAATATTTCAGGATAGGGCCCAATGACGGTGGAGTCTTCATGTTACAATACAAGGCCTACCTTGACACGTTCTGTAGTCACCACTGTATAGCGATCTCTATATCGTAGTACTAAGGTTAAAGGAAGCCAATCGTCAGTAAGGCCTACCGACATGATTGTGCAGATCGCTCTTATGCGAAGTGTGTACAAAAACGTGCATCAGACAACATCCAATACACTACCGTACTCTGTATAACAATCCAAGAACCACAAAATTTCTACGATTTTTACAAAAAAATTCTAGTTGTTGAAACATAACTGTCGTCGTCCGAGTTACACAGCACAGTGTAGTAGGATAGGTGCTTTCTTATATTTCACATGAACATACTGCAGTACGTAAGCAAAACCTACCAAACTGGACGGCGTCAATCCAGAACACCACAAAATATATCTTCACTATTGTAAAATCTCAAGTTTCATGTGCTTAAAAATGATATCCTATTTATTCGGTAATTTTATGACGGGAAGACCTGAGATGGGGCAAGAAATTGTAGTTCCTGAGCCTCCATTTCGATGACACCGGAAACGAGCCCTCTTATGCCACCTATGCTCTGAGACGGATTGAAGGAGCTCCTGCTTACAGCGAGCAGTGCTCAGACGCTGGTTCGCTCCACAAAAAAGAAAATAATGGTGAAAGAAGACAGCAAGAAAACTTTGGGCGAGTGAAAGACGAAGAGGGCAACAAGTTACTTGGCAAATCAAGGACGAGGGTCTGCGCCTTCAACGTCCAGTCTCTCTCTCCCATTCACTCACTCAAACCATACTTTCACCAGGAGGCTGAGCAGCAATCGACAGTTCACCAACGCAGCCGTGGTAAAATGCACTCAAAATTACCAGTTGCACACGACGGTCTGTAAGTCAATGGTATTTTTGCTGACAAACGGATGATGCTAACACCTTACTGACTGCTAACAACTCTAAAAATATCGTCCGTTAAACAATCACGCCAGTGAGTTGCCCAAATGCATGCTGCTTCGGCCCGTAACTTGATGATCCTAACAGAACTCCAATTTACGGGAGTTTGTTCCGTTACTTCCTCTTCCATTTGTAAGCACCTCTTCCCAGACAGTAATTGTCACTACTACCTCCGCACCTTTGTCTACTGTACTGCGATTCACATATTTAAATTTTCCAAGATGACATACTCATTACACGTAAGTGACAATGTTCAGTTTATCAGTAATTATGATGCGCATCATGACCATCAACATAAACAGTAATGAGTAGCTGTTGTAGTAGTAGTAGTAGTAGTAGCAGTGGTGGTGGTGGTGGTAGTGAAGACTGTATTTACAGCTCACATCCAGCAGCACACTCTTCTCCACTTCGAAGCACAGCTTTATCTGGCGCAAAAACACTTCGCGTGAAATTATGTGTGTGAATTACACATCAGAAAATGCACCGCCTCCAAAATGCAGTTCTTTGTTCCACAAACACGCGCACCATGGCTCCCATCCGGATGTTTTGCGAATGATTTGGATGTGCTCTCAGTAGCTTCAGTGGCTGGTTAAGTATGCCTTTGACAGCACTGCACAGGTTCGTCTAACAAGAACTATTCGCCACCTTTCAGTCTGGCGTCTGTGAAGACCTATCAACACCACCACCACCACTACTCGACACCACTACTAATAAATGAGGGAAACAAGAAACACATGAATACTTTTGTGAGGAAATATCATGGTGGTCTAGTAAGTACAGAAAAAGAGGAAACTCAAGAGCTGTGGACATCACCTATGAAGTTAGAATACATAAGCAAGTCAATGAACTGTTCAGGCAGCTATTGTTACTTTGTACGGACAGTCATCCTCACATTACATGGTATCCAACATGGAAAAAAACACCCGACAGTTCTAGACCGTCGTTCTGCACTCATTTCTACGTTGCATTCCGTCACCAGCACACATCCAGGCAACCTCGCAAACAAAAGACTATCTATTGATTCAAAAACGCAGCACCAGCAGGAGAGTCTAGCAGACCACGGATCAAACAAAAGCACATCGATCTAAACTCCAGCACGTTAATTACAAGACGAATCCATACAACGCACAAGCAGGCAGGTAATACCTTGTCGTCTCCCCTACCATTGCGCCGCACAGCGGATGGATACTACTGTGCTCATCCCTACCAATTAATAAGTCATACTTCTTGTCACAGCACCGAAAGGTTCATAACCGTTATCACAAAACGCAAAGACAACCACATTACGAATAATTACATTTTACGTCGCCACCGCATGTAGAACCTAAATATCGATTTAAAACTCTGAAAACAACCCACGTACATTCAGTATGAAGTATGAACCTCACAAAGAACACAAGAGTGCCTGAATTAGAAAGACCAATCGGTGAATGTTGTACATGAGAAACCGAAGCTTACTGTGAGAATCTCACGGAACACAAGAATACATCACATTGATATTATACTGACTAGGCTAAAGGCTTCACAAACCGGGACTCGAAACCAGGCAGGGAAGGAGCTTTATCTGTTCTCCAAGACGTCCAGAACGGCTCTGGAATCCATCCAGTCTCCTAATCAACTGGTACCACGGACACTTTCGCTGACGGCACAGGGACCGAGGTGTGGTGTTAACCACTCATCTCCATCTCATGTTGTGGTTAAGATTATGTGCTTTCATGACCTATATTGTGGCATCTTTGCATTTATCTGGACAAAATTTAAAGTCTGCAGTCGAAAACATGGCAGTGGGTACAGTAACATCTACATCCTCAACGGTGATATAATGCCCTCCAATACAGGCACAGATTTCCAAACTATCTAATTATCTGGGTAGTAAGAAGTATTTTTTATACCCTCAATGCGTGTCAGTGGGAAGGTAAGTACGGTGGCAGCGCTCTTAATTCAAGGTGTACGAAGTTCGTATTCCGGCCGCACCATCGACGCTTTTCTCTCTCCAGGCGAAATGCCAGTACAATACCGGCAAACCGCTCACTGCCCTCCTCTCCCAAATTATTACCTTTTCAACATCCCCGATCATCATGATTCATCACACGCTACATAAGCTTTGGAAGTCAACGAGGCGTCATTAAATGACATAAGCAGATTCCTGCCGTAAGTCCATGTTGCCCAACTACCTTAACAAATTGCATACACTATTTAATAAATATAAACAAAGCAATCTTCAGCTACGTAATTTTCTTAACTCTCCGCTTACATCGTACCTCGAAGTCTGAAATACTTCGGGCAGGTATTTTGTTCTCAAATGTTTTCTCTTCTCAGCGAAGGGAACCAAGTTTCAAGGCCAAATAATACAAATATGATCCAATTCTATTATAAGTGTTCCCAAATAAACAAGAACATTAAAGATTCAGGACTGACCTGTAATAAGATACACCCAGATTCTAAATCTGTTGTTCCTACAACTTCAATGTGTTTATCTTGTTCTAAATACACGAAACGCAAACAAATTCTTCGAAAAATGAATTAATTCCTATATCACGACTTCATGGTTTTATCCCACAATCTGTCCCGATACACCAGACCTGAAAAACGCACGAGACATATAGCAATCCAACACCACGACACACCCATTTGCACACGACATTCGCATATACACACGAGGTCCCATCTAAGTTTACTACACAATACCCCACAAAAAAGACATTACAGCTAATATCTAAATTTTCCCCGCTTGTTACGGCGCAGCACACCACGTGCAGTAACACACGTCTTGGTATCCTGAAGATGGGCATAATGATGCCCGAAACATATTGAGAAAGTGTTGATAATAAACATCTAACGGTTGCATCTTGTTGGTTTTCTCTCTCACTTCACAATCTGTCCATTACATGACCCAAGACAGTTCCGTGACTAAGGCGAGAACGATAGCTGAAATCCCCTGCACGCAGTTCGTCACCGGGTTCAAACTGGCTCTAATGCTCGCCTAACCTACTACTTATGGCATGTTCACCTTCCCAGCAGAGGATAAAACGGCCGAAGCGTTAAGTTAATGTTCAACTCTCAACAAGTGTACAGATTACTAATTCAGAAAAATCTCTCTGCCGCAAAGCAATCGCACACCGTAACAACTACTTCAGAGCGCAACAGAATTCATGAAGCAGAGAAGCAACCCTTTGTGGAAGTACTATTCTGTCCGAAGATCGCCGATTACCGAAGCACGATTGTCTTTTGACGTTTCCCAGGCTTCGGCCGCTTGTCGCTGTGGCAAGGGTAGCACGTTAATGGAGATGAGCATGCAGCACTGGCGGAATGATACTGACGGGTGAAACAACCTAAGTACTTAGAGAAAAACTTATCCCAGTTCCACTATGTTCACCACACATCTCACAAGCACTGACTCGGGATCGAACCTGGGGCTCGGAAATGAGGGGCCTGCGGACAACTGCCTAAGACATGGTATCAACCAGTGTCTGGAAAGAAATGTACTTTTAATTAGACTTCCGAGAGAGCAATATTTTTTGAACGTTCCCAGCCTTCGTGTCTTTCTGTTTTGGTAAGAGCAGCGTGCAGACGAAGATGAGATGAAGACGAGTATGGACAGGGGAGAAACCTCTACGCGTAGAAAAACCTGGCCAAGTGCCAATCTGTACACCGTAATCTCACACACACTTGTCTGGGATCGCACCCGGACCTCCGGCGTGAGAGGCCGGCAGCTAACTGCTTAGCCTTGGCACGACTTAAAGGCCAAGACCAGACAGAAAGAAAGAAGTGAAGACAAAAGGAGGGGAAGAAAAGCATCACTTTTTAGAGGTTTCCTAGGCTTCGTCCGCTCGTCCTTCTGGAAGTAGCAGTATGATAAAGGAAACGTAGATGGAGACTTTAGAATGGTGAAAGTAGCGGCTTAAAATAAGGCCAGTTGCTTGCCGACATAAACTTACAACGGTTCGGCTCGTACCTTACAGTAACCACGGTCAGTAAATACCAACGACGCACTGTGTGAAATAAGGTTTAAGCGACACCATGGAACGTAGCCCATCTAGAGAACAGCAATAGTAGCGATTTATGGATTTCGAAAGCTGATAATGATCATAACAGTACGCACTGGTCCCATCCACAGGCAGAATAACTCAGTTCATATCCTTCATTCACACATCCATCGGATCTAGATCTTTATCATCCTCTCATAACAGAATGCATGTTCAATAAGCAAGGTTTGCTAGCCTAAAACTTTTGAGCTAGTCAGGCATGTTATCTGTCGGTAGGAGATACCATTTTAATACAGGTTAGATGCAACAGATGGCGCAAGAGTCGGTCAATACGTCGCTATTCAGCGGCCAAATTTGACAAGTAACGCAGACGATACCCCATAATACATCCGAAGTTCACTGCGTCATTCGGTTGCTATTGGCAAGAAATTGTTCCCCAACCAAAATTCACCGTTAACTGATAGCTGTGTACGATGGCGACATAACGTGAGTGCAGAATGTTAGAACACAGCACAGAGTTGGGAAATGTGGAACGGGCACCGACGATGATGAAGGCACCGGTCTGCCCAGCATATCAGGACGGATACGATTTCAGTCCGGTTGGTGGCACTGATTTCTGTAAACTGCAGGTCACCGATTCTGTAATAATTAGCATATGGGCATGGCTGCTGCCGAATATATGCGAAAGAAAGAAATAAGGAAGGAAAGAAAGAAATGAAGAAAGAAAGAGTCCGATTTATACCGAGAGGCAATTTGTAAACTTGTGCCAAGATGCATCCACGTGCTCGGAGTTTACGTTACAAAATGACACTTCATGAACATAGCTATAAGGACTTCTTTAATTTTTATGACGTTGGAAACCTTACTGAATGGACAGAAATGCTTCTCTACCACGGCTAAATGAAGAAATTAAACGAGGCATTAAGGTGGACAGAGCAAGTAGCACACATTCGACGACACAAGAATCCAATACAAATTTTTGTTTGGAAAACCCACTGCAACCGACATGAGATAATCCTGATATTTACTTTACATCAAAATGCAGTAAGGGCGTGACCTAAATAAAATTGCCTACGATAAATTCTTCCAACTGCGGGAGGGATTTTTCGCTAATGGCTGGATTCCACGTTGTCAACAGCACGGATCATGGAGTTTCCAATTTACGAGATCGAAACAAAATTGTTCCGCCACACGTCCTCTGCCTTCATGATTACACACACACACTCATAGACTGATGCGGTATGCGGTATTACCATGACTGCTTACTGCATTACGATCTACTGCACTCACCAGGCGAAGAAACTGATGTCATCGCTTGCTTTATGGGCAAGAACACTTACCTGAAAGAGAAAGAAATTTTACACTTTAAACATTATATCACAGATTGCGTTTAATTTCTAGGTATAATGAACTAATGGAGAGCATAGCCGGTATAGCGACTCACTACGGGCTGGGCGATCCTGGTTCGAAAGCCAGTGGGAACAAGATTTTCCTGACACACCCAAACCGGCCCCGAGGCCCACCCAGCCTCCTGTATAATGGGTACCGGGTCTGTCCCTTGGGTAAAGAGGGTGAGAAGTGAAGGAACCACCCACCCCTTTCTAAGCCGCGGTCACTGATGTGTACATGTATACCACAACCCCAAAGGTTACATGACAAAAAAAAATAGGATGATAACCTTACGTTCTTGGACCACTGGCCACCCAAATGACAATTATGTAAATCTGCATTAACTAACATAGGCGACAGTTTTTCAGGTTCGGAACATGGCAAGCCATACAGAACACAGGAAACTGACAACCGTGAATGCTGCGGACAGGATACGAACATGCAAGCCCAGCGCGAACGAAGCCCAATACCTTGCTGCACTTTCTACAGCGTTATTACCGTGATCGGCATTACACAATGCATTTGTTCACTCAATTATTCATTTATTCATTCTGCGGTCTGTCGTGTGACGGGACCACAGCCTCTTCCAAAGCGATTTATCCACAGAGTGCGATCTAGTGCTTCCCCTTTCAATTTCCTTACCATGTAATAAATTTGAATTTCAAGCAATTTATAATGTGCAAAATTTACGACAGCCAAGACCTCACGACGCGAGAGATGATGACAATTATCACTTTGACACGACGGTTGCCGAACTCCAGTTAAAAGCGCAGGGGTGCACCAGAGCGTCCCCACACGAGCAACGGGCTCTAAATTTAATTGAGCATTAAAATATCACAGTGAAATAATTTGCATGCGTGTTTTTAGTGGCGCGATGTACAGTAGGTTGCGTAAGTTTTCTGGCCACCAGCTTAGATATGAAGTGGAGGAAATGCAGGATCGGCAACCAAAATTAATTAATCCTTCTCTACTAACGGAATATGAAATAAAAAACAACTACAAAAATATATAATAAACACCATACACGAAAACACGCATTCACATTTGTCCCCACATTCGCTGACACCTTCTGTAATGTCTGAATGTACATGTTAACAATTTCACTTGGTGTACTGGTTTTCAGGTCTTTTAGTGTGTGGGGATGGTTTTCACACGCTTTGCTACTTAACCTGCCCCACAAAACAGTTTGGCGACTAGCCTATTGCGTTCATCAAGTTCTTGCAGTATCTCAATACAACGAATGAGACCCCAACTCCTGTAACGACCCTATGTGTGCTTGACGAAGACAGGCCCGGTTGCGGTGCAAATGAGAAGATTCGAAAAATACAGTACTGCTTCTTCGGTTAGCAGTTACGAGCATCTTGTTCTTCGTTTGTCACAAACGCTGCCAGTTTCAAGAAAGCGAGTTACTACTAATCCTGAAAGAATTTATTTATTTTGTTATTTTTAATTCCGGCATTTTTTTTTATCGAAATTCGGTCAGAAGTCGGCACGTCCACTCGGAACTGCTCCAAGCAGTGCACCACACAGACAGCACATCACCTATACTGACGATAAGGACACGCCATATGGCTGCTGTATACATCACTCCACAAACATTAAAAATAACTTTAAAACTTCCAGTATTTTATAATTATCCATTATTATCCTACATTATTTTATATTATTATTATTCAAAATTAAAATTTTAACGGAAATTATATTTGTTTAATATTATGGTGTGACAGTGACAGTCAACAACAACTATATTCCTGTATCAAAATATCTCCTTGAAGATGGCCGGATTACTCGCCGAATTATGTTGGTGAAGATATTATAAACAAACATAATCGTAAAATTAAAGTGCATTTGTTGGTTGTTTATACATTTTATAAAACAGGTCCCTATATATTGCACTTTTAACTCCCTAAGAATGGCACCTCGGGGGGGGGGGGGGGCCCTAAAAATGGGAGAAATTTTTTCGCCTATGGTGTGTTTCAAAAATTTTTTATTACTTTTTTGGGTAAAAATTAATAATTTAAAAAAAAAAAAAAGAAATG
>Ga0123354_10017044_pt1 | contig 11382 bp, 6 predicted proteins | sample TergutLab28metaG_2_FD_97872 | JGI IMG/M metagenome (GOLD analysis project Ga0123354, IMG submission 97872) | Labiotermes labralis P4 segment gut microbial communities from Petit-Saut dam, French Guiana - Lab288 P4 | ecosystem: Host-associated > Arthropoda: Insects > Digestive system > Gut ... | reverse complement strand
GCGCAACGGTTCCCCACAGCCGTTAATCTCTGTTTTCTAGACCTGGAGCCGCTACTTTTTCCATTCAAGTAGCTCCTCAATTGACCTCACGAGGCTGAGTGGACCCCGTTCCAGACCCACTGCAACTCATAAAATCTGGTAGCGTCGGGGATCGAACCCGGGACCTCTGTATCTGTAGCCAGAAACTCTGACCACTAGACCACAGAGGCGGTCGTAATAAAACCAACTATATGCACTAATTTTTCAAATTTATTTTGGAATAAAACTCTACATGTTTCGGACAGTTCATCTGTCCATCATCAGGAGTTTTTAACTGTACACACAGCAAACCTGTATGACTTTTACCATTGCTGTGTGTACAGTGCAAAACTCCTGATGTTGGACGGAGGAACTGTCCGAAACATGTAGAATTTTACTCCAAAAATAAATTTGAGAAATTAGTGCATCTAGTTGGTTATATTATATGAATTTATCACGATGCACGGTCCTCTGAGCGTCAAATTCGCTTGCCAGGGTCATTCATTGATTCAGGATGTAACGTCGTGGAAAATCAATCGATTCAATACTGGGATTTCTCCTTACTTTTCCGTGGCTATTTTCAGAATCAATGTATTATTCAAGCAAGAAAAAACTAGTAACAGTTTTCAGGCTGTGTACCGGTTTCTGCAATACTTCGCAAGCATGGTCTTCCCTGTAGTTTTTTATACATTACTCTCCTATATTTGCACAGTCTTTTTATTTATCCTTCCGTTTTATTTTGTCCTGTTTGCATGGTTTTTAATAGGAAAGGAAGTGAAGAAGATGAAATATGCAAAAAGATATGTAGGGCTTCTGTATACCGTTGTTTCGCCCGTTACGGAACTATACAGTGTGCGATTCAGTTTATAAGGTTATATTTTTCTATTTACAAGACTCATTACCATGTAATATCCGGTGCCAGAGAACAGAAAATAGGTACATTGTAACGCCGTTTCTTGATTAGAAGCTGAATTAATTGTAAAATTCCATTAATTCTATGTTTGTGTCTGCAGTGCGCTAAATTCAGTATGTCACTAAAGAGCTTACTTTGCCTAATATTATTTACGTTGTTTGTATATTTTACTGAGGCTTTATTCAAGTGATAAATCCGATATGCAAATATTACATGTATGTGTTTTATATTAAATAATGCATACTGTTAGTTTAAAAGAAAAACACGAGCGAAGAGCGACTCTTCATACTGCGGCTAACACACAATTTACAAGGATGGGTGTGACTTGATTTACATTTCTACATTTTATTTTACATTTATTTCAACTTTACGTACTCTTATTACTTTAAGAATATGAACATTTTAATGCTTTATTGGAAATAAATTGTATAACTTGTCACCGGGTGTTTCTAAAACAATTAACATGAACGCGATACTATTCCTAACAGTTTATATCTGTCATATATATTTTGAATCATAGTTCTGTAATCCTGTGAAGTCTGAAAACTATAAAAAATTTGTCTAATTATCAATTCTTGTCTTACAAAAAGCAGTGAACCTCAATTCGAAAGACCATAATTTACTGCTTCTTGGGCTAAGAATCGTTGCTTATTATGAGAATCGTTCAAAAACGCATAGATACGTTGTGTGAAGAAGTATCAATACTTCTCAAGTTACAAAGGTCAAGGTAAAGTGATCCCGTTACAGGCCCGGTGTGGCCCAGAGTATGGGTAGAGGTCTAGCTCTACTCTTCCATGACCGCGACACTAGAAGGGGGTGAGTGGTCAGCAGCAGGCCAGGCCGCACTCTACTCCCGGGACAGACCCGGTACCCATTTTACACGAGGCTGATTGGGCCCCAGGGCCGGTCTTTATGGGCGGACAATCTTGTCCCCACCGGGATTCGATTCCGGACCGTCCAGCCCGTAGTCAGTCGCTATACCGACTGAGCTACCTGTCCCACTCTTCTCAAGTTACACTACGCAATAAAAGATCAGTGTTTCTAATATAACACTGTGAAACAAAGTATAAATACTTCTAATGTTACACTGTGGAAGAAAATATAAATATTCCTGGTAGGTGGTATTTGTTAAAAATCACTGCGCTTTATATGGTTGAAGTGGCATGTGCACTTTGTTTCTTTGAGTCTCTCTCTTTAAGCAATTATGCAAAGCATCCAGATAGGCCGTACCTCCACTCTGCAGCTTGCAGATTTAAATATTAATACAGAGAGGATTCTGTGGGATATTGAGTGTGCTCTTTCTGCGTTCTTGGGTTGCAGACAACATCAGTCGTGCTTTGTGATTTGGTGAGTAGAGAGAACAAGTTTGTTGAACTTCTTTGCAAAAAGGACAGCAGAAAGGTCAATAGTGTAAACAAAAACAACTATACATTGAAGGATACGAGTGAGAAAGCCTAAGTAAATAAGCTGACGGGCTTTAGGAAAGCTCTGTACCAAAGTGGTGTGTGATTCGTTCAACGTCCATGCAGAGACGCAATTTTAGGCGCGTTCGCAAAATTACGGAAAAGCTTCTATTTGCTTCTTCATGTCTGTCCGTCCGTCCGCATGGAACAGCTCGGCTCCCACTGGACGGATTTTAATGAAATTTGGTATTTGAGGATTTTTCGAGAATCTGTCGAGAAAATTCAAGTTTTGTTACAACCGAACAAGAATAAAGGTTACTTTACGTGAGGACCAATTACATTTTTTGTCACATCTCGCTCATTTCTTCTGGAAATGGGAAATGTTTCGGACGAAACATGTAGAGAAAATCAAAACACATATTTTGTACCGAGTAACTTCCTTTTCGAAAATCTTACCGCATATGAGATAATGTGGAAAAATATTGTAGAGCGGGGCAGGCTGCAGATGACAATATGGCGCGTATGCGTTGCATGCTGGATACCTAAGCCTACGAATTCACACAGTTAGGTTGTGTAATACTTACTTATTTCTGTTCCACTGTAACAACGGTTGCATGAACGCGCCTCAGTGTTACGTTATATGCGCATTGCCTGTCATGTTATAACTTAAATAAGGCTTCAGTTCACAATTCTCTCATCTAACAGAGTGTGTAGCGTTTTATGCATCCTTGCGTCGATTCTTTAGACCTGTTAAGTATTGTGTAGCTTCTTTAGCCTGTTTTTTTAAAATTTAAATACACTTAAAAATTCATAAGCCATACTACCACATGAACTTCATAGAAACCATTGTAGGATACAGACAGTGGCGTACCCAAGGATTTGGTTTGGAGGGAGGGGGGTTAAACAAATTCAGTTGAGGACAGAGGGTAGAGAGAACGGGGATCTGGGGGCGGTAGCCACCTAGTCAGGGGTTCTGGAGGCAGCTGTAATTTCGCACAAAAAATTTCATTTCATATAGTAAAATTTTCTTAATTTTTGGTACTTTAAGACTATTTATGATGACAACAAATTTATTTGTCATTACTAATGTAAAACAATTGCGAATCTAGGTAGTTTTAGAATTTTACTGCCTTTTTTCCGAACATCTTGATGTGTTGGTGTCCTAAATTCAGCGATTTTTAACAGTTTTCACAATCGGGTTGATTTTGGCACGATTTTGGAGGGCCTTCGGAATTTCTTGTGTTTGAACACCCCAAACCCCCGCTCGGTAGGCCACTGGATACAGAAGCGAAACGCGCTACGTTGTGCTAGATGCTTGTCGCATCTTTAAGGATACTCACACTGTTACTGTAGTAATGTGTGGGGCGTATGACTGTGCAATTATTGAACTTCAGACGTACGAGCACATATATAAATATACAATGATGTATCAGTCAAACACAACAAAACTTTATTATGTTTATTATTGTATTAAGGCAACATGTTTCGATTCTTATATAATCATCTTCAGGTCCTTTTAAGATACAGATACTTACTTAGCAATGTTTATAATGCGCTGTGGGATCCCAAACGCTTACATTCTTGATATAACTATGTATAAAATGCATGTGTCGTTATAAGGATCTGTATCTTAGAAGGGCCTGAAGTTGATTCTATAAGAATTGAAACATATTGCCCTAATACAGTAATAAATATAATAAAGTTTTTTTGTGTTTGATTGATACATCATTGTATATTTACATACGCGTTAAACACTTCGGGATGACAAACATTAAAAAGTACGAGCACTTACTTGCAATTTGGACAACATAACGTGCGGACATTTTATTAAACCAACGTGAAACTAATATATACTTATATCTGCATATATATTGAATATTCGTTTATTATGGGATGTTAGGCCGTACAACTGGATGTGTAGCTCTGCGTGACACACCCAGAGAGCCGGCGTCATATCCCAAAAGACTTAAAAGTTTCAGCAGCACTGCTGAGAGACCCTCAAGTTTCGCGTTATACAAGACATTACTCTAAGCATTTTCACAATGCGATGATGGAATGTGGATATACGATTGTAATGTCAACTTACTCTTCCCGTGTGGGCTTGGGCGTGTAGCTTCCCTTCTGTTCAGCAAGCTTGAGGGTCTTGATCACAGGGTAATTTACGTGGGAGGTCCCTGAAAGGCCCACGATCGACTACGACTGGCTGACACACTAATACTCACAAAATTGAGATTTCTTTCTTTAAATTTATATGTTAAATTGCACTGTCGTTTGCAAAATTGAAACGTGATTTTCGTTTAGTATAGTATAGTAATCAAAGGGTAAAATATAACGGTTGATATGAAGTGCCACGGAACTTGGACTAAACACACGTTAACTTTACATTGATCTATTTGTATAATATCACTGACAATTGAAACATTGCCGAAACTAGTATACTCGTAAGTTTGAATTTGCATGCGCACGACTCCAACGGTCCAAAACAGAGTGTCCGTCGCTTGCTGCTTCTGCACTGTCCAAACCAACCCCTCCCCCTGAATTTACTGAAATGATTCCATTGGTCGAAATTCCAATTTAGAAAACATCGTAGGTCGAATTTAATTTTTGGGGAAAGTCAGATCTCATTGGCTGCATTAATTCAAGCCAGTCAACATCAAACTTCCGTCAAACGAACATTTAGGGGTGTTGCCCACTGGCACTTCTTACTGAGTGAATTACGTCCTCAAAAGTGTCAAAGTCTCGGGTATCACTCAGAAACACCGAGATGCAAAACTGTTACCAACCGGACAGCTGATGGATGTTCTGCCCAGACTCAAGCTTTTGGATGTCTTAACGTCCCTCACATCCCTGCTGTTTTGCCTAGTTAGGTTTTTTACAGCCAAAGGAATTTACCTAAAGAAGCCCGTTCAGGTTTTGAACCAGAATCGTCGGTCCATTTCAGGACTTGAACCTGAAATGCCGGTAACTGTACGAAGTGCAGTATAAGAGGCATAACTGATCAATTCGCTACCATGCTAGCAAGCTGGTTAAATTATATTTAAAATAAACCTGTTTTGAATCGTATTTTGTCCAGCAGTCTAGTATTGCTACTTAGAATATGTTTCAACCAAAGGTTTAATAAGTCTTACAGGTATCTATTAGCCGGTCCCAGTGGCCGCGCGGTCTAAGGCGTAGGTCTACGGCCGCTCGCCTGTTGAGATTGTGGATTCGAATCCCACCGGGGGCATGGATGTCTGTCTGTTGTGAATGTTGTGTGTTGTCAGGTAGAGGTCTCTGCGACGAGCTGACCACTCGTCCAGAGGAGTCCTACCGACTATGGCGCGTCGTTGTGTGTGATCTAGAAACCTCGTGAATGAGGAGGCCATAGCCTGTTATGGGCTGCTCCGCCAAAAACAAAAAAAAACAGGTACCTATTACCTGTTGCATATTGTATAAAGAATGATACCCTACAATCACATTGCCCATAATCGTGCTGCATTATACGTAAAGAGAATGAAGATAGTTCGGTGTCGAATTGTATATATTAGTTTTTAATGCAGACGCTGGCCTGGGGTATAAGCCACCTGGGTTTTTTTTCTTGACAAGAACGAGTTTCAGTTCCAAAACTAAATACAGTCCGTTTAAATGATAACGTGCACCTGTTTGTTGTCACCGATCGCAGTGACCTCACCACGGGCCGCAACACCGGATTTGCAGGTTTTATCACGGGTTCTATGACAAATGGAAGATCCTAATCGGAGATAGGTCGCGGAGAAAATGTTTTTATGCCAAAAAAATTCCAGTATAATTTACTGGTCATTTTACCTGTTCCTTCACTCTACTGTTAATCTGCTATATGGCTCAAACCGCACATGCAAGAACAGAACACACTTTTTATCTATCACAGTAATATCTCTTTCTTGTAATATTATCTCACATAGTTACTGTGTGGTATACATTCTCTCCAAATAAGCAGCGCTACCCTAAATTAGATTAAAGTTCAGAAGAAGGCATGCTCTGTAGACCTCTGGAACTGAACGTCGTAACAGTCCTGATGATTTCCCATAGGTTTCATAGAAGGAAAATGGATCGTAGGTTATCCTTAGAGATAGGAAGAAAGACAGACACAGTCTCTGGTTTTCAACCCGCCGCACATCCAACATGTTACTTCTTTCTTATATAACGGTTTTAAGAAATGCTCCAAATGGGCCCAGCTTGCTGAAGTACAAAGGTGTGTACTTCTATCACAGTTTTCTCGATTTCAAAGTCAGTGATCTGTCTTTCTGAGAAACGAAGGAAGAGTGATAAGAATTTTTATCTGAAGAGACTGCTTGCAAGTATACTTCCGGAATTCGGAAACTCTAGCTCCAGATTGAATTTTACTCCACCGCCACCAAGGGACATAAGAGGGAAGGTGGAACATTTTTATTTACAGGTGAAATGAAAGGAACAAAATGGGCTGTTCATCTTTGTACGTGTTCCCCTAAGGCTGTTTAATATAGGAAATTTATACAAGACGGGAGAAATATAGTAAGTACTTTCTGTAATAAAATTTATAAACAAAAGTGAATCTAATTGTAGTCTGAAGTATAAAAAAGAATATACGGTATCTGATTTTTATTGTAATAACAGAAAATATAAGAGAATGCCAAAGTAAATAGACTAGATCTGGCTTCCATTGTTTTCCGAGAAAGTTTAATTAAGTGATCAGAAAGTAAATGTAAAAAAACATGGCAATGTTGTAATTGTGGCGAGGGATCCAGCGGGGCAACATTAAACTTCCTTCTGGTTAGCAAAAAGAGAATTCGTTACGTCTAAAAGTACCGTACATTTAGAGCAGTTTTGCAGTTCTGCAGTAGTTACATTACATGTAAAAATTGCGTAGTTAATTTCGAGCTATTCAACGATGCTATAGCCATGTTAGTTTACACGTCACTAACAAGTTCAAGGGCTTTTCCCTTCTTCTCAAAACGCAAGCATCACACTAAATACATAAGACGTTCGGAAACTACTTCTCTCTTCCTCAGGTTCGTTCACCAACGTCGTGTGTTTGTGTGTGTGTGTGTGTGTGTGCGTGCAGTGTGATTTATGTGTTTTTAAGACAATGGAAAAAATCCTTCTACCTACTACAAGTTGCCCTATTTTCAAGGAATTCCGTGGTGTATGTTTGTTGACGTGAGGAAAATTTTTTAAGCCCTTTAACACAGTGCATACAGTTCTGAAGAAGTGGCTGTCTGTAGCCACTGGCAGTTTAATTGACTCCGGTGTCCGTCTCTGTACGAAGACAATCTTTTGAGGGTCTGTCAGAGGCTAGAAGGCACCTTTGTTTCCCTGATTGAAGGCAACAGGTGAGTCCTGTTTTCGAATTTGTGAAGTTGAATTCCATTCCCCAGTACTTAAATTTGATCGTTCCCCACTCCGCACCTTGCATGTCGTTCCTCGCCCCTTTCTGGCTCCTCTTTGAGGTATTTTGATGACTTAATTTCACTAAATAAAATCCGTCGTATTCAGTAAATAAAAATCGGTGATAAAAATTATGTAATGTAAGTAAAAGGTAAAGCAGTCCCATTTACAGGCCTAGAGTGGCCCAGAGGGTTCCAGGAATATAAGGTTCCCAGATTTCATGACAACGACACAGGATGGTGGTAATGTTGTCAGCCTTACGCACCAGCTGCCTTTACACCCAGAAAATACTCCTGGTACTCATTTCTGTTAGAGCCTGAGTCGACCCCAGGACCGTAGTGTGATCGGAAGGATTTTATGTCAATGACAAATTCCAATGACACCAGCTGGGATCGAACCAGCGACCTTCCGATTTGTAATACAGCACCTTAACCACGTGCCACCGCGGTCCTCATGCAATGTAAGTATTAAAGTGAAAACAAATGAGGGATGCGGGATAGAAAAAAATATAGATGCTTCACGAAATTAATGTAGATTAAACGATGAGACAAGACGAATTGCGACGAAGGAAAAGAAGATGAGCAACAAACGATATGAAAATGGAAGGTGATTCATTAACTAAAGATTACATAGCTGCAAGATTTAGATGAATAAGTAAAGTAATAAAAGTGGAATAATGTATGAGACCTGGAAAGAAATATGTAAATTTCGTCCGCATAACCTCGGAGAAGATACATAATTATTCTGATGGTACAGTTAACCTATATTCTTCTCATACCGATTCTGAAAGAATCACTGTGTTATTTCGTATTCTGTCTTGCTACATTCCACTTCATGAAATATCGTATTTAAAATATGGAAAAGGAACATTGATGTGGGTCAAAGAAGATAGTAAATTTTCATCGTTTGCTGAATGCATATGTCAAGAGTTGGTGATCAATCATAGATAAGCGATGTGGATGTTGCTTCCAACAAATATGGTTGTCCATACAAATAGTGTAGCCTACCATCCGGTTTGATGGTTTGGAAGTATGTTTTTCATCTCCCGCACATTAGAAGGCTGTGAGTTTGGATACCAGGGAGGCGGGGGAAAAGGAATATCTTGGGGGGAAGTTTTGTGATTTCTATGAAATGGAGAGTCAAGTCTTGAGTCACGACATGATGAGAGTATTCCGAAGAGAGAAGCGGAAGATGTGAGGCAAGCTTTCCGTTACACGTGTAAAGACGGCTTCCCCGTAACCCCGTGTAATGTAATACGATCTCCCCAGGACGGCCGTCGTCACAAGAAAACAGATCACCATCCCCTTCTTCTCTCTAGGGGGTTCATGTTCTAGACCTGTGTAAGACGTGGGTGCCTGTTTTATGTACCGACTTCTCGTAAAGGGTGGAAAACTTTTCGATGCCGATATCCGTGTTCCTGCACAGTGAAGGTATTCAGCAGCCGCGTAGATCGTAGTGTATACTTGTAGCATGTGCTTTGTAGAAAATGAATTAGGTTGCTTATTTTGATTGGTAAACTCCCTATTTTTTTTCCCCGATATTCCAGTCAGCTATAATACAATAACCTCAAAAATCTTACTTCGCACTTACTTTAATTCTGCAATTATGGTTTAAATGTAATTTCCTTGTGTAACGAACTTCTAAATATTTATTGTGTAATACAGGTTTGTCACATGAGCTTGGAAACAATGAAAGATGAGGATGAACATATAACATATATGGATAGATGACAAACTCATGCGAAAGTTGAGTCCGAAAACTTTGTGAGAATGAACAACTTGAGGTGGGAGGGTGGGGGGGGGGTCCTATTGATAATATCGATACGGATATGAAAGAAAACGGTGCGTGAGGATTTAGACAGGAAGGGTCGAACTGCAAGCTGCTGTTGACATAGTGAAAAAAGAGCAGTCCTGTCTTTAACATGTGACGCCGTGTAGTTTGGTAGCTAGTTACTAATGTTGAGGACACAGCGTCGTAAGCCAGAAACAATCTTCACAACCTTCGCCATGATAACCTCCTCTCTCACGTGGTAATAATCTTCCACGTTGGCATGAAACGCGAGCAGTTTCTTGTGCAGTGAGCAACTGTTGATTTGTACAGAAGGACCGAACGTCATGGAGCTAGCAGTGAGTAATCATTACATAAAATGCTTATTCAAGGGTGATTATGTTCACCTCTTCTCACGTTAGTATAGCTTACAAAGAGTAAAAAAACACATAATTCATTACAAATAAGACTTTAAATTTCAGATCATAACACATTGATAGTGCCTAATTACTAGAAAGAAAATTGTTTCATTCTTAAAATTTCAAGTGTGTTATGTGGTCACAGGGAGGACCACGACAGCATAGTCCGTGTAGCGACATGCTACGGGCTGGGCGGTCCGGGGGATCGAGTCCCGGTGTGTAGGGGAAATTTTCTGTACCCATCCAGACTGCCTTTCGAGCCCACACAGCCTCCTGTATAGTGGGTACCGGGTCGATTTTCCCGGAGTTAAAGCGGCCGGGGCGTAGCGTTGGCCACCCAACCCCATCTAGCGCCGAAGTTAAAGAAAGAGCAGAGCTCATCTTAGCCTTCAGGGCCTGTTTGACATTCAGGGGACCATGCGTCGTGATATATTCTTATAATAAAACCAACGATATGCATTAATTTCTCAAATTTATTTTTGGAATAGAACTCTACATGTTTCGGGCAGATTTTGCGTCCATCATCAGGACTCTAGTACTGTATACACAGCAACAGGTATATGTCATACAGGTTATGCTGACTGCTTGCAAGCCGGATCAGGATGGATCCATCCTGATCCGGCTAGCAAGCAGTCAGCATAACCTGTATGACATACATCTATTGCTCTGTATTCAGTACTAGACTCCTGATGATGGACAGAAAACCTGTCCGAAACATGTAGAGTTCTACTCCAAAAATGAATTTGAGAAATTAGTGCATCTCGTTCGTTTTATTATAAGAAACTTCAGGGCCTTGTATAGAGTGAACTTTGCCTTTTCCTTTCATCTATTTATAGGAAGAATAAATGTAGCCAGCATATATACTCTAATGATAAAAAATGACATATCTCAGCTCCAGCGAGCGAGTTGTATCCGTAGGACATGCAGTATGTATTGATTAATGGCGAATAATTCATGCGTACGTGTATGCTAAATTTAATATATGATTCGTTACTTGGTTTCCTCTGCACCTAGACACATAGGTGGCCTTCAGAATTCCTGAAAATTAAATTTCTCCCCCAAAACAAGGTATCCCGTTTCTACGTAACTGACCATATTAATCACTAGTCTATATGGTATTTATCTTAGCCGATGTTATTACTATACTTCAAATTAGTTTTTGCACTGCTGAATACAGTAGCGTAGATATGCACAAATCCCTGGCGCCAGGTCACCATGGAGACTAGATTTCTTACGGTGGCCGGTAATATTTGTTATTCTTTGGTGTGAAACTTGTGGGCCGGGTAGTTCAGCCGGTATAGCGACTGACTACGGGTTGGACGGTCCGGGATCGAATCCCGGTGTGGACGAGATTTATCGCTCGTCCAAACCGACCCTGGGGCCCATCCAGCCTCCTGTAAAATGGGTACCGGGTCTTTCCCAGGGATAAAGTGCGGCCGGGGCGTGCTGCTGACCACACACCCCCTTCTAGTGCCGCGGT
>Ga0123354_10017043_pt1 | contig 11382 bp, 6 predicted proteins | sample TergutLab28metaG_2_FD_97872 | JGI IMG/M metagenome (GOLD analysis project Ga0123354, IMG submission 97872) | Labiotermes labralis P4 segment gut microbial communities from Petit-Saut dam, French Guiana - Lab288 P4 | ecosystem: Host-associated > Arthropoda: Insects > Digestive system > Gut ... | reverse complement strand
TTGTATTTTAAAGAAAGAAGAAAAGAAGGTTTGTTTTAAGGGTGGGGGGAGGAAAAAATTTTTTGTTGTTTTGGGGGGGTGGTTTGGGGAAGGGGGGGGGGGGGGGGGGGGGGGGGGGGGGGGGGGGGGGAGGAATATGGAGGAGAGTGCCGAAGTGTTGGGCTCGAGGGAAAGGTGGAGGCAGTTGATCTGTGGGACTTTTCCATGGTGTGGGTGTAGGTGGAGGTGAGCCGTCAGCTTCGTGCCTCTTTTGTCGAACTTACGGGATAGGAGCGTCCGGCACTTATTGGATGCAAGGGTACTTGGCCGGCGGCAAAGAGGAAAGTTTCCGCCCTTTTTATTATTCATTCTGTGCATTGGTAATGACTGATTTATAATAATTCACCAACAGATGCTCAGTCTTTGTATTTGCACAGTTATTACATTAAAACATTAAAATGTCCTAGGTGTTTCGATTCCTGTTGGATCATCATTAGGGAGTCCGTTTATCAAATGATACTGTATAATACATTAAATAACTGATCTATAAATTGTTAATTCCTGATTAATTTTATGTCAAGTAGAAGACTTGAGAAGTAAATTGTAGGTTACTCCGTGCAGGACAGACGTATATAAAGGAATGTGGAACGTTGTAACACAGTGTTTCGGAAAAGCTTGTGTTTGCGACGAAAGCTGGCTGCCTTTGCTGCGAATCGAACCTAGGTCGTACAGCCGGACGTTAGCCATTATACTGACTTTTTTGAAAGCCGTGTGGTAATTATGTGTACCACCTACAACTACATAACGAAGCTCATTTTTTCCATTCAATGTTCTTACGTATCGTGTGATTCCCCAAACAAACCGCGAGTCCTGTCCTCAGCAACATTAGCGTTTGGTCTTCATAATGGAGGTGGAGCGCATTCTTTGTGAGGTAGGGAATGAATTTTTATGTCATTTATATCGGGTTCCACAAATTATCCAAAAGTTTTGGAACCTTCTCCGATTTATAGGGCCTAGAGTGGAGACATGAAGCAAATTCCATACTGACGACCCACAATTCTGTAGTGATCTGTGAACCTCGCTGTTTTCTGGCGCTTTGTGCTCGGTGCATGTGAACTGATACACATTTTTAATGCAAGACAACAATGCAGTAATTATACTGCAGATTATAGGCGCCATCACCCCATATTCAGTCACCCGGCCGACGAGGTACTCCTGATTTAGATAAATTTTAGATTTTGGAGGTTTAGAATGACCCTGAGTAAGAAAATGGTTTGGACGAGGGAGATGCTACTTATTTACCCGGAATAGTTATAAGCAAGTCGATCCCGGTGCGGTCTAAGTCGTAAGTCTGAAGCCGGTCGATTGCTGGGATTTCAGGTTGGGATCCCGCTGAAGACATGGAAGTTCGTCTCTTGTGTTTGTTGTATGTTGTGGCCTCTGCGACGAGCTGATCACTCGTCCAGAGGAGTGCTACCGTGTGTGTGTGTGTGTGTGTGTGTGTAATTGCATGTGATCTAGAAACCTCAAAAAGAGGCGGCTTAGGCCAAAGTTGGGCTGCTGCGTCGCAGAAGAAGAAAAAGATATAAAACAAAACCAATACAGACATTAGTGAGGCTGGCCAATGGATGGGCGGTAACCTGAACCCAACATACTTCCTCATCACGACCCAGGAATGCTGTTATACAGGGTGTCCCAGGAGGAATGTACCAGACGTCGGGAGGGTGTTCTTTATGTTAAAGTATACCGATATAACCCAAAACACCTATACCCAAAGTTGAACGGTTACGGAGATAATGGCCAGAGAAAAGTGGGGGCTTCTTGCGGTTCTAAATACTGCAACCTGCACAGCTGATACGTCACGTGACAATGCTAGCGGCCTTGCAATGTTCACTGTGCCTGCGTGACGCTTTGCGCAGTCAGCCATGTTACGTCACCGCGGGGCTTTCTCATGTATAGTGCTTGTAACCCTAAGGACAACTATGACATGAGTGGGAGTGTTTTTTTAGTTCAATTTAATGGCTTTATGTCACTCACATGTTAGTTTGATGTTAAGTACAGATATTAACATTACAGAAACCACATATTCTTGCCAGTTTTAATATGTATTTGGTAATCAATAAGTGTGTAACAGCTGTCAAAGTTTCAAACTTCTCTAGCCATTAACTCCGTAACCGTTCAACTTTGGACATACGTGTTTTGGGTTATATCGGTATACTTTAACATAAGGAACACCCTCCCGAAGTCTGGCATATTCCTCCTGGGACACCTTGTATATAGCACCACTTGTTCTGCCGTGCCAAATTGTATATCGTAGCGGTCAGAGATTCAGTACAATGTACTGGTAGAGCGTGATACGTTTAACGCTTTAATCGTGTTTACTGGTCGTTGGATATGACAGCCGTTGTTGATGATGTGATATTGAAAGGGAAGTTCTCGACGTCCATGTTGGATTCGAACTCCCGAAGTTTTGGTACGGAATCAGTAGTTGAGAACTAGTGGAGCCGCCTAGTCCGTTGTAAAGCACAAGTGATTAAGGTTATAGTATTTTTTATTGTGACATCTTGTGGTCTGGTAGATAGGTACCAACGCTCGGAAGAATTTACTGCCTCTGCCTTTCAGTTTGCTATCCAAAAATGTAAAGATCACGATACACAGAACTATAATTTTGCGTGTTGTTTTGTATGGGTGCGAAACTTGGTCCGTAAATTTGAGGGTGAAACGTAGGCTGAATGTGTTCGAGAATAGGATGTTGAGGAAAGTATTTAGGGGTGTGCTAACAGGGGAGTGGTGAAGGCTTAATGATCTGTACTCCTCACCAAATATTATTCGGGTGATCAAATAAAGAAGAATAGGATTGGCGGGGCATATAGCACGTTATGGGGGAAGAGTAGAGGTGCCTACAGGGCCGTGGTGGGGAAACGTGATTGAAAGACCCACGTATAGATGGAAGGATAATATTAAATTGATCTTCAAGACGTGGAATGGGGTGGCGTGGCCTGGACTGCTCTAGCTCAGGGTAGGGATAATTGTGGGGCGCTTGCGAATGCGTTAATGAACCTTAGGGTTCCATAAAATGCGGATAATTTCGTGACAAGCTGAGAGCCTGTTCGCTTCTCACAAAGGACTGTGCTCCATGGAGTTAGTCTTCCAGGAAGATGACATCTCATACTTTAAAAATGGAGGCAGTAAGATGTTCCGACATGTTTGGTAGCTATTCCCAAACTACACGGCGTCACATCTTAGAAGGCAGTAATTTTAATATTTATTTCCCTCCACAGAAACCTCAGATCTCCTGTAATTGTCAGAAAGTCTGGCTCGATTTAGTTAACACTCCTCGTTTGCAAGCTCTTTCATAAAACACTGAATACTGGTTGGAGATTTTTATGTGCCCAAGATAGGAAGCAACAAGTCAGGCGCCTACGCTTGACGTAACATTGAGACGTGTTCTTGTAACCAGTGTTGTCGTGGAAGAGCAATAGCCTAAGTATTAAATATTATGTGTCTGTGTTTGCATTCTTGCCTTAGTTATTCGGCACGCAAAGCGCATGCGCCATATTGTATTGTCATCTGTGGCCTTTCTAGCTGAACCATATTTTTCCACATTATCTCATAAACGGCACAATTTTCGGAAAAAAATTATTGGTCATGAAATATGTATTTTGATTTTCTCTACAACTACTGTTTCAGACTGTCTCATTCTAAGACGAACTGAGCGAGATGCTATTGTAGTGTATGTCGGAATGGGGCTGGACTTCCACCAAATCATTTATGGACAAATACTACAGGTTAAGATTCGTATAGCGTTTCGCTGGGTAGTTTTATGCTGCCACCAATCAGATTACTTAACCGATAAAAAGAACTCCAAGACAATATAATAAAATCGTCTTACTATATATTCTAAGTTACTACGTTCACAATATATACAGTTGGAATGAAGAAATAAGCTCTCAAATAGATTCGTAAGTGCTAAAAGTTAGTTTGCTTGAATATAAACCAAATTACACGAATTTAGAATTTAGAATAATTAAATACGAATTCGATCCAAATGTACGCAACTCAATTAAGTCGGAATTTCCAAAACAATCAGCACGGCTTACCTGGTAAAATTAGCAGACTGAAGATCATTGCAAGTTTCACAACCAAACTGTGTACTGCCTTCACTTATAATCTTCTACACCAACTCAGGATACGTAACTGCAGTAACAATGTACGTAGACGTTGCGTATTGAATGCGTATTGAGAGGTCTTTACCGTGCTAATGGGTTTATATAAAGGCGAGGCGTAACGTCAGCTATTCTAGAAAGTTTAGCGAACTGTCACGCCACTTTTAGCCGTGCGATGCCTGTAAGTCCAATGAACGGCATCGGTATTTGCTGAATAAATGAAAGTGCGTGGCAGTCGCTTTCTGCCTGTCCGTAACAAATAAAATTTCTATTACAAGTTTAAAACCAAATGTTAATTAAATATACATGACACTATCACAGAAGTCCACAGGTTTCCATATAAAGTACCCGTAGTACCCGTTATTCTTGTGGTATTTTAATGAAACTTTAATTTTCTCGACAGATTTTCGAAAAGTACTCAATTATCAAATTTCATGAAAATCCGTCCAGTGTGGGCCGGGTTGTTTCATGCGGAGAGACGCGCAGACAGACGGACGAATTGTCATGACGAAGCTAATATTCGGTCTTCGCAGTTTTTCGATCACGCCTAGAAATGACATTACTGACGTAGTTTACACAACTCGTGTGTACAGCCTGTGTTTGCCATACGCCTATACATTTATTGAGAAGGTCAAGCAGTTTTTAATTGGATTACAGTCACGTAATTTGTTATTCAGATGAAAGGAACAGTTAAGTAGCCTTGGTAGTGTAACTGACCCGGTACAATCGGACGTGTGACCGAAAATTACGGTCCCTGTGACCAATTCCCTTTTCCGTGTCAGGTGTTAAGGCAATGTAGTTTCTTTTTTCGTGTTAAAATGTTGCTGGGGAAGCATAACTGAATATTAATACTGTAGTCACTTCTAACTTTTGTTTGCGTTGGGCTCTTATGTAGGTCACCACACACAACGACACCGTTAATTGACTGACGTATCACCAACGCATCGCCGCCGCCGCCACCTCCACCACCACCTCCACCACCACCACCACCACCACCACCACCAAATTATCGTCACTCACCAGCAACCAACACTACAACCAAACTTCCTCTACCACCGCCACCACTAAGAACAAGTCATTCATGGGTTTTCTGCATCTTTTCTGCCATCTTCCCCTGTTTCAGTTGTCATCTTGTAATGACTTCTGAGGATAAGGAATAATTCGAGGGCACGGTGTTTCCCATAAACAAGGTAAAGGGACATACAGCCAATCGCTGCAGTAATTGTATTCATGGCATATATTAATTTGCAGGTTTCATTGTATGTGAAGTGCCAGTCGTAATGTTGAAAACGAATCTCGATTTTTTTAAATCGCGTGGCTGGTTGTATAAGGCTTATTTTCAGCAACCCATTGTTATTTAATACAGAGGTATCATGACAGATTTGTCCATAATTAATAAGCTCCATTGACGAGCCCTTTTTTAAGAAGCTACTATTTCGAGTTTACTTTATTCTTTTGAAAATTTCAGTGCATCAAAACGCAGTTATACGGCCTGTGGTTTTCGCTTGGGATGATTTGTTTAGATCAAGAGCTATTTCTTGCGGCCCTTTCTGGCTTTTGTTTATGTCATAAACGTCAAGCTGTCGTATCTTTGGACGTTTCTCTTAAAAGGCGAGTTAGCTTTTTTTTTTATACTGCTGCCATAAATGGCGAGATTTTTAGATGTCGCCTGTTTCGTAGGCCTAATTTGTACCTCACCGTAAACACTACCCATTATTCAGGCCAGTCTCATAAATGTTACGTACGCCTTCATTTAAAGCGTCTGTTATTTTTGTCTGATTTTAGAAAAAGTTGATATGGCTGGGCACACTTTTTTTTTTAACTTTACAAGTTTGAAACTTCACGAAATTCATCCGGTCGGAGCCGCGCTCGTCCATCGGAGGTTATAACGAAGCTAATATTCGCATTTTGCAACTGCTGTGTGAACGCGCCAGTCATTTTTAGCTAGTCAAGAAATGTCACTTCCGTTTGTGACGGTTTATTTCTGTCACCTGCAAGAACCTCCCACTGGACATAAACCTAGACCACCTGAATTCCCTCCACAATCTCAGACCCCCACTTCCCCAGAATCCCATTTCATGTTATTCTGCGACCTATGGCAAGGTCTCTCCATCGTGCATGTTATCTGATCAAATTATTTTATCCGTTTCCCGTCTGTGCCATATATGATACATCCCCCACTTGATCTTTCACCCTAATAATGAAAGTTCTGGTCCCGGAAGGACATCAGAGACACAGGAAGGGAACATTGCCATTGTCATAAACACATTCATTCGTCATTACCATTGTTGCGACAATAACATTTTAAAAATACTATTTATAAAACCGGCAAAAGTAAATGCGTTGAAGAGGCAACATTTCGTACTTACGTGTATATTCAGGGTGTGACCGGACAGCATGGATTTCCTCCGTCGTTCATGACGATTTCCTTTCATCTCCTTGTCGTTTCAGTGTTCTTGATTCTTCCACATTGTTCAGTATCATATAATCTGTGGAGCTGAAAAAACATAAATAACTAAATAATCATTAATATTATGGGTGGACTCTTTATGAGTGGAATCTTGTAGCTGCTATAAGCTTACACACTTTAGTCCGCATACAACCTAAGCCTTACATTCCTGGACGTTGTAGTTTGGAACGATCTGAGGATGTGCGTTGTGCGTCACCCGTTGAGCTGTAGCGTGGAAAGCAGTACAATATGTCATGGTACTTGGACTTGGTTTGAGAAGTACAGAACATATCACATCAGCTGTCTCATAAACTAGTCATGAACTTAAAAAAGGAGAGTTTTATTCATTAACCTAATAAAATTCAAACTCTTGGTGGTGTAAAGTGCAAGAGTTACTTGAGGAACGAATGCTCCAATGTAGGCGAACCGACGACGTAGACATTTGAGTGTCGAGAGTCCCGTGAAGGCGTAGGATGGGCGGTTGTGAATTCTTGATGCACTTTGTTTTCTTTATAATTTCCTGTATTCGGCACGGTTTGTTTCCGAAACAAGAAGTACCTAATTTCATAGAGTTGCTTGGGGTCTCCAAACCGAATATGTAAAATTTTAATCAGTTTGCTTCCCAAAAATTCTCTTTCACAGGATTTATGCCGTTTAATTTACTGAGTCCCATACAGAAACGAGAGATGAATAATTACTGCACGAAATCCACGCGTCTTTCGAGTGTCTGTCGCTAGGACAGCACACTGTCTACAGCCAGATGAATGAAGAGATGAAATTTGGGGCGGACAAACGCAACGACTGTTTCAGAGAAACGAGTCTTCTACACACCACTAGAGGTGACGATGTCCAACCAGCGCGCAATGAACAGAGTCGTCGGGGATGTCCAGAGCACCCTAGTAAGCGGAATTCGTTTTGTTAACCCAACAATAGAAAACGTTTAAGTCGAGGGTGAGCTACTGGGGCTTCAGGAATGCGACCGATATGACATGTAGTACATCGTATGGGATGCGGCCGATCTAAAATGGATTACAAGGTTACCAGCACACCTGATAAGAAGCCACTACCACGGAAATTGTTGGCAGGTAATCAGTTGGCTGAAATCCTTGCAGTCTTTGTAGATGGTAGGGATAGCTGTATGTCGAGGACTCGCTACCCTGTGTCCTGTGGCACTCACTCATGTGTGGCTATTCTCCTTGTGCTCGTCTCTGAATTTGCAGAGTTTACATCACGGTTTCTCAGTTTTCGTTGGGTCATTAACAATGTTCGTGATGGCCCACACCGTTCTTGCCGCAATTAAATGTACCATTTTCTATGAGCCATCTGTCACTGGCGGAAAAAGTTTTTCCGTCTGGAATTCGAAGATGCGGGAAGTGGTTTGGTGCATGCGACGTTCTTCATTTTCGTTGCCAGAAAATCGGCCAAACATCATTCAGCATGTACTAAGTGTAGCTACTCGGCCGTATCACAAATGTGACGCTTTGCGCGGAGCAGGCTGATGTATCCGTTGACACTGCGAAGGTTACTGCGTTGAAACACAAGGTGGACACTCTGATAATCTTTCGTGATCTTCTGGGGTCCGTAACTCGGAAGTCTTGCTACAGAAGACCTCTATTCGAGTAAAATTTGTTTCCATTGTATTGGGACGTAGATTCATCCCGTGGAATTTAGCCGTTCGTATTTCGTTCGTCCTGTAAACTTTCGTGTGAATCAGAAAGAGCCCGTTGAAAATAACAAGAGCATTGTGTGACTTCAAGTAACGCCTCTGATGCCGTTTGGTTTTGTAACAGTTGCAGATGAAGTTCTGAGGGTTCGATTCCCGATGGGGTCACTGGAATTTTTCATTGACATAGTCCTTCCGGCCTTACTGTGGCCCTGGGGTCGAATCAGCCAGTAACAGAAATGAGTACCAGGAATATTTCCTGGGGAATAAAGGCGGCCGGTGCGTAGGGCTGACAGCCTTACCATCTTCATGTGCCAGTTGTCTAGATATCTTGGTGCCTCAGCCTCTTGGAAACCTATGGGTCTGTAATATGCCTGAACAGGGATTGCTTTGCTTTGCACGTGAAATTCACACCTTACACGTTATTCATGACGTATGGGGTTGTCAATAACTGTCGAAAGTTTGGGGCATATCTTTACCGAATGAATTTACACAAATACAGCAGTTTATGCTAAAACGCGATAGTTGATTTCTTGAGGGACGTCGCGTCTCAAAGAAGATGGATTCAGACAGCAACGGATGATTCCATGAAGGTACCAGGCATAAGAGAGTAGAAAAAAGAAGCACTAGAAAAACAGGTGTGTAGAGGAGGCCGGGGCGCGATAAGAAGAAAAAGAATAAGAGACCGGGTTATAGAAAATCGCGTAAAAATGGTAGGGCATATGGAAGAAATAGGACACACTGGTCGCTGAAATGGCGTAATAGCCAGCATGCTTATGTGGAAGTAAACTTTATACAAACAGCGTTCATCTGTTAATCGCGTTATAGCGAATTCGCGTTAACGAAATACGCGTAATAGCAGAACTGACTCTAATGGAAATATTACAAGCGAACACAAGGCCAGTGTAGCAGATAAGCCGGATAGTGCTCAGTGCCTTGTGGTTCTTCGAAACTATGTTTAATAAGCAATCTTAACATGGTTTGGCTCCTGATCGAAGTCCGCAGTCTCTAAATGACTGTGTTGTTCGAACTGTCTCATACACCCATTATGTCTTTTGTTATTGATTAAACATTTCCTGGAAGGAGTACCAGCATGTGTTACCTGCAGTTTTACCCTGCATATACGTTCTGTATTAAACGTAATAACGGTTATGCCAGTTATGGACGGCCATTCTATACTGTTGAAATAGTTGACTTTTATCTACCCTCTCTTTCTTCCCTTTACATTTTGAAGGAATGAATTTTATTTGGAAAATGATATAAACTGTACAGAAGGTGCATTTAAGAAATTCTTCATAGTCTCAGGTAATTCACGGTGCCATAGTCGGCTTCGATAGATCTCCTGCATATTTCTGAATGACAAAACTGACAAGAAGATAATGGATACATAACACACGAACATACGTAGACAACGCGATTGAAAAATTCCGACAAAGTCAGCACAAATGAACCCAGGAAGTCTGAGATTCTCATACTGGCCGCTATGAATATTGCTGTCCTATTGGGTGTGATGCCGTGTAGTCTGGTAGAAGGGTACCGACGTTTAATTAAGAGGGCCATGATCTGTACTGTACTGTGATTACAGAGGCAGTAGGTTTTACTTTAGTTAATCTTCTACCTCATCTGCTACGATAGTTGAGGCGCCGAGTTCGTTTTTAACGTCATTACACTTCTACATTCATCTGCCCCGATGACTGAGGCAGCAAGCTCTCCTGAAACGTCAGTATACATCTGCAGTCATCTGTAGTGATGATGGAAGCAGCAAGTTGCTTTGAAACGTCCGTACACTGTAGCACTTATCTGCCGTGATGATGGAAGCAGCAAGTTGCTTTGAAACGTTCGTACACTGTAGCACTCATCTGCCATGATGATGGAAGCAGCAAGTTGCTTTGAAACGTCCGTACACTGTAGCACTCATCTACCGTGATGATGGAAGCAGCAAGTTGCTTTGAAACGTCCGTACACTGTAGCACTCATCTGCCGTGATGATGGAAGCAGCAAGTTGCTTTGAAACGTCCGTACAATGTAGCACTCATCTGCCGTGATGATGGAAGCAGCAAGTTGCTTTGAAACGTCCGTACACTATAGCACTCATCTACCGTGATGATGGAAGCAGCAAGTTACACTGAAACGTCGTTCCGCCAGCTGCACATGTTTTGTTTTGCCAGCTCCACAGTGAAATGAACGCATTACAACTTCGCTGTAATTAAATAACTTTCGATTCTCTTCGGAAATAATTAGAAGAAAATTAATTTCTGTAAGGAGTGTCATTAGTGGTAATTATGACTAATGGCAGTTCGACGCGGCAACGGACTGGTCGTTGGACAATTGTAGGCGCTCTCTCCTTTTTGACTTCGTTAGTTTGCCTGAAGCGACTGAAACTCATCTTGTTCGTGTGTTTCTTGATTCCAGTCTAGAAGAGAAGCAGGTGAAGTTGATTGAAACACGTTTCTGCAACCAGTATAGTTTAAAAACAGAACCGTGCTGTTTACAGATTTACATTAATGGTCTTCTGGCCGATAAGACATAAGTCAATTAAATTTTAGCGTAAAGACTGTTCCTTGCTCTTGTTTGCTGAAAAGTATGATTTTTTTTTTTGTATAAAGAAATAGGCCAATGTAATGGGTACGCGGTGGCGCAGTAGGTTGAGGCACTGAGCTACAAGCTACAATATGGTGGGCTTGATTCCTTTTGGGGGCAATGGGATTTTTCATTGGCTTAATCCTATAGGACTCAGCCTCTAACAGAAAGGCTAACCAGGAGTATCTTCCGAAGGGTAAAGACGGTCGTTGCGTAGAGCTGACAACCTTGCCACCTTCACGAAACGAATGTCAAGAACTTCTGGGAGTCTCAACCTCCTAGAGCCCTCAAAGCCTGTCCTGCCATGTGTAGGGATTGCTTTACCAAGAGGTCAGTGTTATGATTTGCTACCAAAGTCAGTTTAGTTTGAACATTTTTGACACGATAGAAGCAACGCACTGCTCGAAATGGAAAATTTTAACAACCGAACACCCTCCCCCCCCCCGCCCCCCCTCCCAAAAACAACAAAAAAAAAATAAATATCATTTTCTTAACAAATTACACATTAATTTTAAACAATTTAATAAATTTTCTATTAATATTTA
>Ga0123354_10017042_pt1 | contig 11383 bp, 8 predicted proteins | sample TergutLab28metaG_2_FD_97872 | JGI IMG/M metagenome (GOLD analysis project Ga0123354, IMG submission 97872) | Labiotermes labralis P4 segment gut microbial communities from Petit-Saut dam, French Guiana - Lab288 P4 | ecosystem: Host-associated > Arthropoda: Insects > Digestive system > Gut ... | reverse complement strand
TATATATATATATATATATATATATATATATATAATGCAGAAATTCCAAAAGTAGCAGTAAAAAACTGAACCTTAGTCACACATTAGACACAGACGATCATTTTACGTGTCATCTTACTGGTCAGAAATATTGCCCCTTACATTGAATTCAGTTGATTTAGGTTACGTGAGATAAACCGGAAGGAAGAACATAGACAGGAGGCCCCTAAGAACATGATTTTGGTGAGTCATATGGACGTAAGAGTGACAAAGACTTGAAAAAAAAAAGCATAATGCCCAGCTTCGTACATCGTACCTACCAAAAGGAGGAATTCATTAGATCTAAGTTACTTTTTTTACAGGTAAACGGTAATTTTGTCTCTTGTTTTGTGCGCGCATGAAAAATTGTTTCTCACGTTCAAGGAACAGTACAGAGCGAGGATGTATGAAGACAAGACACTGACGAGGTACTGGGATCAAAGACGGAGAATGCTGCAGGAAACCAAAGAAAGACAAAAGACAAAATTATTCCTTTGCATGCCATGAAGGGCACATAGAGGAAGAAGAGGTATAATTCCTTCCATACATAACCTCTGCTCTGCGTGGAGGCGAGTGGTCAATATCAGGCCGCGGGCGCTCTTTACCGCCTGGGAAAGACCCCCCCCCCCCCCCCCCCCCCGGTCCTATCCATTAAATATTCCCACAACACGGAAACTTCAATGTTAAATCAAGGAGTAAATTAGATTGCTACTGTGCCTTAAAGTATTCAATAATAAACACTGTATCAGTGCTCTGCAAGGCCTAGGACAATAAACCCGGTACCATTACTTCTTGTTCTGAAGTTTGTTCTAATGGCTGTTACATTACCCAGACTACTCAAGTTTTGTTTTCTGACTTATTAAACTAAAGCGCTAGAAATGCAACAGGCAAATTTCTTTGCATTATTCAGCAGATGTTACGAGGAACAGGCGTAGGTACGCGTGCACTGTGAGGAATAAGACCAGGCCGTTCGATTCGATGCCAAACACACAGAGATACTCCACCGTATGGCAGGCAGTAAAACTGTTGGTACGTCCGATAACAAATCGCTATGTTGTCCTATACATAATACAGTTGCTCTTGTAACTCTGTGTGCCATGTGGATTAGAACAATAACGTCAGAGTTTCGTTTTTAGCTCGAGCTTATGGTCTGACAGTAAATGAATCCGTAGGAGTCTACCTGGGGTTTTAGCACTTGTGATTCTGCGAACAATGTACTGGTAGGTCTGGTGTTAATTTTTAACGTCAAACAGGTGTAGATTTCTTCTTCTATGATATATGCTTCTTACCATTTTAAATATCTTACCAGGTTTCCATGTGGGCCGGGATAGCGTAGTCGTTATGGCGACTGGCTATGGGTTTGACGGTCCGGGTATCGAATCCCGGCGTCGGCGGAATTTTCTGTATCCGTCCAGACCAACCCTGGAGCCCACCCAGCTTCCTATATATGAAGTACCGGGCCTTTCTAGGGGCTAAAGCGGCCGGGGCGTGGTGCTGACCATCCATTCCCATCCAGTGCAAAGGTTAAAGAAAGGTAGAGGTATACTTCTGCTCTCCCTCCATGCCTTCATGACATGTTATAGGATGAAATGTATCTATTTTCAGTCTCTAGTCAAAACCTGTGTGTTCCACCTCGTTCTGCCCTTCAAGTCTCCCTATCACGATCGTCAGTTCATTTCTTTACCGTCAGTATATGCCACATGTGGGCCGGGATAGCTCAGTCGGTATAGTCACTCACTACGGACTGGGCGGCCCGGAATCGATTTCGGTGGTGGCGAGACCTTCTGCACCCGTCCAGATCGGTCCTGGGGCCCACCCAGCCTCCTGTACAATGGGTACTGGGTCCTTTCCCAGGGTAATTCGGCCGGGGCGTGGCGTTGACCCTCTACCCCCATCTATATTCGAGGTTAACGAAAGAGTACAGCTATATCTCTACTCCCCCTCTGGGCCTTCGTTTCTGTTCTAGGGTAAAGAAATAAGTTCCATATTAGCAGCAATTTTAAAGAATCAATACAACTTAAATGAAATAATCTAGGTTCACACAACAATTTAAAAAAAGTGAAGATTTGTATTTTTTTCGGTGATGTGATCAGGAATCAGCTGATCATTATTGACCATGCTGTCAGTATGACAAAGGGAAGGTTTGAGAGCGTCATAGTATCGACAAGTTTACAGAAATTAGCACATAGGCCTACTTTATTACATTCGTAATTCCTTATAACGTGGGCCCGGTAGCTCAGTCCGTATAGCGACTGACTACAGGCTGGACGGTCCGGGATCGAATCCCCGTGGGGACGAGATTTTCCGCCCGTCCAGGCCAGTTCTGAGACCCACCCAACCTCCTGTAAAATGGTTACCGGGTCTTTCCCTGGGGTAAAGTGCGGCCGGGGCGTGCTGCTGACCACTCATCCCCTTCTAGTGCCGCGGTCATGGAAGAGTAGAGCTATACCTCTACCCACCCTCTGCGCCACAGCGGGCCAGTAACGGGATCACTTTACCTTTACCTTTAATTCCATATAACAAACGGATTGTTATGGACATATCTTCGTTGTAAAGTAGTGCATGGCGTTGCTCACAGATACAAACAGGCTGCCGGTTTGTTGGTGCTGACAGTAATTATTGAACTCCGTAATTTTGGGGGAAAAAGTCACACAAGGGAAGTAACGGACAGAATTTATTTATCACACGGTTGCCTACTGAAGTATGAAGCACACTGAAAATGTTTCAGATAATGCATGCTCTTTCTTTGTGCTGAGATTATGGAACAAAATTTTCCCTTTCTTTCCAGAGAAAATGAATCTTCCAGGTTTCACTAAACAAATTAGCGAGTTCAGAAAAAAAATACAGAATCACACTCGGGTCAAAGAATGATCACTATTGATGTGGATTCAGTTGGTTACCTGTTACACTACCCTACCTATTCTGAAAACTCCCCCCCCCCCCCAATCAATGTCAATTACAAACTTTGGAAAAAAAAAAAACCTGTAGCTACAGTAGAAAAAGTCTGCTAAGGGAAAAATGCACGCATGGGGGGGAGGGGGTTGCTACTAGGCATACGACAGCGGGAAATTCTGTTCATTCTTACCCTGACTGTAGCTTAAAAATACAGTAAGTGTAAACTGAGGATATATCAGGAAATCACGAACACCGTGAACCGTCACTCTGACTTGTTCAGCATGTTAGGTCTAACGTGGTTAAGATATTCCGTAGATGGGGTAGACAAGATACAAACCACAGACAATGTACGTACGAGCGTCACACTGTGGCGCGTTCGTCTATAGATTGTTGCTGTGGAAAGGCAGTAAGTGTTACATATTCAGAGTGTGTGTCTGTAACCTTAATTATCCAGCATGCAATGCGCATTGCTCCGTATTAATAGTGTCGTTTGTGGCCTGTCTGACTGTTCCATATTATTCTACATTATCTTAAAAACGGCACGGTTTTTTGTAAAAACCAACTGTTACACCGCTTAGGTAATATTGCTGAATAGATCATGAGACAGGGAAGTGAATGAAACTCTGTCAGGATCAAATTAATTTTTAGATTATTTTTTTGCTGGCGATGTCCAGGCTTGTGTTTCTGGTTGTTGGTTAATGGTCCAGTTTATTACGTAGGAGAAGTAAGTTAGGTGCAGTATGTCGTTCAGAAACGGGGGAACTGCTAGGCTGGCTTAATCTCACGCTCATTTTTCGGTTATTAGACTAAAATAAAAGCCAGTGCATCCAATTCTAACGCACAATAACGCAACCAGACACTGGTATTGAAATAACGGCCCACACCACACACGGTTTTCTGGAAGTGGCCGCATGAACATGCATCATGCAGCCAATCCTCCTCATTTTATTTTGCGTCTATAGATCCTAAGAGTATATGAGTTAAACACTGTCACCATTTACAAATCAATTATGCATGCACATTTTACATCTCTTCACCTAAGTGTGGTGTAAAATTTCTTACGTCGGATTGCATCCCTGTGCAGCAGAGCCATTGTTCTGTTCGTTCGACGCTGTTTTGTTTCACACTTGTGTGGGAGGTTTTCGCGTATATCAGTGGCGTGAACACAGACAGAGCCAAGACAGCAGCGTTCATTCATACTTTGTAACAAGTTCAGTTACATTTTTCTTATTACATCTCTGTACATAAACGCGCCTAGCAGAGTCCGTCTTGACCACAGGTGTCAGTTGTTATTCTATTCAGGAAATTCACTACGTTTCACTGAATCCGAACTTTTAATATGTCTTCGGTGCTCCATATGCTAAACTATATGCATATTTCTCACCCTCACCAATTTTATTTATTAAGTCTCTTTGTGATGTCAACCTACTGTCAATCCCTACGCCTTCCAAACGTCATGTTTCCTTAAGGTTGTCTGAACATAGCTGCTGCACCATAATGTCGTCCTAAACATAGAATGGCATGTTTCTATGACATGGAACAGGGTGTAGTCTGTTTAAATGTTTACAAACACTGAAGATGGTTCTCAAACCATCATAAAGTATGAAGGTCTGTGAATTAACAATCCCGTGTAATTAATGCACAGTCTGCTACGATCAGTTTGAATTTAAGAAGAAACTTCTGCCTCCATTTTCAAGAGCCAAGACAGGTAGCAGCTTCCTCCGAAATCTTGGTACCATTACCTAGAGTTTCAAACGATGTAGTCTTAATGTTCAGGGTCGTGAGCATCTGAAGCCACACACTGCGAAAAAGGACTTGGGTGTCTAACCGACTGACTGAGTGATTGACAAACAAACAAACTAACTAACTAACTAAGAAACAATATAACTAAGCAAACAACCAAACAATTAATCAAATAACTAACCAGCCAATCAACTAACTAACTAACCAACTAACTAGGCCAATTTATTAACCAATTAACTGCATGGAGCAGAACCCTTCTTGAGAAGCTAAGAGATCCTTAGCCTAGTCAAGAAATGTTCCGCATTTTATGAAATTCAAAGGTTCATTACCACATTCACTAACCCCCCCCCCTTGTCCCTGTCCAGAACCAGACCAGTCCAGCCAAAGCCCCATCCTATGTCTTGCAGACGCATTTTAATATTGTCCTCCCATCTATTCCTAGGTCTTTCTAGTCAACTCTTGTCCTCAAGTTTTCGCACAAAGATTCTGTATTTGTTCTGTATTTGTTCCACATGCCCCGCCTATCTCAGTATTTTTATTTGATCATCCGAAAATATTTTGCGAGGACTAGAGATAATGACGCTCTCATTATGTAATCTACTCCAGTCCCCACTGCATTCTTTAGGAAAGGTATTTTGATATTTTAACACAACGTTGGGTAATAAAATTTCTGGAAATTCATAATAGGAAAGGCTAAGAGGATTATGAAAACCCCGCATTTACCTTAGCGAAATGTATATGGAACAAATGCAGTGAAAAAATGTAGCAAACATTTAATTATGACTATTATTACCTTAATTTTGTCCTATAGCTTATCCTTCGGTGTTTGCGATGGCTATAAGAGAGGCTCAGATTGCCAGAACTGGTGCATTGTGCATAGGTCTACATTTCCTGCTGACTTCTGATGTTCACACTGCGGTCACTGAAACGTCAAGCCTGCTGCCGTCTAGATGGCAGATCGTTCTAGACAAACGTTGACAAGTACTGACCTACTCGGCTCCAAGTACCAGACGACAGTAACCTCCGTTTCCTAACTTGTTAGAATGACACTTAGAGAGTCAACGCTCTCCAAGGTATTAACACGAAGTCTAAGCACCTTCACACAATCACTAGGAGATAAAATTGCAAAATAATCCAATTTATGAGTCGCAATTAAAGGTATTGTACAATAACTGGGACGTTAATGTCAATCCCTGGTGTTGGATCATTGGTCAGTATTCTCGCAGATGCTGGAACTGATTCGTTCCCTGCAGTATTCCTACAAAGATTTTGTACGTATTTATTAACTCCCAGACCCCGGAGCCGTGACGTCAGTACGGACAAAGCCTAAACCGCCACTGCGTTTAGACCGACATTTACAAGGCTTGACAAGTGTCTTGGAAGGTACGGTTATTGGTAAGAAATTGAAAACGTGCTCGGACTACGGGCGTGGTCGAGTACAAGGTGGGTGTGGTGATGCGACACAACAGCCACGAGGAAGCTGATGTCATGTAACGAATTGCTGTCGTCAGAAACTGCCTTCGAACGAATGCATTGTCCTACCAACGTAAGTCGCTGGCAGGGTGTCAATAATGTGGCTACATCGTCGGGAGCGGGTGAGGGGGGGGGGTCACTTCCAAAGGAGACATGAGGAAAATTACAGTATGTTTCATAGTTTCCAATAGTCAGGCCTCTCTTATGTCGAAAATAAGAACGCATCTTATTACTTTTGGGTCTTGAATCCCAGCTCCTCTGCCTAACATTAAATAAATTCATAAAAGAATATAGTGTGAGACGGAAATCTGGGGTTATCACGGCGGTGAGATGTTCGTATTGTTTTCTATCAAGGGTTGGCCACTCTATCCCTGGACAAGCTACCCCAATATATATTTAGCAGGAGGCTTGAAGTGTCCTAGAGTCAACTTGGACTGGGTGATGAAGAAAGACATTATCGTTCCTGTATGGTATCGAAACCTCATTCTCTGGTCCGCCAGCCGCTGGCCTGCTATTATCAAATTAATATTAAAAATACAAAGTTAAGAAGAATTGGATCAACAGAATATGCAACAGGTAGGAGGAATATGGAAAAGGCATACATAATAATAATATTGACGCATATTTCTTCTTCCGCTAATCCCTTGTTGGCTAGGAGGAATATGATACTTGAGCCTACTGCATTATTTACAGCGATACCGATTCATATTTGCTGTTGAGAAGGAACGTGCAGTGCTTTCCTTGAGTGATTAGTTCATTATAATTCCTCTATCCAGAGACAAAGAAACGCGAAGAGGTTCGAAATCATGCTGACAGTTTTCGGAGACCGCTGGGATAGACCTACCCCAGTCACATTATTCATAGTCCTCATTTGGTGGGCTCAAAATGTTTCACTTTTGGTGCACATACATTTTGGCGGACAGTTCACCGTGCAAGGGGTGGTAATTACGTCGGAAACAACTCTTAACTCCGAGAGCTGATATTCTTCTGCTCTTATTTCCGGTCCATTATCACGTGATAGCCTTATTGCTTGCCCAGTGCTGACAGCTGCTGAGAGATAAACGCACCTCCTCAGTAAACATCCAAAGTCACGATATGCAAGCACGAGCGGGCAAACCACGCACGTGCAAGCCGTGTCTTTGCTTGAAGAATATAAAATAAAGCAATAATGGCAATAATCATCGCAACAATTTAATAAACGAGGTGGTTCAAGTGGCAACGTATTTGACTTGCACGCAGGAGGTACCACGTTCGAACCTCTACCAGCAAGCAGACCATTCTGAGAATTTTCCTAAGTTTTATCAGTCATAGCAGAAACTGCTGCCATGTTATGTCACAACAGACCAGAGGATTTCTTTTCACCCACTCTCTAATTTATTATTTATAAATCATCCTAGCACTCGCCACTAATTAAAGACAGCAGAGACTTAATTTGACCAACTAAAGGTGTGAGCTAATGAACAGATAAAATCGTGCAAATACAATAACTGGTGCAATGCTAGCGACGAAAATATTATGTATGATGGCAACAAACAGAAGCCGAATTTCTTCAAGGAAAATGTCCAAGTAACATTTCAGAATTGAAGTTAAATATTCGAATGCACATTTTTTTTTTTTTTTTTTCGTGTTTGAAAAATTGTCCAAAACGAGTATTAGATTCATCATGTCTACCGTCCGGATGGAACATCTTCGCTCCCACTCGGGGGGTGTTTGTGAGGGGGGAGGAAGATTTTCGTAAAATTTGATATTTGTGGATTTTACGAAAATCTGTTGACAAAATTAAAAGTTTCATTAAAATTTGACAAGAATGCTTTATATGAAAACCTGGGTACATTTATGAAAATATCTCGCTGAGTTCTCAACAGAATGCGAAATTTTTCAGGCAAAAGCTGTACATAAAATTAACACGAGCACTTTATCCTCGGAAATCGTGCCATTTGTGAGACAGTATGGAAAAATTCGGTAGATTCGGGCAGGTCACAGATAAACATAACACAACGTAGATAAGATGCCTTTTCATGCCGGGTGACTAAGGCAAGAATAAACACACATACACACACACACACGATATTATTTAATTGAGTGTAAATTAGTGAAGTGATGTGAAGTGCAATGATGTGGAGTGAACTGACGTGATAAATGTGAAGTGATTTTATTTTGAAGTGAAGTGAGTTACAGTGAAGTTCTTGGTGATATAAGTGCCATGTACATTAAGGTGACTCATACTGAGGGTACTTGATTATATTGTGACTATTTGATTTGGTGTGTATCTTGTACTGTGGTTGTTTTAACTTGTTTTGTAATGTGTGTGGGTGTGTGTGTGTGTGTGTGTGTGTGTGTGCGTGTGGGTTTTGTAATATGTGGGTGTTTTGGTAATATGTATACTTGTATTTACTGTGTTTTGTATTGTTGGTACTGTGTTCTTTGTATTGTTTCGTTTATATATATTTATTCTTATTTGTTGTGTTTGCACTAGTGTAAGGACTACTGCCATCGAGTGACAACTCAATTGCAGTTAGTAGCAATGATGATGATGATGATGATGATGATAATAATAATAATAATAATAATACTGCTTTTCCACGGCAGAAGTAGTTACGCGAACGCTCCTGAGTGTTGCGTCACACGTACATTACCATGTATGGCCCTGGCTGCGGGGAGTAACAAGATTTTAGACTTCTTGAAGCAACATTTTGAGATAAGCCTATGTGGTGTGGACAGGCAGGTGAAAAAACCAATGGCCATCCGACTCTCCTGGCTGTATACAATTTGTGACGGCCACTAACCCCTCACACAGCCTGAACTTCACAGTCAGTGCGGCTTTACCCTAAACAAGATTGGTACCATATGGCAGGCACTCACGCTCTGAGATAGACAGTGCTGAATATTTCAAATACTAATGAAGTTAAGAAAATTTATTCCTTCTGACAAAATTCAGTAGAAGGGAAGATATATTAAAGACGGCAGAAATATTTTTGCCGCCATTTTAGTTAATCTGTGGCACTATGCAAATGAAATTCAATATTTTATTAATTTAATTACAATTTTCCCTCATTTCAAGATAAATTCTTGGACAAAGAGAACATGCAGTACCTATTGATGCTTCGGAACCTGAATATCAATTAAATACCAATTTAAAAAATTCAGCTCTTGTCTTACAGGAAACAGTTTTTCCCCCATTCCAAAAAGGAGAGTCTAGTGGTGTTGAAGGACCTATCTGACAAATGGGAAAAAGAAACACACACACCCACATTTGTATGATGTGTTAGAAGTCCCTTTATATTCGCCTACCAACACAGACAGGTACAAAACCACCATTGTACAGTACAATCCGAAAGTAGGTACGTTTCATTTCGCATTTTCTGCAGAAGTACTTTCCACTGCCTACTGAAGTCTGACTCTCACTGGCCGTAAGAACCGCTGTCACTGGCCCCACTCGGTCTAATTCCGGACGTTCTCATAAAACAGAAATGACATATAACGTACACTGTGTTAACAAAGTGCCGCATTGCGACAGTAATTTGTTAGTGGGGAAACGTGACATCAAAAATAAGTTATATCTAAGAATAAAATATTTCCAAACCTGGCACATAGAAGTAACAGGTGTCTCTAACCTACATAGGTAGCTTAAGCAGGAAAGCGTGCCGAAGTTATGAAACATTTTGAGTACAGATTTTCAGAAACAAGAAAACCGGCTAAACAACTAAATAAACTCCATGGTCAATAATTCTTCTGCAGAGTCTAAATATATTTCAGGTGCCCAAGAAGTTGACTGCTTCTATAGAACTGAATATTGAGATATCATTTTCAAACGACTCCGCCAAAGGTGCTTATCCAAAGTCAGCTTCTTCTACGCCATATTTTCACTCTGTATGTGTTTAAAAATCATTTTAATATTACTTTTTCATCCACGTTTGGACATTTCTTCCAAGATATGTCTTGTGCTCAGGTTCGCCAACCAAAGTTTTTGTGCAAATTATTCTATACACACCGCGCCTGTCTCTTCCTCTAGAATTTGAATAGTGTGAAAATATTTGGTAAAGACTGCATTATGAATCCCTCGCTGCGCAGTCTGTCACTTCCTCTATTTTAGGTGAAGATTTTCTCCTCAGAACACTTTTCTCAGACGCATTAAATCTTGTTTACTTTCAATCTGAAAGACAATGTTTCAAAACAGTATTCATAATTATATTTTTTTTGTATATTACCGTAGTTTTTCTGTTCTAGATAGCAGATGGAAGAAAATAGTGACAGCAAGTTTTGCTAGACTTCAGTCTGTTCCTAATTTCTTGGTGAAGGACTACAAGAAGGAGACTTCGCCACCAGTAGTTTTATTGTCACCTACAAAATAAACATCAGATTTTGGACAGGAAAATAAGAAATAACCAAACATAAATCACCCAAGTGTAGATCAGAAACAGGAAGTGTAACCAAATACAACCGTGTATACGAATGAACCAAGGTTTTCCGACTGCTTCAGACGTCAGATTTAATGGAATCTGTGCTGGTGTAACAACAATTTATGTCGGATCACGAGTTCCAGGCATTCATATGAGAATATTTTAAACCTTCTGGAAGAGAACCGACAGGCTGTGTGATCTGACCGACCCTACCGCCTGCGAGGAACTGAGCTTCAAAATCACTTCGTTACGCTCAATTTTTACAAAAGCAGTGTAGTGTCACATTTCAATAGGGTCCTCTAGACAGTAGACAAACCCCACCATCTTAACTTTCGCATATTTCCAGTGAGGCCCGAGAAAGAAAAATCCTGTCCGCGTTCAGTGCAGTCTTATCTGTCATAAAGTAAATAATAATAATAATAAATATGCTAGGAAACAGGGGTACAATTGGACAAAAAACACTGGTATGAATATGTGCCAAAATCAATAGAAACAAGTCGAAAAGGCAAGGTAACTATATTGTGGAATCAACAAGTACAAACTGACAGAGTTATCCCCAACAACAAACCAGACATTATAATCCGTGATACTGAAAAGGGAACATGTATGTTAATAGACGTTGCAATCTCAGGAGACAGAAATATGATTAAAAAGGAAGCCGAGAAGATTCTAAAATATAAAGATCTTACAATAGAAATACAGCTCATGTGGAATGTAAAAACAAAGGTGATACCAGTAATAACAGGGGCGACTGGGACTATTTCAAACTCATTCAGAAAATACGTGAGCAACATAACAGGAAAACATGAAGTCAAGGAACTACAGAAAACAGCCATATTGGGCACTGCACACAT
>Ga0123354_10017041_pt1 | contig 11383 bp, 5 predicted proteins | sample TergutLab28metaG_2_FD_97872 | JGI IMG/M metagenome (GOLD analysis project Ga0123354, IMG submission 97872) | Labiotermes labralis P4 segment gut microbial communities from Petit-Saut dam, French Guiana - Lab288 P4 | ecosystem: Host-associated > Arthropoda: Insects > Digestive system > Gut ... | reverse complement strand
TTGTTTATTTAAATTAAAAAAAATAAATTTTTATGATATTTAAAAAGAATTTTTAAAAAAAACCCAATTATTGTTCCCTTAATTTTTTTTTTTTTTTTTTTTAGAAAATCGTACTCTTTACGGGATAGTGTGAAAACTATTGTAGAGGCGGACAGGCCGCAGGTGGTAGTATAATATTGCTCATGCGCTATGCATGGTGGATAACAAAGGATACAGACACGCACAAGGATAATATAATACTTAATGTCTCTCTATGGCAGCAATAGTTATGCGAACGTGCGTCAATATTACGATATACGTACGTTGCTTGTCTTGTTTCAGGTTGATGCTTTCGTGTTTACTTAAAGGTTTACGGCGTATTGTTGTTTTTTAATTTGTGTCTTCAGAACGTGTGATGTATGTATGTATATTTGTGTGTGTGTATATATATACACATATACACACACACACACACACACACATACACACACACACACACACCAGCCAAATTGTAGGGTTGTAGACTGCTGTGGGCTGGTTTGGAAAACGAACCACCATTACCTTTTGCCTGTGGGAAATTGAGTTTTGAAGAAAAGACTTACGAACTTCGAAGCACAGGCTGTTCGTAAATGCGGCACTATGTGAATCTGTTAGTAGTTCACCCAGTAGGAGGACTCATTGCTAACGTATATGCAGGCCGAATAACGACTCGCATAGAGGCTGGTTTTCCCTTTTTTTTCAGGCGAATGTCCAGGACAGTGTACTCTAAAATACAAATTGACTACATTTGCCCTACTCTTTCCAGTTAAGTGTGTATAGTCGTCCTTTCATGGTTTATTTGACTCCGTATACGTAACTACTGCACTTCGTATAGTGTCAAATAACGTCCTAACTTCACATTTTGCCATTTTCATTGTCTGCATTTTTTCTAGAACTTCGTGAGGTGATGGAAGTAACTGTCTCCATGTAACTGAATCCTTGAGGGTTATTCGCACATTTGGTCAGTAAAATTTCAGCAAGTTCATTACTTTATGTAGAAGAGCCCTCCACTGTCCTGAAACAAATTTACTCCACATAAATCCTTTTTTTTTTTGTAAGATAAATTTTGATGTTGTCTTCACATCTACCTGTAGGATCTCCAGATTTCCGGGTATCATATCCTACGCATTTCTGCCTGCATGCTATATCGTCTTTGATTCGATAAGCCGACTGGTATTTGGTGAAGAATACAGATAACGAAATACCTCATTACGTAATTTTCTCCATGCTCGTGTTACCCCCCCTCTCTCTCTCTCCTTCTCTGTCTCTCTCAGGTCAACATATTCTCTCAGCACCTCGTGTTCGAACACCCTCAACATAGGTTCTTCCGTTAGGTTGAAAACCAAGTTTTCTACTTGTGAACAACAACAGGTAAAGTGATAGTTCGTTAGTTAATCGCGTCCTAAACAGGGTCGTAAGTGTAAAATTCTCTGGCTGAGTGGATTAATAGTAATGATGATGATGATGATAATAATAATAATAATGAGTATGATACTAAACGGGGGTAAAATTAGACAAGGAACACTTGTATGAGCGTGTACCGGAATCAGTAGAAACAAGTCATGAATGAAGGTAAGGTAATTATGTTATGTAATCAACAAGTGCAAACCGATAGAAACATCCCTGACAATAAAATTGACATCTTAATATAGGAAAATGAAGAAGGAACATTTATGTTAATAATTGTTGCAATTTCAGGCGGTAGAAACGTGATTAAGAAGGAGGCCGAGAAGAATATAAAATATGAAGACCTAGCAGTAGAAATACAGTGCATGTGGAATATAAAAAGAAAAGTGATACCAATAATAACAGGGGCAACTGGAAAGGACCATCTCAGAATCATTCAGAAAAATACCTGAGCCACATACCGGGAAAGCGTGAAATGAACTACAGAAAACAGCCGTATTGGGCACTGCACACACACACACACACACACACTCACTCACTCACTCTCTCTCTCTCTCTCTCTCTCTCTCTCTCTTCGGCATGTACTCATTTAAAATCACAGAAGAATTAACATGGGAAATAGCATTACACGTGTTGTGAATTGCAACTACTGAATAGCTGCAACACTGTGTACCCCAAAAATGGTTTTTATCGGTTATATAATTGTAAATACTCTGCATAAAAGTGCTAACGAATAATAATAATAATAATAATGAGGGTTGCGCAATGCTTGTTGTGCTTATTGTTCTTGCGGAAATTACTACAGAAAGGAAAATGACATTAGGTCGTAAGCAACTGAGGAGAATTATGAACACAGTGTGGGATAAGTTGAGGTGTTTGCCGCTGTAATCATAATGTTGGCCACTCCGTAACTTCCCTGCTATTGCGAGAGTTATTAATGGTGGTCAGGCAGCCCCCGCAGAGAGCGGTAATAACTTGTGATGTAATCAGGGAGAACCCAACACACGACTCCATTTGCTTGTGAAGCTGACCACAGCGAAGGGACGAACAGCCAAGTGATCAAAGTGTCACACAGCCGATTATGTGCGGGATGCAGCTTAATGCTATACGAGTTAATCTACTTCACAAGAAGAGGGCGACGTGAAACATTGCCAGTCGTTACGGACTGCCAATCTCCAGCAGTGTTTTATGAGTAAAATAATATTTTAAAGGTTCTAAGAGGCAAAGTGAGTGAATGGATTTAGTTCGCAGCTACTCTTAGAGTTCGATGGTAAAGAAGCCGATCGTTAGGTAATGTGTCAAATGAAAAAAAATATTCGAAGATGGAACATGATGGCTTGTGACGATGTGTGTTTTAAACTGATGTGTCTCATTTTGTTGAAGCAAACAGTGTTTCGAAGACCGATTCAGTATCCGGCATCTGTTTGATATATAAATGTACTGTATTGGGTGCATTATAGGACGCTGGTCGATCACCCGCTCGCATAGAACGGCCCAAAAGATTTGGTTTCTGCTTCGTGTTGCTTGCGGAGACTGAACGTGTTTTTCGAATTCTCTGTTTCTATAACCAGAACCGAACAATGAACAGTGATGTATGTGTCAGGTTTATTGAAGACGCTCTCCCTGATTTCGTTATTGCTGATTAGTGTTAAATAATCGCTGAAGATAATGACTTATTTTAAAACGACACAGTTACAATGGTTAGGGCAGTAGAAAATGTGTTAACAGTACGGTGGACAGCAGAGTATATGGCATTTTTATGTATATTTTATATCGAAATGAAGTTGGTACTTCGTTATACCTGAAGATTGTTTTTGATTGGGTTGAGCGAGAAAACTTCATGGAATATGGTTGATGGAGCCTGAGATTACCCATGAATGTTAACATCTGGACTGCGCAGTTAAGACTGAATAGCGTAATACGCATAATTTAAGCGAAAGATCCCAGTGTTTCTATAACTGGAAACGAATTTAGCTTCTGTGTAAGGCAAGTCGCATATACTGGTACGTAGACCCATTACATAACGAATGTTGGGCGGATGACAGTTGTGGAAAGGGGATTCTTTTTTAATTAAAAAGGGAAGCTTTGGCTGGCCGGTGAAACGCGACTGAAATCCCCATTGGATATAAGCTGTCGTCATCGTCTCGTCGTCGGAACAGCGCCGCCGTCGTCGATGGTACTGAGTCGAGGCCGGAAAACTGGGGAGAGGGAGATGTGAATGGTGTTCATTAGAGGGGAGATGGTTTTGTGCGTCCGGAAATACTGCTCCGCGCAGCTTGGGAAGTCCGTCGGAGGCAACAGCATCCTGCTCCCGTTACCGGCGTCCCCGCGGCCATTGCATTCAGTTCAGTTTTAGACATACCTCCCCATTCCTTTATGTTGATTAGGCCTACATCGCAAACCAGCATTGTGTACTCAGAAGACAAATTCGTCATGTTATGTGAACTAATTCCATGGATGAGAGTGCTTGTTGAGTTCCTCATCTAGACAATTTCTCGATTTTGTGGAGTCTGAAGGATCATTACCGTGTTTGCAAGAGTGCGCCACTGTTCCTACCCTCAGCCAAATGAAACCAGTCTACCTTCAATTCTTTTCCTTCAAGATCCATTTTAATATTATGCTTTCATCTACACCTGGGACTTTAAGTGGTCTCGTTCCTTTAAGTTTGGAGAGATAACGGCATAAGCAATTTTCAGTTCGTCATACAGCTGTAGGAATTGGTGTTTGTGTCACGAAATTTACGGATTTGTAATGTATCGGGTAATTATTTTCTTTTAGCTCGGAGTATTTTATTATCCTTTCACGTGTCTAAATGCCTGAAGACTGAAATATGTAGAACTGTGATTTAACGTATTCTGTGTTTGGGTATGAAAGTTTGTCTTTTACCTAAAGTGATGGACATTGATCGTGGGTGTGTAGGAGCAGGTTGCTGAAGAGCATATTTGGGTCAAAGAAGAATGAAGCCGACCACAGTGACTGCGTAGTCAAGGCATGTTATGTTTTGTGTCTCCCGCATGTCTGTCGCAGCCTGGAGACATGTCCGCCTTTTGTGTTGCCCGGTGATGGCGATCCCCGGGCTGAGGATTCCTGCCAACTGTACTAAACAAGATATCGCAGCCCGCAAGACGGGGAGGCCTTGGCCCGAATTGGGTCTGTATCGAGAACAAGCAACAGGAGGCTGTAAAAACTGCTTAGTGGAGATTTACATCATTTATGCTTTTTACCAGATAATATTAGGATGAATAAGTCGAGGAAGATCAGAGAGACGGGACGTGTAGCACATATTTTAGTCGGAAAAACTGAAGGGTCGCGATCACTTGCGAAACCTACCGTAATTGCAGATGCGAGAATGACATTAAAATTGATTTAAAAGAAATAGAATGTGAGGTTGTGAAATAGACTCAGCTGGTTCGGACTGAGTCCAGTGGTGAAATCTTCCGAATTTGATAAATTAACCTTGGGGTACCACGGAATACGAGGAATTTTTGGACTATTCTGAAAAAGTGTTATGCTTAAGAGGATCTCTGCTTAGTTGAGTTCTGTTTCTGCATTTCTTGCTTCCTTCCCTCTTGTCTTTCTTTTTTTTTTTTTTTTTCGCCATTTCTTCGTCTGTTCATATTCTGCATGGCGTACCGCGGGAATAATTACGAAGTCCAAAATGATAACGAAAATCGAATTAATGATTGGGTAATTTTATGGCTGTATTACATGAAAAGCAACATGCAGAGGTAAACGCTGCACTTAGAATTAAAATTCCGTGCTTTGTAAGACCTTGGCATGGATATTGTTTGTTAGCTTCACATTCAAATCCTTGAAAGTCCGAACAGTTTAGCGTGACTGACTCATCAAGTCGATGATAATGAAGTGACGAAGACGACATTCATTACCTCGAAGCAGTGCATTTTTGTAATCGTACGTTTATTTTGGAATGTATATATTGTCTTTTGCAGATACTGTATAATGAATTAATTAACATGTACTAATTAATTGTGCCTATCTTTAGCAGAATACGCTTAGCCATGTGTAATCCTGTCACCAGTTGCTCGTATGTACTCTTCAGGAACGAACCTCGGACCAATAGACGCATCACTGCTGCCCTAGTTTCATATTGAGCGGTACTGTCCTCGTGCATGGAAATTATTTTTCAAAAGTCTGTATCAGTTGCATGTTTATTAAACAGGTATATGGGGGATACGGTGAACGTCAACTCATGCACAGGTTTCCAGAGTGCGGTAAGCGGACCACTTGTAGTTCCTGAGTTTTAGTCAGATGGTCCGCAAACAGACGCATCCGTCTCATTGAAATAGTGATATAGACTTCAGCGTGTTTTATTGCTCTTGTGACTTCTTGCTGTATTTATTTGATGTCCATTTACTTTTAAGTATTGTCTGCTAAAGTAACACGGTTTTTACTTCGTAAACGTAAGAGACAAAAATCATTAATTTTTCCGCTAAGACCCTTGCGCGTCTTCCGACAGAGAAGAATTTTGGGAATGACTGGGGCAATACGTGAGTTGTTACCTTTCCTGTACCTCACTTCTCATATGTCTTTTCTGTTGTGTTTTCCGTTTCTGTATTGGTCACATTCTTATTCTCATTGTTGCACCGTGCATTTCGTATAATCACTTTAATTATAAACCAACAAATACACTTATATAAAATTTCACGTTGAAACACTTAAAATCGCTCCGACATGTTTCGATTCTAAGATCATCCTCAGGGAGCTACGTTGTTCCTTGCTAAAGTCATTTTAAAAACATTTACAAAATAATTCCATTATATTAACAGGGTGTTGTGGCAGCATATCGTGTTGTGCCACAACACCCTGTTAATGTAATGGAATTATTTTGTGAATGTTTTTAAAATGGCTTTAGCAAGGAACAAGGTAGCTCCCTGAGGATGATCTTAAGATCGAAACATGTCGGATTGATTTTAAGTGTTTTAATGTGAAATTTTGTATAGTGCATTTGTTGGTTAATAATTAAAGTGGTCACATTCTTGTTCTGGTAAGACATTCGGCACACATGGGACGTACATACGTTTCACTGGGAGGGATGAGAAACACGCATGTGGTATGTTTCATATTTCAACATAAGTAGATAAGTTTGTGAGGCTGTGCACGGCATTCAGTGGTCAGATGGTAAGGGGCATTGGTGGATTGTAGTGGACACGGTATTGATATTTCTGTTATCATAGGTCTCGGAGAATTTCGTGATTCGCCGTGTGAGTGCCAGCTTCTCAAGTAGTCATGACCGATTATGTTGGTAAAGTAAAGCATGTGCGGCCGTGCCGGGGTTCAGGCGGTTAATCGCCGACTTGTCACTGAGGAGGCTTAGATTTGGTCTCAGTCCAGTCAGTGTGGCAGTGCGGACAAAGTGACACTGAGAGGGGCTTCTCTCTTCGTGCTTGGAATTTCCTTTGCCAATATGATTTCACCATTTCTCCACATCCATCCATCTATCGACAGCGTCGTTGAATAGCACGCTTAAAAATACACAGCTTCTTCCATACGGTGTAAACACCCCAAAAGCGAGCTCAAAAAATCATTTCTCTTGAATATTAAAGTTGTCAAGGATTCGCTGAAACTTCCGTGTAGTTAAATAACTTTAAATGCCAACTTGATGCAACAAGGTAATTTTATTCATATATTCTTAGCTCGATATGTTTCGGGTACATACGCCTTTCATCAGGAGCATTGGATGTTGAGTTGCAGCGTATGGTTTTAAGCACCGAGTTTTGGATGGGTGGTGGTCTTGAGAGCCGCTGCGTGGGTCGTGTGTGTACGGTGCGGATGGTGCCGTGCGACTGCACCATCCGCACCGTACACACGACATACGCAGCGGCTCTCAAGACCACCACCCATCCAAAATCTCGGTGCAGAAAACCATATGCTGCAACTCAACATCCAATGCTTCTAATGAGGGGCGTATGTACCCGAAACATATCGAGCTAAGAATATATGAATAAAATTACCTTGTTGCATCAATTTGGCATTCCAAATTATTTCATGAAGAAGATGCACGGTCAAACAACCCTCAAAAAATACACGAGGACAGTCTACCACGAAACGCTACGGGTTCTCAAGATAAATGAAACGTTTATGATATTTTATTTTGTTCCAGTTTCCTTGCAGGATCACGGGTATGTACCCGAAACATGTCTAGCTAAGAATGCATTAATAAAATTACCTAGTTGCATCAAGTTGGCATTTCAAGTTATTTCATGAGGAAGATGCACGGTCAAACAACCCTCAAGTTCCCTGTCGTCGTTTTTGAAGCTCATTTAAAATTAACCGTGAAATTAAAATTTTCTAAAATTATGACATTTTGATACATTGTCGTCTTATTAAAAAAAGATTAATTTACGCGCAAAACTGAACTGTAGGGCTGTTTGGACACGTACATCGCGTCACCAATAATCAACTCTCTTTCTTCAGCCGAAAGGCCTGTAAAACCCGGTATGAAACGTGCATTACTGTATGCTTGACGAGCTGCCAGTCTCTTCTTGTTTTAGGATTGTCACTCGAGCAAATAGTTTCCTTTTGTCGAACCATGCAGTTCATTGCCTCATTTACAAGAATCTGCCGCGGAATTTGTCCTCTGCAAATTATATCCAGTCCACACACTTATACGTTACCTCGTTGAAACTTTTGTTGAATTTGATACCAAGTAGGCTTGGGCCAGCCAAATCTCGCCTTCCTTTCAGGTTTTCGAAAAAGTTCAATTTGTAAATAATATCTTTTTCCTCCTTCTGTGCTCTACATGTCCTGCCTATCGCATACTATAGTGTTATGTGAAAAGTACACTTATGCAATGTCTGTCGTCACAACAGTATGTGTTAACTAGCATAATTATTTATAATTAGCAACATATTTCAGCTGTCTGCTCATCGGTAGGAAAGAGTGTGCATTTTGCAACGCATTGACTTCTTAAAAGCGTGGGATCCAGTATTTTTCACAGTACACCTGTGGATTACAACTACCGAAATATTTATAATAACTTTTCTTGTGTCTCTTATAAATTATGGTTAAAGTCTATACGGATAGTTATTTTTATCTGTAAATTTATATATATATATATATATATATATATATATATATATATTGCCACTGGAACAGATGATCAGATTATTACAGTTGGCTGCATAAATCTATTATAAGCCGTGAAGATATTCATATTCCGGTTAATTCGAACTGTTTTGTAATTGGCTGCGTGAGGTTTTTGTTTTGTTCATAATTCGAAGTAACATCGTATTATTTCACATTTGTAGAGGTCAATAAAACTTCATCAATTGAGACTGGTTGGATAATTTGTATATTTTTCATTTTATTGCCGTGCAATACAATATCAATACTTGTTTAAAACCAACAAATTGCACAATGTACGTAAAACATTAAAATCACATTTTTAAGTTTCACGTTAAAACATATTTATATTCCTCCCTAATGTGAAACTTAAAAATGTGATTTTAGTGTTTTACGTATATTGTGCAATTTGTTGGTTTTAAACAAGTATTGGATTTGTATATTTGTTGAGACGATAGTCGCTTTTGATGTTTGACAGAACAAATTGTTGAGCTCCTCGTTCTGCTGTTTTTATTCCTCCTCTTGTCGTTTCCTCCGTCGCAGGTTTAAGTACTACGGCGAAGATTTCGTTTTCAGACACCCGCAACATGTAAGCCGTTTTGTGATAACTTCTGATAAGAAGGAATTCATGTTGGGGGGAGGAGGATGAAAATAAATTATATGATAATCGTAAATACTGCGGTGTTTGAAAGAGGGGTGAACTTGATAGGTTGAGCTCGTGACACGGCGTGGTAATGAAGGATGATGGTGGGAATGGACAGACGGTGCGGTAAACAGTGCAGTGTTACCGATCGACTCCCTGCAGAGAGAGGCAGAAAACTCTTCTCTCGCCTCCCGGTGGCGCTAGTAATTAAAATTTGTGCCATCTCATCGTACTCTGCATTATTCTAAGTTCCTTGTGCTTGTGTAGAACATTCTCCTTTTTTTTTTTTTCATTTTTTCCCCCGCACAAATGTTGTTCACATGTCCACATAGTTTATGCACGGTTTAGAATGTTTTGGTTAAATTCGTTTTAGATGGAAGTTTTAATTATGGCAGTTCATTTTTAAGTTCTTTTTTTTTGTGCCTGAGGTAAAAGACCCTCCTTACTGTATACGGAAGGCATGTGGACGTACTGATGTACTAATAACCTTTTGCGTAAGCGGCTGATTTTATTTTGGGCGGATCTTTTGAACACAAGTAAGGCCATATATTGGAGATCATTACCTGAAGATTAGTATCTGTTGTCACGTGTTGCAATTGTACCTTGTTAAATGGTTACCATCTCTCTTAGGAGACTACTGCTGCTCCCTTCAGGGTGACTCTTAATCATTTACTTCAACCTCATTCTCGTAGGGTGTCATCATTTTATTGCCATGTATATGAAAAATCACTATTTGTGAGTATTGTTTTGTTAATTAGAAGTATACTTGTTACAAGGGATAATGGAGCAGATTTTTTAAAAATATACGTTTGGAAGCGAAATGTTTAGTGGTTTTTGTCTTTCTGCAAAGTGTCATTACAGCGAAACCCCGATGTCGCACAGCTGCTTGTTCACCGCAGTCTGTGGTGGCAGTAAATCGAAATACTGTGTAATAGGGAATTTTTGTTTACAGACTACCATGGGCGCCAAATTAGGGTGGCGCTTTCTCGGGATTTCACTATGTGTTAAACTTCTTCAGACTTACAAATTTCTTAAATTATATCCTACCCCAAAATGTGCACCGAGTTTTTAACATAGTAGACGTCGATGTAATCGCACGTCACGGTTCAAGTGGGTATTACCCCACATTCGTATTCAGGAAGTCATAGGCTTAAATCTCGGCCCAGGCACCGGCTATCCTGCCTGAGGATCTTCTTCATTTTTCTTAGTTCTTTCTTGCCCCCGAGATGACGTAGTCAGTTAGTGGTTTTCGAGGAATCGCGTATAGATGTACAGCAGAGTCCGTCTCTTCAGAAGCGTCGCGACGGGCACTGGGGCCCACCGAACTTCCTGTCTAACCTTTTATTTTTTATCCCTGACGATGGTCAGATATTTGACTGAAACATGTAAGAGTCTCCTTTGTGTGTACTAATTTTGGCACTCATGTGTAAGTTTGTTGGTGCCGTTACCGGGTATTCAATGGTTATCGGGACCATTTCCCCGGGAATAAAGTGGCCGGCCTATGAGGCTGACCATTCATCCCTATATACTCGTAGTTCCGAGATTAAGAATGAGAGGATAAATGCTTCCACTTCCACCTGTACCTTCCTGTCGTGTGCATGGATAGCTTTACCTTAAAGCCACATCTTTCAGGCAGATATAAATACATATACATATAGACTGTGTATGTACATATATTCTGATCCAGCCCGTCAGCCTAATTGCTAGTATATTTTGATCATGATACTTCATTAATGTTCGAAAATAAGTAAGGAACCCTATTTCGGAAGCATTTGTCTGTCACCCAATTTCCTGTCCTCACGACTTCATTATGTTAGCGTGTATAAGAGCGATAACTTGCCACAACTCAGCTGTAATGCTTGACCGAACAGAACACACACAAATGCAGTAGCAAGAATTTCAGAACTCTGGTGAAACCTACTCCCCAAAATTGATACGTTGTTATTGCGTGTTGAATTTATCTGAAATAGGCGTCTCCATATAACAAATACGGCAATGTGGCTTCACTTCTGGAGCTGTAGTCTGCAACCTGTGGCCCTTGCAGTATTTCTGTGCGGCCCGCCACATTGTTGGGGAATTAGCCAGTGCAATAATGTAAAAAAAAAAAAAAAAATCTCGTGTTGCAGGGGAGAATTTAAATAAGCATACACGACCGCGCGCTTTATCTGAACTTAAGCCTTAGTCACAAAGTGTTAAATAAAACGGTCAATATCAATTAACATTATAAATTTT
>Ga0123354_10017040_pt1 | contig 11383 bp, 12 predicted proteins | sample TergutLab28metaG_2_FD_97872 | JGI IMG/M metagenome (GOLD analysis project Ga0123354, IMG submission 97872) | Labiotermes labralis P4 segment gut microbial communities from Petit-Saut dam, French Guiana - Lab288 P4 | ecosystem: Host-associated > Arthropoda: Insects > Digestive system > Gut ... | reverse complement strand
TGCCAGAACGTGGTGGCCGCGGTCACGGCGCCGATCTGCGCCACCTTGTCGAACCAGGACGTCTGGAAATTCTTCGTGACCAGGCTGCCGGTAAAGAAGTCGTTCTGTTCCAGGGAAAGGGCCGTTCCATAGGCGCGAAAACCCGGAGCGCGGTCGTTGCCGGCGCTCATCTGCACCGCTTCGAGCGTGACTTTGTTGAAGCCCTCTTTGTCCACCACGGGAACGGCCTTGCTGCCGCGCACGACAACGGCCTTCAGGTTTTTCGAGCCCATGACCGTCCCGCCGCCGCCGCGTCCGGCCGCCTTGAAACGGTCGTGGATGATGCAGGCCACCAGGGCCACATGCTCGCCCGCCGGGCCGATGGTCAATGTTTTGGCGTACTGGTCCTTGACGGCGGCTTTCAGCATCTCTTCGGTGGTAAAGGTGTCCTTGCCCCACATGTCGCCCGCGGGCTTAAGTTCCACCTTGTCGTCTTTGATGACAAGGTAGACGGGCTTGGGGGACTTGCCGCGAAAGATGATCATATCCCAGCCGGCCCACTTGATTTCGTGGGCAATGGAGCCGCCCACGAAGGAGTTGCCGAACATGCCGCTGATGGGGCTCTTGAAATTGACGGAAAGGCGCGAGCCGGGACTGCGCGTGCCGTTTAGCGGCCCTGTTGCGAAAATGAGCAGATTTTGCGGCCCAAGGGGATCGGCGCCCTTGGGAATTTCTTTATACATGAAATAGGTGGCCAGGCCCGTGCCGCCAAAAAACTGGCGGGCCAGGGCATCGTCTAACTCGCGGGTTTTGATGGTCCCTGAACTCAAATCCACATCAAGGATTTTCCCCCAGAGTCCGCCTTTGGGTGCCGCCATGGATTATCTCCTTTTTCCGTCCAGGTTGGGATAGTACATGTTCACCATGAGCCCCTCGATGGCCTTCTGTGGGGTCACCTCGCGGTAAACCAGGTGCAGGCCGCCGACCACGGGGTTGCTGCTCAGGGTCTGGCCGGTTTCCCTGGACTGCCTGTCGCAGGCCTTGACGCATTCCGGATCGCCGCCGCACAGATCGCAGAAGATGGGGTGGTTGGTATCGGGATGCAGGCGCAAAAACTTGGGCGGACAGGCCGCCACACAGCTGCCGCACGAGATGCAGCGCTTTTCGTCCGTGAATTTGACGATATTGGCCTCAGCGTCGCGCATGATGGCCTTCTCGGGCGTGACCGGGCAGGCCGCCACGCAAGGCGCGTCCGGGCAGTGCCAGCAGATGACGGGCACATCCATGATGCCCTGATGGCGCAGCACGTGCACGCGCGCGGTGGAGGGGCGCACAACGCCGTCATGGAAAATCGAACAGGCGAACACGCAGCTGTTGCAGCCGGTGCACCGTCTGCGCTCCACCATGAGGGCCTGGGCCTTGGGAGCTTTGGGAGCGGGGGGCGCGGCGGTCGCCGTCGCATTGGCCAGACCTGCCGCATTGCCCGGAGCCGTGGCATTGGCCAAACCGCTCGCATTGGTCAGGGTGACCGCGTCCTTTTGGGCTTCGGCGGCCTGGACGATTCTGCTGTCCACCAGGGCGGTGAGGGGCAGCCCAACGCCAAGCACGGCGGTCGAGGTCAGGAATTTGCGGCGGCCGGCGTCGGTCTTTTGTTGCTGTTCTTCGGCAGCGCCGTTTTTTTTCTCTTCCATTGGTCACTCCGTTTGATAAAGGGGTTCCTTGAACCTGCCCGGCAGGCGGCCTTCTTTACGGGAATACGGTGTTTTGGATGGTGAACGCCTCTGGACGCACGACTATTGAAGGATGGCGCAACGCGCGCCGCTGTAAATTTTCACGTTCGGAGCAATGCACGAACAACAAACCCTGTCAATATGCCAGAACAGGCATAATGGAGACGCCGCCGCGCCTCGCGGCAACGCATGACGCAAGCCGCCCCGCCTGCGTCCTCGTGTTGCGTTCACGAAACTCGCTTGCGCTGATTGAGGACGTAATAGCGTAAAACCATTTATTTTATTTTTGAAAAACATTTCATGTTTTTCAAAAATGGGATGCTAGAAGAACCACCCGCCCCGATCCCGCTTGTTCCGCTCCTTCCCGTTCCTCTTCCCGTTCAGGTCAACCTCATTCGCCGGTTTGGAATGGGCCGCATGATTGTTCCAGTTTTTGGCATAGAGGGCGGCAAGCCCCGCATCTTCCAGGATGAGCAGATTCTCGGCGTTGTACCGTTCCGCCGCGCCGGTGAAATTGAAGCTTCCGGTGGCCACGGCGCGCCCGTCGAACACCATGACCTTGTTATGAGCGATACTATGGGCGTCGTCATAAAGAACATCGACGCCTTGTGACGCCATCGCCCGCGTAAGCGACGCCCTTTCCTGCAGATTCGAGGGATCGGCCAGCACGCGGACCTTCACGCCGTGGCGGCTGGCGGCCTCCAGCGCGCCCGCGATGCGCCTGCTCGTAAACGAGTAACACTGCACTAAAATCTCCGCACGGGCCTCCTGGATGCGCTTGACCAGCGCATCGGTGCAGCCTCCGTTGGGGCTGAAATTGACTGTGCCGGAGGCATCCACGTGAATGGACTCGGCAAAGGCCGGCACGGCAAGCAGCACAACCGTCAGCATCAATAATATCACGCGTCTGAACATAACATCCTCGCCTGTTATACTTTCCGCCTGGCCCGCCAGGCCACTATACGGCTAAGTCCCGCCACCGCCACCAGTGAAAACACGAGCCGCGCAAAGAGCGATCCCCACAGGCTGGCCCCCATCAAGCCCACGAGCGTGGTGTCCTCAATGAGCGCGTGCGAAAGGCTCATGAGCGACACGGCCGCGAACACGTCCTTTTTGGGCACCTGCCCTGTCTGGGTCTCATGAATGATGAGGCCGCTGCCATAGACCAGGCCCATGACCATCCCGGCGACCGTCAGCGTGGCGGCCGCCGGTCCTATGCCCATGAGCCTCAAAAACGGCGTCAGTATCCGCTCCAGAAGGCGCGTTACGCCTAAGGCGCCAAGCAGCCGCATAAGCGCCATCAGCCCCAAAATGATAAAAAAGATCTTGCACAACCCCCAGGCCTCTCCAAGCGCCCAGCCCCACAGCGTGGCCTGGGGTTCGGGCGGCGCCAGAAGCATTCGCGCCGGACCTGAAAAAATCCCGCCCGCCACAAAAATCCGGTGCAGCAAAAAGGCGCAGGCCAAGCCTCCAAACACCCTAAGCGCGTTCTGTCCCCAGAAGCTCGCTCCGCAGCGTTTGGTGACCTGGCCCTCCACCAGCAGATTGTGGGCAAAAAGCAAAAGCACGCCAAAGACCGTAACCTGCCCCACATCCAGGCTAAGTCCACCGGCGCTAAGCGTATAAAAGACCGCGATCCCCGCGTAAATGCTGGACAGTATGGCCGCAAGCCAGGCCAGGCCCAAGGACGCGGGCAGGCCGATCGCCTCCATGACCGGCCCGAGCGGCGCGGCCACATGCTCGATCGCCCCCAGCTCCTGCAGCGCCTTCACCACAATAATGATGGGCACCATGATCTTGAAAAGGACGAAACTCACCTTCGCCGCATTGCGAACAAGCTCCGCCAATACCCTGAAGAGACGCACCGTCAGACTCTCCTGGAGCGTTCTGTCCTGTGGGCGGCCCGGGTTGGGGTTCTCGCCGCGCGGGCTTGGATACATTTGAAGAGCATCCTGCGCCCGCACGGCTGCGAACCCCGCCCCAGGCCTGTTCGCATGGACCAGGGCGTTTTGAAATCAAGGTACTTCATGGCAATGGGTTTGCAGCCTATCCAGGTGGGCCAGGAAATTTTTTCTCAAGTTCCGTCAGAGTGAGTGGGCGGCGAAGCTGTACGGGAGCCAATCCGATAAGGGATCCTCTTCAAATGGATCCCATCGGATTGGCCGAGTACAGCTGAGCCGCCTTCGTCAGGCTACTTCTTCGTGGCCACCATGCGAATCAGCCGCACGAGCTGGTTGGTGAAGCCGGCCTCGTTGTCGTACCAGGCGATAACTTTGACCAGGTTGCTGTCCAGGGCCATGGTCAGGAGTCCGTCGACCACGCCGCCGTGGGTATCGCCCAGGTAGTCCACGGAGACGAGCGGCTCTTCGGTATAGCCCATGGAGGGGCTGGCCTTGGATTTGAGGAGAGCGTTCACTTCCTCACGGGTGACGGCCTTTTCGAGTTCGCAGGTCAGGTCCACGAGTGAGCCGTCGGCCAGGGGCACGCGCACGCAATAGCCGTCGAGCTTGCCTTTGAGTTCGGGCAAAACGAGGGTTGTGGCCCGGGCCGCGCCGGTGGTGGTGGGGATAAGCGACAGGCAGGCGGCGCGGGCGCGGCGGGCGTCCTTGTGGGAGCCGTCCAGGATGCGCTGGCTCATGGTGTAGGAATGGACGGTGGTCATGAGGCCGTGTTTGATGCCGAAGGCGTCGTTTAGGGCCTTGGCCACGGGGGCCAGACAGTTGGTGGTGCAGGAGGCGGAGGAGATGATGTTATGGGCGGCGGGGTTGTACTCGTGGTCGTTGACGCCCATGACGATGGTCACGTCGGGATTTTTGGCCGGAGCGGAGATGATGACCTTTTTGGCGCCGCAGGAGAGATGGCCCGAGGCTTTTTCGCGGTCGCAGAACTTGCCGGTGGTGTCCACCACCAGGTCGATGCCCATGTCGTTCCAGCACCATTCGCCGCCGCCGAAGCGGGTGACGGCGATCTTGCGGCCGCAGACAATAAGGCCATCGTCGGAAAAGGAGACATCGCCTTGGAACGTGCGGTGCACGGAGTCGTACTTGAGGAGCCGGGCCAGTTCGTCGTTGCCGGCGCGGGCGTTGATGACCGCGATCTGGATGGTGTCGTCTTGTGCGAGAAGCCGCGTCAGGTAGCGGCCGATGCGGCCGAACCCGTTAATGCCAATGCGTACCGCCATGAGAGTGCCTCCTGTGATGTTTACGCGCCTTAGGCTTTGCCGGAGCAGCCGAGCACGTCGCGGATTTTGTGGGCCACCATGTTTTTTACCGCCTCGCGCGCGGGAGAGAGATACTGCCTGGGATCGAACTGTTCGGGATGGTCGGCGAACTGTTTGCGGATGGTGGCGGTCATGGCCAGGCGGATGTCCGTGTCGATGTTTATCTTGCACACGGCCATGGCGGCCGCGCGCCTGAGCATTTCCTCGGGCACGCCCTTGGCGTCGCCCACAGCCCCGCCGTAGGCGTTGGCCATTTTGACGAACTCCTGGGGCACGCTGGACGCGCCGTGAAGCACCAGCGGGTAGCCCGGCATGAGGCTGCCGATTTTTTCCAGGCGGGCGAAATCGAGCTTGGCCTCGCCCTTGAACTTGTAGGCGCCGTGGCTTGTGCCGATGGCGATGGCCAGGGAGTCGCAGCCCGAACGTTGCACAAATTCGACGGCCTGGTCGGGATCCGTGTAGATGCTGTGTTCGGAGGAGACCTCGTCCTCCACGCCGGCCAGGCGGCCGAGTTCGGCCTCCACGAAGACGCCCTTGGCGTGGGCGCATTCGACCACCTGCTTGGTCACGGCGATGTTTTCTTCAAAGGGCAGATGGGAGCCGTCGATCATGACCGAGGTGAATCCGGCCTTGATGACCTTCTGGCAGATGTCGAAATCCTGGCCGTGGTCGAGATGGAGCACCACGGGCAGGTCGGTATCCTGCATGGCGGCCTCCATGAGTTTCATGATGTAGTTCTCGCCCGCGTACTTGCGCGCCCCGGCCGAGACCTGGAGAATGAGCGGGGAACGCTCCTGGTTGCCCGCGGCAATGATGCCCTGGACGATCTCCATGTTGTTCACGTTGAACGCGCCGACGGCGTAGCCTCCGGCGTAGGCTTTTTTGAACATTTCCCGAGGCGAGACAAGGGGCATGGCGTTCTCCTCCTGACAATACAATGGCGTGGATTGTGAACGGCTGGGGCGTCAGGGCGAAATGCCCTTAAAGGCCCCTCGAAACATAGACGCGGGGTCGCTTTTTTGTCAATGAAAACGAGAAGCTCGTACGGCCGCGATTGTGCCGTGTTCGAGGGCGTGATAGAGGTTTCACGCGCTGCAGAAACCGGGTACGCGGAATATCCTAACAGAGGTCACGCCCTATGATTATGGATTGCATGAAAACCACGGATGATCCCGCGATGGTGGAGATGTTCCGCCCGTTCGGCCTCAAGATGGAGGAGGTCGGCATTCCGCCCATCGTCATAAATACCTTCAAGTGTTATTATTCGCGACTGCTCTACGGAGCGCAGGGCAAGCTGCCCGAGGAGGATTTGATCCCCCTGTCCGCCCGCGAGGTTCCGGCCTACGAGTCCCTGGCGGACTATGCCGGAGCCGGCCGGGAAGCCATGGGCCACACCGTGGTCATAAAGCTGAACGGCGGGCTGGGCACCAGCATGGGGCTCGAAAAGCCCAAGAGCCTGATCCAGGTCAAGGACGGCATGAATTTTCTGGATCTGATCTTTGGCCAGATGCGCGCCCTGCGCGAAAAGTACGCCAAGCCCATCCCGCTTCTTCTCATGAACAGCTTCAAGACCCACATGGACACCATGCTCGCGGTGCGGGGCTTTGACAACGCGGGCACGCACGGGCTGCCCCTGGCCTTTTTGCAGCACCGCTATCCGAAAATACTGCAAAAGGACCACGCCCCGGCCGCCTGGCCGGACAATCCTGATCTTGAGTGGAACCCGCCCGGTCACGGCGACCTCTATACCGCCCTGATCACGTCCAAGCTTTTGACCAAGCTCCTGGAGCGCGACATCCACTACGCGTTCATCTCCAATTCCGACAATCTGGGCGCGGTGATGGACGAGCGGCTTCTGGGCTTCATGGTCAAGGAGGGCGCGCAGTTCGTCATGGAGGTGGCCGGGCGCACGGTGGCCGACCGCAAAGGCGGGCACCTGGCAAGGCTAAAGACCAACGGCAGGCTCGTGCTGCGCGAGATCGCCCAGTGTCTGGACCGCGACCTCGACGCCTTCCAGGACATCGCCCGCCACCGCTTTTTCAACACCAACTCCCTCTGGCTTGATCTGCGGGCCATGGAAAAGGTTTTTGTCCTGCACGGCATGATGCCCCTGGACCTTATCGTCAATCCCAAGACGCTTGATCCGCGCGACCCCAAGTCGCCGCCGGTCATCCAGATCGAGACGGCGCTCGGCTCGGCCGTGTCCGCGTTCGAGAACGCCTGCGCCGTCACCGTGCCGCGCGACCGCTTCGCCCCCATCAAAACCACGTCCGATCTTTTGGTGGTGATGAGCGACTGCTACCAGGTAAGCCCGGAAAAGACCGTGGTGCCCTCCCCAGGCGCAACCGACATGCCCGAGGTGCACCTGGATGGCAAATACTACAAAAAAATCGACGAGTTTTTGGCCCGTTTCCCACACGGAGCCCCCTCGCTCATCAAGTGCGAGAGCTTACGGGTCACGGGCGACGTGCTTTTTGAAAAAGGCGTGACCGTTACCGGCAAAGCCGAGGTGATAAACGAATCCGGGCATCAGGCCGTGGTGCGGGAGGGGACGGCGATCACCGGGGAGGTGAGGTTCTAGGGCGGCTGGTTCCAGGCCCGCCGAAATAGAAGGTATTTACTATAATGAACGACAACTTGGTGTTAAAAGAAGCCGGTTGGGGTGAAACGGCTTTACAGAAATTGGCCATACTTCTGAATTTAATTCCTGGAGTGGGGGGAGCAGTGGGTACTGCTGCGGGTTCTGCCGCATCAGGCATGATGGAAGATCGTTTCAAGGAAAGCATAGAGAACATCGCCGGACAGCAGGACAGTTTAAAGCAGGAAATTTTGGAAAAACTCGATAAACTAGCCGAGCTTCTATCTCAAAAAGAGAATATTTCTAAAGATGTTATTTTCGCTTTATTACTCACAGTTGACCCAAACATCAAGCCTGGCGATAAAGATGCGCTACTTGCAATACTCGCAGACAAACTGCGGCAACTCAAAGAATTACAAACCACAACGAAAAATCTACAAAGTGAAGACTCTGAGGTAAAACGTTTAGAACAAGCTGCTGAGAAAGCACTGGCCGAGGGCCGCTTTGATGATGCTGAAAATTCGTTCCTACAAGCTAAGGAGCGGAAGAACGTTTTCGCCGCCTCTTTGAAAGAAGCCCAGCATGAAGAACTCCAATCTGCGGCTGAGAGTTCCGCATTGGCTGCCAGAACGGCAGCCCTGCAACTAAATCCGCAATCGTACCGCAGGGCCGCTGAACACTACGCCGAGGCTGCCAACATTATCGCTTCCGTGGATGCTTCGATCGCATTGGAATACCGAGAACGACAGGCGAACATGTTGTGCCAACTTGGAGACAAGTTCAATGATAACGATGTGTTGCACGCAGCTATTGGAGATTATCGGACAATTCTTTCTGTTACTGATAGAGTGGCGCACTCTGAACCCCGGGCAAGGATCCAGAACAATCTCTGCACGGCGCTTTCAATTCTCGGGGAACGCGAAAACCGAACCGAACTCCTTGAGGAGGCTGTGGTCATATTGTGCGCCGTCCTGGAAGAACATACGCGCGGACGAACTCCTCTGGACTGGGCAAGGACCCAGAACAATCGCGGTGTTACCCTCCAGGCTCTCGGGAAACTCGAAAATGGAACCACACGCCTTGAGGAAGCAGTGACGGCATACCTCGCGGCTCTGGAAGAACGCACGCGCGAACGTGTACCCTTGAGTTGGGCATCTACCCAAAACAATCTCGGCACGGCGCTTTCAATTCTCGGAGAACGCAAAAACGAAACCAAGCTCCTTGAGGAGGCTGTAGTCGCATTGCGCACCGCCTTGGAAGAACGCACGCGCGAGCGCGTGCCCCTAGACTGGGCGGCGACCCAAAGCAATCTCGGCAATGCGCTTTTAGCTCTCGGAAAACACGAAAGCGGAACTCAACACCTTGAAGAGGCCGTGACGGCATATCGCGCCGCCCTGGAAGTCTTATCCCTCCCCCTTGAGCGGCACAGAGCACAGGTTAAATTGGAGGAAGCGCTGTCTCTTCTCAAGCAACGCCGTTCATAAAGAAAGCCTCGGCCATTTCCGCGAAAAGTGCATGAAGCGAAGTATTTCAACCTGCTCTTCTTGCACCCAGAAGACGAAAAAATACGGCAAATTCGGGACGAGAAGTTCTCGCGTGCCCTCAACGAAACCCGGTCGTCCGCGATTCGGCAACCTGGCCAGGCTCTTCGCGGCGGCCTTGACCGCAACGGCTGTATCTCCGGCCGTGTCCTTGTCGTCTTCGGCGATATAGGCGAGCGCCTCGTCAAGGTCTCGCAAGGCCTCAGATGTCCATCTGACCCGCATTTTCAGGTGCCGTACCTGGCAAAGACCGCCTCAACATCTTCTTCGGCGGCGAATTGCCCCGCCCGCGCCTGCTCGATGCCCTTTCGCACGGCCGCTTCATAGGAAGTCCGGATTTCCAAGGCGTCCTTCACCGCCTGCTGCAAGAGCCAGCTCCGGCTCCTGCCTTCGGCCACGGCTATGGCGTCAATTTGGTCCAACGTCTCTTGATCGAGACGAATGCTTGTCGAAAGCGACATTTTACCCCTCCATGTAGTCGTATTGACTACGCGGGATTTTATGAAGAAGCAACCTACGTTTGCGCAGCCCAATTTTAGAGCGTTTCCAGAGAGTGCCTTTGAAGAAGGCCGGAGCGTGAAAATGAGGTCCCTGACGTGAAGGCGATCCAGGGCCGAAGGCTATCTACTCGACCGCTTTCCTGCCTCGGCGCTGCCCGGCGTCGCCGGGTTCCGAGGTTTTTTCCTTTTTTGCGGCCTTGGGCGGCCTGCCGTGAATTTTTTCAGGCGGCTTGGGGCCGCGTCTCAGTTCGGTTTCAATCCGGCGCATAAGCTTCCAGGCGTCCACATGGAGGGCCTCGGCCAACTGCAGCAGGGCATCAATGCCTATACTGGTAAGCCCGCGTTCCACCTCGGAAATAAAGGGATACGAAAGGCCGGAAGTTAAAGCGAGAAGTTCCTGCGAAATATCAAGTTTCTTGCGTGCAGTCCGCACGACCTTGGCGATCGCCCACTGTATGAGGAGCCCTTTATCCATCCTCTAAAAATATCGAGGATATTGACAATGAAAACCATGTTATTAAATTGATGTTTGTAGCCAATAGAGCTAATCTCCCTTTGGCATTACAAATATAATCATGTGAAATAACACTATTTTTATGAAAAAATAAAGCGTCATTTCTCAAGGAATTTAACCACATGGATGCGCCCCCGATCCCCTCCGCTCAAGAACTCGGCGAAATCATGATGCGCTTGGCGATAGCTGACGCGGACTTCTTGAGCTACACCCTCTACGCGGCGCAAAATGCCGGAGAGCGAATGGCTCCGCGCGACGTGGACATGCTTATTGCGTGGTGCTGGGTCGTAAAATCCGTGGCGGGGAGCGTCAGGGGATTGTGGGATTCACCGGCCGCCAAGACGTGAAAAACAGCCCGCACGCTTCCGGGGCGTGTCAACTTTGCGGCTTGCCGGGTTGGGCGGCATAAATACATAATAAATATTGCACAACGCTTGCTGGTGTATTACTTATTATGCATGAGCAAGCAAACACTGGCCAGAGAATCCCTCCCGGATTCGGCGGCACAAGCGCTGGTCAAGCTCGGCCGGGACATCCGCACAGCCAGAAAACTGCGCGGCATTACGGCCGCACAGCTGGCCGAGCGCACGTACACCACCCGCGCAACCATCACGCGGCTTGAAAACGGCCATCCAGGCGTATCGCTTACCATTCTGGCCCATGCACTCTGGGTTCTTCAACTGGAAAACAATCTGGGCATGGTCGCCGATCCCCAAAACGACCTGCAGGGGGCGCTCTTGCCCGCAGGGAGACTCTCCTGTCCGTGCGAAAAAAGAAAACCGGGCCTCGGGCGCGAAAGCTTCGCAGTGACATCTGAAAAGAATGCCGTCGTTTTTGTCGCGCTCCCCCATGTGGACTATGCGCCCGCGGGATGTTGACCGCGTTGCCCGGGCCGAAAGACAGCCATCGCCTCCCGCATGGCGTACAGGCGCGGAAATATCCCCGCCGGAAGCCTCTTTCATTGACTTATACCAGGAAACACTTAAGAAAAAACATTGCCGCAAAAAGGGACTGCAAGGAGACCTGCGCATGCGCATCCTTCTCGTGGAAGACGACCCCCAGGCCGCTTCCTATCTCTGCAAGGGCCTGAAAGAACAAGGCATGACCGTGGACCATGTGGCCGACGGCCGCGAAGGTCTTTTCCGCGCCACGTCCGGGGGCTACGACGTGATCGTCCTGGACCGCATGCTGCCGGGGCTGGACGGCCTCTCCATCTTGAAAGCCGTGCGGGCGGCCGGAGACACCACGCCGGTCCTGGTGCTCTCCGCGCTCTCGGACGTGGACGCCCGCGTGGAGGGCCTGCGCGGGCGTCCACGTCCGA